>ERZ780212.243-NODE-243-length-59692-cov-6.040227_pt1 | contig 59692 bp, 56 predicted proteins | sample MGYA00511364_ERZ780212 | MGnify/ENA primary metagenome ERZ780212 (study PRJEB29588, sample SAMEA2147991) | human gut metagenome | biome: human gut; feature: human-associated habitat; material: faeces | place: Denmark | collected 2008/2010 ... | reverse complement strand
CTCATGTACGGTTCTTAGGGGAGAAGGGGGCAGCAATGCCCTTGACTTACCCGATATTGAAAAACAGGGTGACTTCTTTGTAGAGTCTCCGATTATCCTACTGGCAGCTATAATCTGGTATTTGAAAATATACAAAAAAGGTATCTATTGCAGCTTCCCTCATGCCGTGGAACTGTTGAACAAGCCTTACTCTGATTTGTTTACCATACTGACTTCCTATCCGGAACTGGAGAACTACCTTTCTCCTTTCATGGATGCATGGAAAGGTGGGGCTCAGGATCAGCTCCAGGGCCAGATAGCTTCCGCAAAAATTCCGCTTACCAGAATGATTTCTCCACAGCTGTACTGGGTCATGACAGGTAATGATTTTTCTCTGGACATCAATAATCCGAAGGAGCCTAAAATCCTTTGTGTGGGCAATAATCCGGACAGACAGAACATCTATTCCGCTGCGCTCGGACTGTATAATTCCAGAATCGTCAAACTGATAAACAAGAAAGGACAGCTTAAAAGTACGGTCATTATCGACGAGCTTCCTACCATCTATTTCCGAGGACTGGACAACCTGATTGCAACGGCACGTTCCAACAAGGTGGCGGTCTGTCTGGGATTTCAGGACTTCAGCCAGCTTAACCGTGACTACGGTGAAAAGGAAAGCAAAGTGATTCAAAATACGGTCGGCAACATATTCAGCGGTCAGGTGGTAGGTGAAACAGCCAAGACACTTTCCGAACGCTTTGGAAAAATCCTTCAGAAACGACAGTCCATATCCATCAACCGTCAGGATGTTTCCACATCAATCAACACCCAGCTGGATTCTCTGATTCCTGCATCAAAGATTTCTAATCTTTCACAGGGTACATTTGTCGGTTCCGTGTCGGACAATTTCGGTGAGAAAATCGACCAGAAGATTTTCCATGCGGAAATTATCGTGGACCATGCCAAAGTAAGTGAGGAAGAAAAGGCTTATAAAAAAATCCCGGTTATCAACACGTTCAAGGACAGTGAAGGGAATGACATCATGTTCCAGCAGATACAGCGTAATTATGACCAGATAAAGGCGGATGCCCAGGCTATCATTAACGATGAGATGAAACGTATAAAGAACGACCCGGAACTATGTGAACGGCTGGGAATAGAAAGTGCAGAAGAGGAGAAAAGAAAAACTGAACAGATACAGAATGACAAATAAATCCTGAATCAGTTTGATTTTCAGCAAACATTCTTTATCTTTGGATTTCAAATAGAACATAACGACGGATTACGGGATGTTTTCCGTTGATTATATACATAAGTCGCAAGATGCCCTAAACAGAAATCTGGTAAATTTCAAAAATTACAAAGGCCATTGCGTGAGGCTTATGCTATATCTTATAGCATGAGCCCATGCGAGTTTTTGTAATGGGTTTTACCAGAACCCCTGTTTAGAACTATGCATGGGTTTCATGCTTTTTTTATAAACAAGAGGTATGGCAAAAATACAAGTCATCATGCCCATCACACTGAATGGGTTTCTACCGGATGAAAATGAAAAGCTGATGGAATGGCTCAGGACAGATCGTAACGGCTTCCCATATTGGGAAAACCGGGCGGTATTCAACATGTATCCCTATTATGGAATGCTTGATCTGATGGATGCCAAGGAAAGACACGGAAACGACTGCACCTATTTCATGAAGGTGGAGAATCAGAAGAGTGCGGATTATGCAAGTGGAATTTTTCTATACAAACTCGCAGATGAAGTGGTCATATACTTACTTCCAATATCATACAAAAGTGGGATAAACATTACTGGAAGAATACAGTTTGGACAATGGGTACTGCATGAGTCCAAAACATTCCGCAACAATGTATGCAGACTGATATACCGCCTTAAAAAATAAAAAAATTATTTCAGACCGACTTTCTTCATTTTCTTATAAAGAGCTGTACGGCTACAACCCAGTTCAATAGCTGTCTGGCTGACATTGCCGTGATTTTTTTCCAGCATATTTCGTATCCTTTCCCTTTCCTGAATGATATAAATTTCCGGATTACTACCACAAACCACATTATCCAATCCCAAATCACATACATCCAACAATACGTTATCTGCCACAATGACCGCACGTTTGACTTTTGCGCTCAGTTCCCGCACATTACCAGGCCAGTCATACCCCAACATACATGCTTTCGCTTCTTCTGTAAAGCCTTCATTCTTAACATGTATTCTATAGGAATGTTCTTTTCTGAAAAATTCAGCAAGAGGAAGAATGTCGTCCTTGCAGTCCTTTAACGGTGGCTGTAAAATTTCCAGTTCAGCAAGACGATAATAAAGGTCCTCACGAAAACGTCCCTCTTCTAAAGCTTTTTTCATATTTTCATTGGTAGCTGAAATAATGCGCACATTCGTACGCTTTACTTTGTCACTTCCCACAGGATTAAACTCCTTTTCCTGAAGAACACGAAGAAGAAGAATCTGCATGGAATAAGGCATATTGCCGACTTCATCCAAAAACAAAGTTCCTCCATTGGCTGTTTCAAAATGTCCCTTCCTGTCTGCAACAGCTCCGGTAAAAGCACCCTTAACCGCACCAAAAAATTCAGAAGCCTGTAAATCATTAGGTATGCTTCCACAATTGACTGCAACGAAAGGTTTGTCACGCCTGTCACTATAACGGTGTATCATCTGGGCTATCACTTCCTTACCACTACCACTCGGACCAAGTATCATAACTGAAAGGTCGGATGGTGCCACACGACGGGCAAAAGAAGCAGCTTTCCGTGCAGCTTCGCTGGTACGTTCTACAAAAGAACGCTCTTTACGTACTATAACCGGACTTTTCAACATACTGTGCATTAATTCAAGAAGCTGTTCCTGATGGACAGGTTTCTCCAGATAATCCTTAGCTCCGAGCTTGATTGCACGTACAGCATCCGAGATACAGGCATAATCTGTCATGACAATAAAAGGAATTTCCATACCGCAACTCATAATCCATTCCAGAAGACTGATACCGTTTCCTTCAGGCAAACGTACATCCCCCAACACCAGACTGATTTCATGTTTCTTCAAAATACTACGTGCCCCAGGCTCGTCAATAGCGGTCAGAACTTCGTAACCGGCTTTTTGCAGCCACTTTTCTATCATACCCTTAAGTATCATATTGTCTTCAACTATCAGTATTTTCATATTTCCCAAGTTCTTTTTCTGTTTCTTTTATCAATTTCTCAAGAATGTCAATAACCTGCCGGGCATATTCCCCTATGATTTCATTAACACTTTCATTATTATGCAGTTCCTTTTGAAATTCACGCAATAAGCGTTCCTTACCAAGAATTTCCCATACCGGCATCATCCGGTGAATAATCTTCCGCATTAATTCACGGTCATACTTTTTCAAGGCTAATTCCATCTCAGCAAGTTTCTTTCTGGACTCATCAATAACGAGTGACAGCATATATCCATTGTCGTCTATGTCTTTCAATAAGCAGGAGAAATCAAAGTCTCCAGCATTTGAGACTCTTGTATGGGATATGATAGTCGATAAAAAAGATAACAATCCATGAATATTGAATGGTTTATGAATATATCCTGCAAATCCTTCCTTTTCATATATTCCTGTATTACCATCACTACGCGCAGTCATGACAGCTACAGGAATGCTTCTTGAATTGCCAATATCCGAATTACGAAGCAGTTTCAAAAGACCAAATCCATCAGTTTCAGGCATCTGAACATCCGTTAGTACTATATCATAATCCGATTTCTCCAGAGCAGCAACAACGTCCTGAATATTCATACATGTAGTGCAGGTTATACCATTACGGCCAAGCATATCTTCCGCTATTTTCAACTGTATCGGGTCATCATCCACAACAAGTACCTTTTTAGGAAGCATAAATATCTGATTATTATCCTGTTTATCTTCCTCTGCAGGTTCATCCGTTTCAGGTAAGGGAAATTCAAGTCTGAATACGCTTCCTTTACCAAGCTCACTTTCCACATCCATTGTTCCGTCCAAAACCTTTACCAAGCCTTTTGTCAGGAATAATCCAAGGCCAAATCCCTCTGAGTTGATATTTTGTGCAGCACGTTCAAATGGAGCAAAGATTCTTTTCAGCGTTTCTTCATCCATCCCGATTCCAGTATCCCTGATTTCAATATTCAGTTTCCCATCAGAATATCTTGAATGGAAATTAACGGTTCCCGATGGAGTAAACTTTATGGCATTTGTCAGTAAATTAGCCAGAACCTGTTCCAACTTGTCCGCATCCCCTTTCACTGTTAAACTACAATTCTCATGTACCGCGTACAAAATCAAAGCCTTAGAAATAGCCTTACGGGAAAACTCATCAGAAATACGTTTAAGAAAACGATTCAAATCGAATGGTATATCATTACGCAAGTCACCGACTTCATTAATCCGATAAGCATCCATCAGATCATTGACCAAATGAAGAATATGATGACAGGAATGACGTATATCCTCCAGATATGATTCACGTTTCTTCTTTTCACGGGTCTGTGATGCCAAATCAGCACAATTATGAATGTTTCCAAGAGGGCCACGTATATCATGTGAAACAGTCAGGATAATGCGCTTACGCATCTCCAGCAATTCTTTATTTTCACTAATAACCTGGTTCAACCTGGATTTAATCCTTTCTTCCTTACGCAAATCAGAACGTATGATAAGAAAAGAAATCAACAGCAGAATAATTGCAAATGTTATAATTATGGCAAACATGAAGAAAGATAAATCCTGTGCTTCTGCTATTTTCTGATCTTTTTGAGCAAATACCGCCTGTGCCTGATTATCAAGGCTACTGATCAGCTGCGACAACTCACGGTTCAAAGTACGGTTCCTGGAACGAAGACTGTCTGCATAAGTTTCCATTTCTACAGTATGTATCCGTTGCAAGGCAATCAGACTGTCACTGAAAGCATGCAGTTCCTGAGCAGAAGGCAAAACCTGTACACTTTTCTTGCCGCCAAAGAATCCGGCTATACCACTTTTCTTTTGTGTAACAATCCTTACACGGGTCGCTCTTCTGGCCACTTCCGGCAAGTGATTCACCAAGAGACTATCCGTCTTTCTCTGTATCGCAACAGTTTCCATAATATGTAGCAGATGATTTTCCTTTTCTTCAAGCAAATTACAAAGAGTGTCTATTTGTTCCGTATGCACAAAATCACCCACATATTGCTTCATTACCTGTAGTAGGCTGTCTACCCCCAGTCGCTGGTCTCTGTATTTCCGGAAATCCATTTCATTCCATGTAATGACAGATTCTCCATGTGTTGCCAGTTCTGTAATACGCCGATGGACTGTATTTATATCCTTACGGATTTTACGTATTTCTGTGGTCTCTGCTTCTATTTCATGCATCCGTTTCCGTTCATGCAACAAAATGGCGGTCATACTACTGATAACCGCCACTAATAACAAATACCCCAAAAGGATTTTATTCTGTAATGACACTCTTAACATTTAGTTTGTAATTCAAACAATTATTTTCTGCAATACTATCTGTAAGACATTCTTTTATTATAACCCAAATACCACTTCAATCTCCATCACTTTCCCATGTTCCCTACGCACTTTAGACATCCGTGCCGGAATTCCATGCTGGAAACAAGATTGAATGAACTCCATACCGATAAATATACCAGTATCAGAACTTCCAATTGTTCCCTTATCTTTATTATGAAAAGTAACGCTTCCTCTCATGGCTTCATTTCTTCTTTTCCGATATTGTTCTTCCTTTTGAAACATCACGTTCACCTCTCCTCTAATTATCTGTACCTGCTGACCTCCTGCTTGAAGAAACTTCAGATAATGTTCCAACAAATCCTCCGGACATCCACTTTGGGATAACATTCCTCTTATGGTATGTATATGTATCAAATCTTCCATATTTCCTCATTTAGAAATGAATATCTTCTTGTCTTTAATGATAAGCGTATCTTTACCGCCATTTTTTATCAGACTTACATTGTCCAAGTCAATGCGGCTATTGGATATGGTGAAATCCTGATGAATCGTGTCGTTATGCAGGAAATGAATATCCTGTTTATACAAGTTCGGAATAGAAAAGAACAACGCTATAATGCCACCAATACTACATATCATCAATAATGTGAAGACAATAAACCAACGTTGATACTTTCTATTATCTACAACCTTTACCTCAATAGGTGCTGATTCCTCATTGATTGTTACCTTTTTCTGATTGTATATCACACGACATCTTAAATTAGGGAATTCATGCAGACCTAACAAATCCGGTATCTGTTGCAGGAATTGCAAATACTGCTTGGTTTCCATCAACACTTCCAACTCCATAGTTACACGGATGACACTGCGTTTCATTATCTTGGGTTTTCCCGACGCACCTGTAGGCTTGGCAACATTAACGGGACGAATATCCGAAGCACCTGTGGTCACACTCATGGCAAGCTCCATGCCTGTATTTCCCAACGAAGGGACATCTGCCGAATGGGTTCCATAAGCAGAAGAGCTTTCAGCTCCTTCATATTCCGCTATCAGGTCCGCCATTTCCCGCACTTCAGGCACCGTCAAGCTCTTTGTCTCTGCATTCACAAAGCTTTCCACTTTGACCTTCACCCTGTCGGTTAAAAAGGCTTTTATCTTGTCTTCGCTTTTTTTATGGATAAGGTAGCTGGGGTATTTTTTCGTGAAGTTCCGGGCAACATTTTCCATATAGTTCATTGTATAATCATAATTACAATCAACAGATATAAAGAAAGACATATTAAGTGAAAAAAAATTTTTATTTTTGTGTATCATTGTATTTAGTAATAAGTTCAATTATTTTTTTTTGTTTCAAATCGTAAGCTAAAGAAATTGGTGTATTACCTTCTTCATCTGCAATATCTATTTTAGCCCCATGTTTTAATAATAGTTCTACTAATTCTAAATTATTATTTTTTATTGCTTCTAATAATGGAAAAATCAAATGTTCTAAATATGGGGTTTGATATCCATTTACATTTGCTCCATATTCAATTAGAATTTTAGATATTGAAATATTAGATAACATACATGACAATCCTAATAGAGTCAATCCTGTATCAGTATATATTTCATTTACCTTTCCACTATTACACTGTAGTAAATACTTTAATATTTCACATTTCTCCCAATATACAGCAGCATAAAAAACATCATATTCATATATTTCATCAGACATTGCTATAGAATCTTTTGATTCTAACATTCTTTTCACACTTCCTAATTCTCCTTTCCAGCATGCAATACCTAATGGATATATCGTTTTACCATCAATTATTGTATCACAATTATTTTGTCCATATAGTAAACAACCATATAAACAGACAAATAATAAAATTATAAATCTATTTTTTTTCATTATTGTTTATTGTTTAATTTCAACGTGTATTGCTCCTTCACCTGTATCAAACATAACCTTACTTGAGTTTGAAATACCTTTTATTGGATGAATAATTTTTATCACTGATGTATTTTTTGCTAACAAATTAATAAAATCTTTAGTATTATTCATGTTAGTTGAAATATCTAACACATTACATTTCATATAAACATTTTCAGAAACACAATGTAATGACACTCTTTGATTTTGTTCAGATAACTGCTCAATTTTTTTTGTCATAGCATTTACTATTTCTTCCTTATTCGCTCCTTTAACTTTATAATTATCATATATTTCTGTTACTAACATTCCTGGTCGCTTATACCTAATCCTTTTTCCTCTAGACAAATTCGAATACATAGCTTCTGCTTGTTGTTGAGGATATCGTATGGTACTAGTTATAATTATCATATCATTATCTGATTTTATTCCTGTTTCTTCTAATAATTTAAGAGTTTTTAAAGAAACAATCTTTTTACGTCTTTCATTTAAATTACTGCTGAATATGATTTTGCATGTTTTTTGTATATCTATATAGACTCTACCACAATGCATTTTTTTTGTCATACTAGAATACACTAAATCATCATCACTTGCAAAAAAATCTATATAAGCACCTTTTTTTATACTATCATTCCTAATACATAATTTAATTTTATCTCCAATTTTTACTGGAATCTTCAACTGAGGTTCTATCACTGAAACACAATATGGCTCCAAATTTAACACACCAGTATAATCTAATGAAAAGTAAATACTTCTACCTTTAATGACTTCAATATAGAATTCAGTATATTCTTGTTTACTACTAACTAATAATTTCTCATTTATCTTTTGCTTTTCATTATCTAAAAGATTAGATAATACTTTTGCTTCGTCTAATTTAACTTCTATTATTTTACAATCGTTTAAACTATCCGTCGCTATTTTTACAAATGGAATAAAATCAAAAATCCCAATAATAGGGGTCTCTTTTTTATTACCATTTTGTAATTGAGCTGTTATTTTTATGTTTCTCATATCAATTAATATCTAATAAGTTCACATTTTCACATTTAGCTATTCCCTGTTTACCAACAACTCCTCGTATTTCTATTGTATGACCTAAATCATCTGAAATAATAAACTTTACAATATCACCTATTGACGTATTTTTAGTTTCAGCATAAATTTCTAATGTATAATCAAATAACAAATGTGGTACATTAATGATTCCATCTTTATTTTTCCAATAGATTTTTATTATTTCAGCTTTTTTTTCTTCTTTCGATTCATCAGATATTATCGAAATAAATGGTTTTTGTGAAATTTCAGACACTTTCCAAACCTTCTCTCTAGGCTCCAGATTGTTCCTCTTGATAATACCTGGTGACAGATAAGCAGTCATTAACATCGGAGAACATCCAGTATTCATACCTTCCTCTATCTTCAAGCAAAAGCAATCCCAAAACTGAAAAATATCAGCAGTCTCCACTTCATTGTATATAAAATGGATTTCTCCATTATGCATGACTCCTTCATTCAGCCAGTCATAAAAGAACTGCTCGTCACCACTACATTCAAACATAAGTGTAATCAGGTCTCCTTCAACAGGCAAGTATTCTCGATTACCTATCTTTTCACAAGCCTCAATATGAAGTTGTATGATTCGCCTTAAATTAGGATCATCACAATGTTGTATATGACACCGATAACTATAATAAAGTATTGGTATCTCTCTGCCTCTAATTTTCAATATTGCTTGGTATATCATAATGATAAATTTTCAAATGAATGACTATGGTAACAGATCACGACTAATCCAATAGAAAGTCTGCCCATTGGATTGAAATGATTTACCGGCAGCTTCGTCCAACAGTTTCTTCTTTTCCTTAAAATATTCAATCAGTTTGTCCAATTCTACATCGGTAATCATCTCCTTTTTCTTCAAGTCCTTAATCCGATATACCTCAAAAAACGGATAGTCCACCGGACATGAAATAAATCTTCGTAAAGATTCAGAGATAGGCATTCTCAAGAAAGCCTTTCTTTTAATTTTACAATACTTATCTGTATTTCTCTCAGAAAGGAAATGCCGTACTAGCTTTCTTCTGACACGACGAGTTGAAGCATACTCAGGAACATTCAAGCTGTCTCTCATTATACTAATAGCTGTTTCATCGTTATTATCTGTTATATAGTCTTCCGGACAATCACAGATACTAACCTTAGCCTGTTTCTTTTTTCTTACAACTTCAACTTTATAATCAATCACTAACTTAGCTGGTTCTTCTATATATTTCCTGAGTCGTTTAAATTCATCTTCATTCACCAGCAAATAATAATCCAATGTAGAAGACAGACTGTCAGGTAATACAACAGGAGATAATGGAAGCGCCCATCCAGGTTCTATAGAAGGACATGCTGACATTATGGTCTGTTTATCAGTTTTCTTTATATGATGATAAGCTACAAATGTTGAATCAAGTTTATACCGATTTGTACCGACCTCCGCAAAAGCTCTTTCCAATTGGTTGTACAATATGGTATTATCAAGTTTCACTTGCAACAACATGGAATCTACAGCCTGAGTCAGACTTTCCATTTCCAAAGATTCATTCTTCTGTGGAAATACCAGCCATCCCTGAGTCATACTTCTATCTGGAAAGTCCAGACAATAAGTATTATGATTTACTTCCATATATTCATTGCCATTCCGTATCAAATCCGGATAAACCATCAGTTCTCTTTTCTTCTGGCTGATCCGTGGAGCATAACAATCAATCATATTTCCAAGTTGAAGTACAAAGTTGTTAAAATTATCAGGCTCGCCCCCGTACAGTTGGAATCCCAACAAACGGCAATTGTTTTTTACCATCCGATTCACTAAGGCAGAGTCTGCGAACTCAGTATTATAGCCTTTATCACCAATTACGACCAAGACATTCGTTTCATCTTTATGATGATTGAACATATCTACACCTATTCTTACTCCAGACCAGCTTCCAAATCTACCATATACAGGCTTCAACTTTTCCGAATTTTTAGCTTTGGCAGAGAGGAAATCAAGCATCTCCATATAATCAGAGGTCAATTTACAGATAGGATCGTTCAAGCTGCCTTCTTCATTAAAAGTCAGTACCGCTCCAAACCTGAATGTAAAACTTTCATCGTTTACCAGAACTGACTGCAAACTTTGAACTGCATTTACCAAAGCCGGGAAACGTTCAATGGTAATATCTTTCCCTTCCACTACAAATACTATATTGATATGTTGTAAATCTTGTTCGATTTTGTTCTTAAAAGTATCATAATAGATTGGATTTCCATTTACATTCAAGACATAACTGTCTCCCTTGTCAATAACCGGCATAGGAAGATGAGTCCGGAAGCATAGTTTTGTATCATTTTCTCTATAAGAAAGTACCGGACTATATTTTATAGCTGGATTAAGTACAGACAAATTCCGGCTTTTGATTCTTTCAGAGGCACATAAGTTTATCGTATCTCCTTCTTCTTTATCAATCGTGGTGAAAACGTCCTTAGGCAATGATGCTACATCTATGTGCAACTGCTGTCCGGAAGATGTCAACAATCTGTTATCAATCCATCCAATAGTTTTTAGATCAATGCTGTCTGCATCAATCACGGGGCTACAACCGACAAGTATATGTATTCCATCTACCGCTTTCTTGTAAGGATACACAAGACTATACATTGGAATTTTACCAATCTCTTTGGTCAAGTCTGTGTTTCCGTATAGCTTTATGGAATCATTTGCAAAATATTTTTCGGCATTTACAAACATTGTAGTATCATTTGGCAACAGAACCATCTTGTTTTTAAATCCTGTCATGACATCCGTAATACCATTCCTTGTCAGCAAAAGTTCATTCTTGTTAATCCAACCGACATATTTCGCCTTTTTCCACTCCTTTAATCTGCCATTCTTCAAGATAGACGGATCATATTTTATCAGCTTCAACCAGTCACCTTTCTCTTTTATGACCAGAAACGCATCCATATACTCCACATTATCCATCTCATTCTTTCCACTTGGACTCATGTATGAAGAGGAAGATTCCTGAGCAAATACAATCCACGGATTACCCTTGAATACTGCAAAATCACGTGGTGCTTTTAATCCTTCTATACAATAATTGTTCACGTACTCACGAGGTACTTTCTTTACCCTCGTAAAACGATTTACCGGACCACATGCTGCCATCAAACCGATAAAACAACTGCACAGACATCCGGCATGGAACAGACTTGACAATCTATTTCTTTTCATAACTTACCTTTTTTGTTCTGAAAACCGTTCGTGCTGAGTTACCATCAGCTGCATAACACATTCATTATTTAGATCATCACCCATATCTACAAATACATCATCAATAAGTGTCTTTTTACGGGCAATTATTTTCAGACCTTGACAATAAGAATAGAAATCATTCTTTTTGTTATTGTTTATAGTGACAGCCACATCAGGATTACCGCACAAATATTTTTTCAATATATAGTTATAATGAATGTTGAATGGCTTTCCATCCACGATAGCTTGCAAATGCTCACGAATATCATTCCCTATAACCACTAATATGTCTGTTGAATCATTTTCGGTATATTGAGGAATGACTTCAATCGTATGTCTTACCGGGTATTGGGTATTCTCAGTCATAAGCTGCACCTCATATTTGCCTGGCTCAGAATAAGAATATAATGGATTCTGCTCCCTTGAGTCTACAATGCCAGACTCACCAAACTGCCATCTCCATTCCTTAGATACACCATACCCTCTGAATGTAACAATCTCACCTTGCATAGCAGTTGACGGGGCTTCAATTTTCACCAACTGCTCACTTCCATAATCATTCTTTTTTCTTCTTACAGTCACAATCTTGCTTTCTTCCAGCGCATCATCTATTCTGAGGCGTATCTGATAACGTCCAGGCTCCATAAAAATATATTCCCCGCTTTGCTTATTTGACTTGTCTCCGTTGCCGAACTCCCAAAGCCATTTTTTTGCATTACGTGTACTGTCTGAATAGTGAACAGGTTCGCCGACTTCTACCTCTATAGGATTCAATGTCATCCTGATTGTCCTGCTTGAGAACAACAATCGTATCAATAGAGCCAATACTATACAAAGCAACAAAGCTCCTATAACAAGCATAAATTTACGCGTATAAATCTTTCCCATAATATTTATTTTTTTGTACCGGAACGCAGATCTTCGAGTTTCTTCTGCAATCCAATTTCACATTCCTCCAAATTTGCCTTGAACGTAATGATATTCTGCTGAATACTCCACAATTGCTTTTTATCCGACAACCACATGTCGTAAAAATCAGCAATGTGCATAAATAATTTATACCTCTTATCCCAATTGTTTTTTTCGTATGTGTTTTTCAGATTGTTTATCAGATAACGAATATCATCTTCCTCGTATTGAGCATATACGCCCGGTTCAAACTTCTCTATCTTACGAAACAAGGAATCAACAGAGACTTGATGATCTGCCTGTTCTTGTTGATAGTCCTTGATACGGTTCATTTTTACTTTTACAAACTCTTTCTGCTCAAACATACTGAAGTCTGAATTCCACATGAATATACTAATGCAACATATTACAGTTGTTATGATAAAGAACAGGAATACATAGGCATGTCCCATAAAGACTTCCCGTTTATTCAGGTTATTTCTATTATTGTCCATAATCCTCTATTTTTATTTGTTATTACCAGAGCCTACATTAAGATTCCTACGAGTCTTCCAATTATCCTTGATACATTGCATCAAATCATTTTTTACCATTTCCTCCTGGATTTTCAGTAACCGGATAGAATCCTTAACTCCTAAGAACAGATTGATATTTCCAAGCAGTTGTCTGTACAATTTACAGTCCCTTTCTTCCATATCCTGTATGTTTTTAAGGATATTCATTTTTTTTGTACTGATTACTCCCTGAAGTAATACATCATTAATCTGTGGAGAAGTGTTCATCAGTTTCATATATTGATAAACAGAATCCACACTATTTGAAAGGGCTATTTCACGGGTATATACCCGGTCATACTCCTGGGTTTTCGTTGTTATTCTTTTAACCTCAACGCCTGATGTCTTTAAGAAACAGGCAAAAATTAAAACGGCAAATATGACGCAAGCCATTAAATAAGCGGCAAACTTCAAATATGCTTTTCTTACTTCTGAATTATTCCTAGGTTTCATACTTTTATTTTTTATTTACAGGTAACTACTTATTCCTAAAAAAGTCCCTTGCTCAGAAGAGCAACCAAGCTTGAAGCGAGAGTCTTCCTGCTGGATTATGTAACGTGTATTTATTATTTTGTCGGCTGGCAAAAAAAGCTCAACCAAAGATTGCAATATCTGATAATCTTTGGCTCCCGGAGAGAAACCTTCCATTCTGGATGCAGAGATAGGACCGATTTCAAGTTCCATTTCATAAGTCCCGTCATCAAAACTATTGCCAATTACCATATTGTCTCCCAAAATACACTCACCTAATTTCGGGACAATGTCTGGATCAACTTCCGTAACGCATTTCCCACCCTTTTTCAGGGATACAGGTACTTCCATCAGTATACTCATACATTTACCTATATTCTCCGTACTTACTGTTATCTGTTCCAGATAGGTCAGCATGTGTATCAGCATTACAGCTAAATGGACGGGAAGCAAATCAATGACTGGCCATTGCCGGGAGAATATATTTATAAAATCCCGATGAACATTCATTTCATCAATACGCCGTTCCTTGTTTTGAAAAGCAACCAGCATATAATCCAAGGAAATCTCGAAAGGCTTGAAAAATCTTCTTGCAAAGAACTCTTCATCACGATGGATACGAATCTCCTCCAGGACCTGCTCTTTTGAAATTTTTCCTGTCTGATAAAGGTTACGATGAAATATAGACTCAGGTAACATGTCATAAAGACTGCGCCTATTTACATACAGATAAAGATAATCGGTCAAGTCATAGTGTGAATATTCTGAATGTATATCATGAATATCTTTTGAATAACCGCGTCTTATATCCCCACGCCTTAAAATGAGCGTCCGTTCTGCATCATACCCCTGTTCTTTCAATCCACTGGCAACAACTTCAGCCTTGAAATCAGTATCAGGTTGATTGAATGCATGCACACTCTCATCAAAATTCACTATGTTATCTATTTCCTTTACCATACAAAAAACTGTTTAAGTACAGACTAATCCAGAATATTCCAGCGTGTTTCTGTGGTTTCCTTAGATTGACGTGAACGCTCAGCCACAACAATATTTTCCTTATGTTTACCGATATACTCAAGACGGCTCAACGTAGTCCACAAATCATTAAAGAGGTAAAGAAAGCGCTCTGTCGTTACCATCAGTAAACGAATATCATGGTGGTCATAACGCATTCCACAATTTTCACGGAGCACGCCTTCGTAAGCACCGGGTTTGACACCATTCCATTCATAAAAATACTTCAACAAATCTTCTTTCTCTTCTTTACCCATAAAGCCCAGACAAATATATAAACGGTGCGCAAGTGTCGAAAATACATTTAAGAAACGTATAGGCGAATAATACTGTCCTTCGTTACGGAATGAAAAATATATATCAGATATATATAACATTACATGACGGCATAACATTCCTATATTTGCTGCTAATTCAGTCTGTTTCTCTGCGTTCTCTACTTTTGCCAGAATATCAATAGAAGCTTTTTCTATCGAATCTATAAGTTGACCGAATTTCGCATAATAACCTTTCAGGTCCGGATGACTGGACATACTGGAACATGGAGGTATAAAATTACCATCCACTTCACAACGGTTTCCATTCCTACGCAATCGGCCGATTACAAGATAATATCTTCCCAGTTCCCCTCCATCAACCTGTCCTGCCGGCAATACATTCAAGCGATATTTAGGCAATGCGTCCGGTTGTCTGGGTACACTTTCTGTTTCATCCGGAGTACCGGAAGGCTGCCTTTCAAACGGATCTGCCATCAATATCACATCCCATTTCTGTTCTCTATCATCACTATCTTCAACAGAAATGTGGAAGCTGGCTGTCAGTTCTTCATTTTCATCAGCATCATAATCTATAAGATAGCCCCCAGCAGTAACAGCATGGCAACGTTTCAACCTGACTTCGAGAGTACCTGTAACAAGCTCTGTAATGCTGAAATCACCGGAAACAGGTTCTCCTTTTCTGAAAGGTAAAAAGCCATAGTTTGTTCTGTTGAGATGATACGACTGATATTCACACAACTGATTGATGAAATGATCTTCCAGTTGCATCAAATGATTTTTCCTTACAAGCAATCCGTCTGTCCAATTTACCAGAGGATATGATTTCCTTTTATTCTGTTTCGTTGCCATAATCCACAATATTAATATTCTCTATATTTTACCAATTCGTTTGCTACACGCTTGGCAATAATTACATCATGTCTTTTCAGCTTATTTTCTGCAAGTGTTACTTCCGGATCTATATAGAATCTCCTTCTGAAGAAAGACGGTTTAGTATAAAATACCCATTCGTAATAAGTTCCACCTTCATTACGATATTCAATTGGAGCTGACGGAGACTTCAGGTTACAGTCATTTATCATACGCTGAAACCACTGTCCGAATATGACATCCTCCGAGGCTTTTCCGGTAATTCGCTCAGCAACCGGATCATTTACACTTTTAAAGACCTCCACATCAATCACAATACTCTTATCACGATTGATATACAAAGTATCCGAATCATACTCCTCTGAATACTTCCAGACTTTATAGATTTCCAAAGGAATCGCAAAATAGCAGTCAACAGTCTGTGCATATAATAAAGGAAATGAAAAAGGAAGCAGGCAGGTGGATGCCCATATTCCATATTGCAGTTCATTGCAAAGATTGAAAACCAATGAAAAAAGACCGGCTCCGAACAACATAACCGATACTGTAATCAGAAATTGGATTCCAAATGAAGGTTGCTCATTGCTGGAGGATGAAAAGACTTTTCTCAATACCATCTTATTGTAATATCCTGCAATCCAATAAACTATAACCAATAAAATATACATATATGGCATAAAGTTATAGTTCATGAAACCTGCCAGTCCCGGTAACGCTAGTACAATACCACTCAGAAGCAAATATACAATAAGCCTCTTATTATTAAGCAGTTTGTTTTTCCTGGCAATAAAATATGCCACAACTCCAAATATTATGGTAAGGAGAGGCATGAGCAAATACGATGATACAAAATGTAGTGCAACTGGATTCATATAAAATCTGTTTATGCGTTATTATATTCAATAAATATCCTATAGTTAAAAGTATCCGGAGAACAGGCTGCCAATTTGGTAAGCAGATTATCTTTCATCCGTTTTTCCTGTAATGGTTCATCCAATCTTGTTCCCAAAATCAGATGAACATCCTTTGTACGTATCAACCCCTCATGAGGCATCGAACTAATTGCCACCCCATTACGAATATCAGTACGTAATAATAGTTCTCCCAGTTCTTTCTTGCAGAAACTGGCTATATCATTCTGAGTAAGAACACGTCCGTGAGAAAGAAAACCATATTTGTAATGTTCTATTTGTTCCCTGTTTTTAGGAGAGTGCTTGCCTCCATAAGTCGTACTGACAAGTGCCAATGCTTTTGGATTCACATAGGTATTGGTATTAGGGGACAACTCGACTCCGGCTTGTATCTGGTTGCCAATCTCGCAATTCGTAGTCCAGTATTTCACAGTTATCTGTCCGTTCCCATTCATACGGTCTATCATTAAATAATAAGGTGTTTCCCTTGTTTCATTCATTTGCTCTGTTATCTGCTTCATTTGTTCCATCAATTGCTCCATCTGAGAAACCAATGCTTGTAGTTTTGCACTGGAAACGGCAGAAAAAGCATGTGATTCGTCATCAAGCAAGTCAAGCAGATATACAAGAAGTTCCTTTGCCGAACGGGAGTCAAAACGTTCACAGCCACCCTTTCTCAAAGAATAAGTTCCACAATCCTCCATACTGCTTTCCTGTTGAAACATCAGCTCGTAATAGTTTTTGCCATTAGAGTCCTTCACGCTATGCACCGCCAATAAAGACTCACTTTTTCCTGTACGCAATGGAATTACCCTAAATGTATCTTCTATATTCGTATTTTGTTCATGAAGTAACTTGTTTTCTACAGGTACAACATTTACTCCGACATGCAGGTCTTCTAATATATCTGCTGTGAAATGTGCCGGGAAACTCACCTTTACCCATATCAGCCTGTCTTTAATTTTATCCACGACAGACTCTTTGAAATAATCAGTGAGCTCTTCAGGAAATGAGACCTTATCCTTATCATCTATAACAAGCTGCTGGGAAATGGTAAGATAATGCTTGTTGTATATATCCATCACTTCCTTATCTATCATAACCATTATATCATAGTTCTGGAAAAAACTATAAGCAGAGTGTCTGGATGGTATCATTTTCTGATAAATGCCTTTCTGCATATCAATCCTTTTTCCATCTATATACCATTCTGTACAAGGTAACAGGAACAGATATTCATAGCTGTCCGTTAAATTTGGAAAGTCAAGATAAAATGACAGATTTTCCAGTTCGTTGATGGCTTCATCAACAATTAACCCAATCCACACGGAGTCTGACGGCATTTTAACCTCGCTACGGGCTACCATTGTCTTCTCCAAAGTATGACTGACTTCATAAAGCAGGTCATCAGATATTATATACTTGACTTCAACCTTGCGCAACATCGTATCACAGGCCGGATAAAATGAAAGCGTGCCTGTGGAAAGTTTTCTGTTCAACACATCACTTTCATAATACATACCAGATTCACGTGTTATCAAGTATTCAGGATCAATAGGGGAAGCATGTACAATACCATGCGCAGGGAATGGTGATGCCAGCATACCTGGTGTAAGTATGTGGGCTGTCTTTTCCAACAGTCTGGTTTCAATTGCTGTAAAATCCTCTCCGAGTGTGTAAACCTCATTCGCCAGAGCCTCCAACATAAGTTTGACCACCGGATCGAAATTTTCCACCTTCTTTATACCCCAAAATGCTGCTGCATACTTCAGCATCCGGTTCCTGATTTGCTCTTTATTGTATTTTTCTTCACTCATACTGTTATCGTGTTGAAATAGGTCCTAAGTAAATCACATAATAAAATGTCCTTCTTTCTCCTGTACGAACCAGATTTCCAGATACATAAACCTGAACTCTTTTCTTTATACTTGATGTTTCATACATACTGTCCTGCAACATTGTGTCGTCTATAATTACACGTACACTGACATTGGTCAGTCTCTTTTCATATGTGGTAACAGCTGTAGTGATATATTCGGAGAACTGTCCTTCCCAACGTGTATGTGACACAATACTTTCGAAGTCAAGATAAAAAATCTTACAGCCAAACTTCTTGTCAAAGGTATGCTCACCCGGAGCTGTACTAATCAACAGCTCAATAAACTGATCAATGGACTCTATTTCCGAGCAGGACTCCAGACGGCTATTCTCGACATCTTCGCTCAACAAAGCTCCAAAGTCTAAAGGTAATTTGCAGAATTTTGTTTCCATATTTACTAACGCCATTGATTTTCAAACTCATCATTGATAAACTCCAACAATCGTGCAGCAAATCTTATAAGCATATATTGCTTATGATTGACATTGTCAACCTTTCGTTGGAACTGAATGCAATTACCATCCGTAAAGTGAGCTACAAATGCAGCCTGCTGATTGGGCTGGTCTTTCTGATATACTCGTATCTCCCCATTCATATATGTTTGGGTGAAAGTTCCCCATCTTAACAGGGTATCACCAGGCATTCCCTGTAACATACACATAATGATACCACCGTATGTTTCCCCTTCCGGAAAACCGATACGATTAGTATCACGCTTAAATTGCAGGTTGAAGTCTTCAATATCATATATTTCTTCACCCACACACAATTTCATTATGTAATGGTCATCATTTCCCATTACATTTTTCTTTTTGAATAGGGTATTGAACCAGCTCATAACATTCACATATTTAAGTAGCACGAATCTCCTGATTCCATTTCCTTAAAATGAATCAGAAGTTTAGTCCGACATTCTTTGGTTGTAGAGTGGACATTCATTTCAAGACACTGTGCACCCCTGAAGCGTATAACTTCTTTACGACTTCCAAGAATACCTGAAGAATTCATTAATTCTCCATTTTTATGGATTTGCGGACTAAGCATCCACGCCAATAAGTCATCAGTCGGAAAGCCTGATATTACAATACCTATCTTTCCGCCTTGCATATTGCCGATTACCCGTCCAGTCTTATCAGCATCCTGACTGAAATCATATTCATATTCCAATAGATCATAAGCCTGAACATCTTCATGTTCCGATGGCTCAGCAGTCCATAACTTGATATATGATTGTGCACTCATACTATATTATTTACTCATTATCCCTCATTAAATCTGTTTGAAGCATAGTGGTCAGTGTACGATCTTCATTCATACGTGATTCCACAAACGAGACTGTGTCCTGGCTGTCCAAATGCTTACGGGAATAAACCCTTAGATAGGCTTTAAATGCCTGTACTTTAGTACGATATTCCTCTAAGGGAAGTACAAAAATGTCTTGATCACCTAAACGTTCCAATCCATATTTCTCCAGTTCCTCTTCAAAAGATATCTTTGATTGGTCATTTGAAACTGAATAAATAATTAATGTTTTATATTGTTTCATAATTTGTAATCAACTTAAACATAAATAATATATCAATATACCTAATAATATCTCATAGATAGGAATACATAATATCATCCAAACTGAAATAAATTTATTCCTCAGACAACCATTATATTTTACTAGAAGTTTATTAACTCTTTTTTCTCTATAAAATAAAATACAATACAATATTGTAAGGAAAACAGGAGAAATAAATAACAATAGTCCTAAATCTTCATTTATAAACCATAAATAATGACCATGCTGTTTTGACCATTCTGACAATATTACATATATAATAAATACAGCTGTTTCTACACAGAAAATTAAGAAACAACATGTAGTAAAAATTGGAGGATCATCTTTCCTTTTATATGCTCTATATAAACGATAAAAAATATAATCAGTAATCATTCTTTATTAAATTAGGTGAAACGACAATTGTATTATCTTGTGGAATTACCATGTCAAACTCCATAAAATCTGATGGCAAATCATGATAATATTTAATATCTGTCAATGATTTAGCACTATAATCATCCCCCACTATAACGCCACCATCCAATTCATCATTAATTAATTCTCCAACTGTTTTATCTAAAAACATCAATCCAATCATATCTGCCGCAAAAAAAACTGTACCTAAAACTGTCCCAACACAGGGAATAAATGTCATTGCAGCTGTTGTGACTGTATAAATATCCGATACTTTCACATTCCGATCTTTAAACCCTCCTATAATTAAAGATAAACCAGTAACTCCAATACTAAACTTATTTGCTCTTTGGAGAATTTTACCCATGTTTTTATAAACAAGACTTGGCTTAACATCATACTTATGATATTGAAGTGTTTTACTTATTTCATAGGATAATTTATGTTTAAATTTAGTATTCTCTGAACTATGAGTAATCCATTTATCATTTAACCAACCAATAGAAGTTCCAACAATAGAATTTGCAATATCCAAGGTTTTTAATAGATAAGAGGCTAACTCTTTCTCATAATAAACATCAAAATCTCTTAAAGGAATTGTATATTGATCAGTTATGATATCATTGTTTCTCCACTCTCTTGCTTCCACTGTTAATGTTGCTGGTATACAATTGTAATTAATATCAACAATTAAATCGTCTAAACTATTCAACTTTAAAATTCTATTTCTAAATGTTCCAGGACCCATATTTACAGAAAAACTTCCATCCGAATTTGGAAAACTTATCATTTTCTTAATTTGCTCTTCTGTTAAATGTAGACTTCTTACAAAAGCCTCTGGTGAACGATCAATCCTCTGTATAGAATATAATTTATCTTCAAATATCCCATGTTTACTGCGAAAAGATTCATTTATATGTATCTTTTCTTCAAAAGCATAACCAACACCTTCAACAAATCCTACATAAATAATATTATTTCTATTCAATTGTTGAAAATGTTCTTCTGAAATATAATTCTGATCTTTACTATTATATCCTAACATAATTCTAGAAAATTATTTTATCCAATTATTATCAAACTCAACTCCATTGATTGTAATAATTTCAGGTGACAAAATCAGAGCAGTATTTAAACCTGAACCAACAACAATAGATCGATATAATTTAGTGCAATATGCATTCTTAAATGTTACCTCAAATATTACTCCAGACGTGCCAGTCTTAAACAATACCGCTCCGTTTTTTTTCACCCACGGCTTAATTGCCCATCCGTAGATGTTATTTTTAACGGTTTGTGACAATGTTATCATAATACGCCCTCCACGAACTTCACCTTCAGGTTGATTCTTATTACCATCAACAGGCTGGTGAAAGCCGATTTTGAACTGTTCGACTTCATACTCGTCACCATCAACACAGAATATTACATTCACGTTGCTGTCCACTTGCGGAAAATTAAAAAGTCCCATAACATTTTCTTTTTTAGAGTGCCCACTGATTTTCAAATTCTTCTGTACCGAACATTAACTTCTGTGCTTGTACGGTAAGTTTAGTCGCAATATAGCTATTGCCCTGCCGGATATAGCTAATTTCCATATCTACACAAGTAGCTTTCTCAAAGAGTATCTTTTCAAGAGCGGAACCTTGGTTATCATGAACGACAATAGCTCCGCTCTGATATTTGCGGGCATCCAACATCCACTGAATCATGTCTCGATTAGGCAGATGAGGGTAAGTTACATAGAAAGTACCTCCCTTAACTTCTGTTTGTACCTGACCTTTAAAATCAATACCTTGGGCGAAGCCAAATTCACACCCTATCAATTGATAGCTGTCCTTATACATATCCGTCAGCGATGTAGCTGCCCAGATTGCCGATTTTTAAAAATACTGTATATCCAAACATAAGAATCTTGATTTTCAGTGAATATCCCAAGTTAATTCATTCGCTTCATCCAGTCCTATCTTCAAGGTCTTACCTTTCGACAACTCTTCCTTTATTATAAGACGGGAAATAGGCCTACGTAAATAATTACGAATCACACCGGCAACCTGCCTTGCTCCATATTTAGGAGTAAATCCTTTATGTGCAAGCAGTTTACGGGCATCATCACTTATTTCAATTGCTATACCTTGACGGTCAAGTAGTTTTCTAAGGCCATTAAACTGTATGTCGAATATCATCAGCAAAATATCCTCGCTGATAGGAGAGAATGGAACAATTTCAGATAATCTGGCCAGGAACTCCGGACGGAAATGTCTTCCCATCACTTCCATTATCTGTGTAGTAGAAGGTACGCTGCCCGATTCCAACTGTTTAGTCAGCCACTCGCTGCCCACATTGGATGTAAACAGAATAATGGAATTGGAAAAATCACCTTCTTTGCCTAAACGGTCATGAAGTTTGCCCTCATCCATTATTTGGAGGAATATATCATATACCGATGGATGGGCTTTCTCTATTTCATCAAAAAGAACCACTGCATAAGGCTGCTGTCTTATCTTGTTTACCAGCATACCGCCTTCTTCATATCCTACATATCCCGGAGGAGCACCATACAGAAGGGCCGCAGAGTGTTCTTCCTTGAATTCCGACATATCAAAGCGTATCATGGATTTTTCATCATTGAACAATGTCTCAGCCAAAGCCTTTGCCAACTCTGTTTTTCCTGTACCGGTAGGTCCTAAAAGGAAGAAGGAGCCGATTGGCTGTCCCGGCTTATTCATTCCACTACGCGATTCAAGGATTGCATCCGTAAGTGTTTTCAAGGCCTGATCCTGCCCGACAACTCTTCTACGCAAATAGTCCTCCATATTCAACAGACGTTCCTTCTCCTGTGACTGTACTTTTCCTATTGGAATGCCGGTTCTGCTTGCTACCACCGCAGCGACTTCATATATTTCTACCTCTTCGATTTTCTTTTCGGCAAATTCGCGCATCAAGTTCAACGCATTCAGCAGATAACTCTTCAATTCAGTATAATCCTGAAGTTCATTCACATCCGTTTCATCGGTTATCACTCCTTGCAAGATAGGGCTTAGCCTATTGCGCATAACAAACAATAAAGTCTTTAAGTCCTCAACTTTTTCACTTTCTTCCGTTTCGGCTTTTTCAATAGTGTCCAATTCATCAAGCAATTCTTTTACATCCTGCTGTCCTGTTTCATTTACCATCTTTATGGCAGACAAAGTCATATCCAAAAGTCCAATGGCTGAGTCAGGCAACCGACGTTCCTTTACATAACGCTTGGCCAAACGCACACATTCAGCCGCGGCAGTATCGCTGATACCGACATGATGATAATCTGTATACTGTTTCTTTACACTATGAAGCATCTGAATAGCAGACTTTAAATCAGGCTCATTTACATGAACGACCTCAAATCTACGACTGAACGCATGATCAGGTTCGATAATCTTCCTATACTCGTCTATTGTCGTAGCACCAATTACGGTCAAATCTCCACGTGACAGCTCCGGCTTCAGGATATTACCCGCTCCGGAATTACCCTGTCTGCTATCCAGTAGAACATGTATTTCATCTATAAACAGGATGGAATTTTCTATATGGCGAAGTTCCTTCAATACATTCTTCAAACGGTCTTCGATTTCTCCTTTATAGGTGGCTCCGGCAATAAGCGAAGCATTGTCCAACTCGAAGATACGGGCTCCTTCCAGAAAAGAAGGGACCTTCTTATTAACAATATCCCATGCCAGACCATAAACCAAAGCTGTTTTTCCAACTCCGGCATCACCTACAATCAAAACGTTTGATTTACTTCTGCTACCCAGCACTTCCATGACCATACGGGTCTCACGGTCTCTATTGATAACCGGCAATAATCTTTCAGGAGCGGCAGCCATCAGATCAATACAATATTTGGAAAGATATGATGAACTTCCTATTCCTGTTCCGGGACCATAGTTGTCTGATACCGAAGCTGCATGATGATTTTCCACAGAAGGATTTTCTGTGTTATTAACATATAGGGATAATATGTCTCTTTCCTGAATCGGAAAAGACCTCAACTGGTCACTTGAAAAAGCGACTCCTGGTTTTACCAAGGCAATAAGAACACAGATTGGATTTATATCAAATAATCCAAGACGAATACGGGCATCATCCGCAGCCCGAAATATAAAATCAATTTTTTCTGAAGGTTTAATCTCGGAAAGTTGGGTAGACTTGGGACATTGTTCAATATATACATCAGCCCACTCTTCCAGATAGCCCAAATCCTTTCCAATACTAACAATAAAATCTCTTAGCCCCACTTCCTTATGAAGTAGAGCCTTCAATAAATGCGAGGGCATATAATACTCATTCGCATTCTCACGAGCCACTGCCTGTGCTATGTTAAGCGCAATTTTTACAGAATCATCAAGATTAATGAAACTAACTCCTGTATCCATAATCAATAAAGATTTAAAAATTGCGCAGGAGAACAATGCAAATATAAAAGTAAAAAATTAAATTCAATGCATTATCCGACAATTTTTTTATGCTCATGAGCATATTGTACGAAAAAAACATCCGATTTTCTTTGCAATATTCGAAAAAAAGCATACATTGCGCCAGAAATCTCAAAGGAAAAGGAAAATGGCAACAGGATTCTGATTACCTTGAGGATTTCAAAGTGAACCAATTTATTAACTTAAAACTTTAATAACATGGCATTTAAAGCGTCATTTAAGTTTTCAGACTCTAGAGAGTTTGATGTATTGAGATGGGATGTCAAGTTTAACCGTGATGTAGATCCTAAAGGACGTCCGGCATCTGACATTTATGGAGGTACCATTAACGTGGAAGTCGAATCTACTCCTGACACAATCGTATTGGACAAGATGTTCAAACAGTACCAGCCAGTAAACGGAAACATCGTCTTCAAGAAAGCTGATGAAGATGCTAAAATGAAAGAACTGGTATTTGAAAACGGTTATGTCATTAAGTACGAGGAGGCACTAAGTGTAGCTAATGATTATCCTATGACAATCAAGTTCACTATTTCTGCTCAGACAGTAAAGATGAACGAAGTTACATTTACACAAGACTGGCCGGAAAATAACTAATGGTTAGTTTTGGGTTAAAGTTTTGAGGTGCCGGGATATACCAATTCCGGTTATTTTGGCACCTCAAAACATACCGACTAGTCGGTTTATTTATGTAATAACCTTATAGAAATTAATAATATGGGAGCAAGTTTTCTGAATCTGGTGGCTACAAAGGTGACGATAAAAGGAGAGGAACAGAAGTTCGTTTCCCTTCGTCTCCATCAGTCTTTCAACAAACATCACGATTTTACAGTGATTGTCAACTATCTTTCACCAAACAATACCTTCCAGCAGACTCCGGAGAAATTCATCAATTTCATTGGAGAGACTATCACTATTTCGTTTACCCATCGACAGACTAGTGACAGTTATGTATTTGAAGGAGTGGTAACTAAGGTTGAAATGATTGGAAGTGAAGGCGAGGCAGGTGGTATAGCGATTCATGGAGAAAGCCCCACAATTCTGTTCGACAGTAACTGCACACTAGATTCATGGACTGAACAATCATTATCTGCAATCATTAATGAAGCGACACAAGAATATGGCAACGAGAAAATAGTTATTGCACCTAAATATACGAACTCGATTTCATATCTGGCACAATACAACGAAAGTGCATTTGCATTCATGAACCGCCTTTCTTTGTTATATGGCGAGTGGTTCTATTATGACGGCAATAAAATTTACTTCGGTAAACCGGAAAATATTAATACGGCAAAGCTTCAATATGACGTAGATCTTGAGGAAGTTCGTTTGATAGCCAATATGGTTCCTGGAAAATCTGCAAGATACGATTATGTAGCGCAGGAGAACAAAGAACATAATGCGGATACACCAGCCAAACCGGAAAGGATGAGCGATCTTCAATCTATTGCACATACACGTTCAGAAAAGGCATATCCAGTAAAAGTCATATCCCCAGCCAATCCACATATCAAGGATAAGGCAGAACTTGATGACCAGATGAAAAGAGTACGAAATGCTTCTGGAGCAAGACTGCTCAATATAAGTGGTACAGGAAAGACTTGCCGTATCAGAATCGGCGAAATAATTGATGTTTCGTTCCCCGACAAGATGAAACTTTCTCCGCTCGGGAAATATCTTGTAACAGAAATTATTCACGAAGTACACCGGGACGGTCATTACTCCAATACATTTTTCGGGATTCCAAGCGATACAACAAATCTGCCCGTATCTGATGTCAGGTTTCCTACAGCAATGCCGGAGCTGGCTACAGTTCAGGAAAATAAAGATGAAAAAGGGCAAGGAAGAGTTAAGGTGCACTTTCAATGGCAAAAAGGCAGCAAAACTACAAATTGGATCAGAGTACAAAGCCCTAATGCCGGAACCAGTGATGCCGTAAGCAAAAACCGCGGACTTGTATTCGTACCGGAGGTTGGTGACCAGGTCATGATTGGCTATGAACATGGAAACCCGGACCGCCCCTATGTTTCCGGAGCCATGTTCCACTCCGAATCGGGACAAGGAGGAGGTGATAACAATCAGCTTAAAACAATCATTACCCGTAGTGGTAATGCTATCATCTTCAATGATGAAGCGGGAAGTATTACCATAACAGACCAGACAGGAAAACAACTGATTCTTCTTGATGGAAAGGACAGCATTACCATTATGGCGAAAAAGAGTGTGATTATCACAAACGAATCGGAATCAATAATTGCAATGGAGGATAAATCCATTGGCATGAAGGCCGAAACAATCTGTCTCGAAGCTGAAAAGAACATTGCATTTGTTTCTGGTAACGAAAATCTGATTATCAGTAAAGAAAAGACAGCCATAGCTACAACCGGGACAAATATAAAGGTTGAAGCACAAAGTCAATATGAGCAAACCAGCAAAGCAGGTACAGTTACAGCCAACAACATGTCCATAGAAGGTACAGCCGATGTTACCGTAACAGGAGGCATCGTAAAAATAAACTCTTAAACAAACTAATATGGGAGCATCAGCATCTGTTATACAAGAATACTATAAAGCGGTTGATTACTGGGCTGATATAGAAGTCCGTAAAGACTGGAAGCTGGCAATATGGGTTGTCGAAGCTACAGACGTAGATTTGATTGATCGTTTTTTTGAAATAGAGCGTTCCCCGGTAGGACAGTTTGATGACATTTTTTTCCGCTTTGACTCGATATATGAGGGCGATGATGAAAAATTCACAGAGCAACTTTGGAAAGAATATGTCAGCTGGTTTACAGAAGAAATTGACGAAAAGTATGATGTTCTCAAGGCATTGAAACAGGACGGACTATTAACTGGAGAGTATTTTCCCCGGACAGACATTCCTCACACTACTGTTGCCTTATGGCAGGAGATGCTACGGCTAAAATCCTGTATTTCCGGACTGGAAGACACCAACTTTTGCATCTATTTCCCTCCCGGACAATTGAAAGGTCCTCAACGTGCAGAATGGTTTTCAAAAGTCTTATCAGAAGGTGTACCGCAAGGAATTCGGTTAGCTACTATCGATATAGCTGAAAACCGTAGCATACGACTTGACAACTCGCGGATGGTAGCCTGTATTTATCCCAAATTCAATCTGGTTCAGGCTTTGCGCAACCGTATGGCACAAGGAGATGCCGGAGGAGACCTTACAGCTCCCGAAAACAAGTTTAAACAACAGGTTACCGTTGTAATGGACTGTACCCAAAAACAGGATAAAAAACTGTTAGGAAGGGAAATCAACAAACTTTTGGACATAGCCAAAGAACTAAAAGACAATGGTATCTATATATCTTCACTGTTTATTGCATCTGAAGCATTCTATGCCATCAGAGAATATAAGGACAGCATGAAGTACAGTGAAATTACTCTTAATGAAGCCCAAAAGGCTATGATGGGCGGTGATACGACAGGATATAGCTACTGGAAAATGGCGGCTTCCATGAAGGCTGCCATACTTACCGCAGAAAAGAAGCGTGACGAAGCGATTTCACTATATAAGGAGATAGCCTTGAAAGCTGTTGAGCAAAAAGATGCCTATTATGTGATGGAAGGTTACCGTATGTGTGGATTCCTGCGTTATGAAGAGGGCAAGATGGAAAGTGCTTTCGAGTTCTTTTTACTATCACTGGCAGGCGGAAGTTATCTTCCTGAAAACATTAGAAGAAACTCGACATTTACCTATGCCGCTTATCTCGCTTTGCATACAGGTAAACAAGTAAGGGCTCCTTCAGACATAGAAATACTCGAAAAACAATTACAGGAATGGCTTGGCAAAGATTGGAGGGAACTTGTTGATAACCCATCCATGCAACAAGCCAAGGCCAGAAGAAAGAAGAACATATTCAGTTAAAATCAAGAGAAATAGTTAACATATTTTTAATTTAAAATTAGAATAGTATGGAACTTGGAAATTATGGAATCGGCGGAAACGAGGTAAAACTCGAAGCATCCGAAGGTATTGCGGATATTCCACAAAACCGAACTTTAATGGTTGAGCAATTGACAAAGGACGAACCGGTAGCACCTGAAGTTGTAACAGGTCTTACCAACATTGACGAAGTCTTTGCACATTTCCAGCCGGAAATAGATATTGAGTTCTCTGATGCGGACGGAGCACCAGTCGAGGAGAACTTCCGTTTTAACAATGTTGGTGACTTTTCTGTTGCCAAGATGACAGAACATAGTCCTTTTCTATCCAGTCTGAATGCTGAAAAGCAATTTGCAGACAGAATGGAAAAGTCTTTGCGTTCAAACAAGGTTCTGCAACGGGTTCTGGAGAATCCCACTACACGTGACGCCTTTGTCAATGCACTTTCAGTCATGCTGGACGAACTGAAAAACAACGAAAAGTCTAACTCTGTAAATGAATGATAGTTATGAGTGAACAGAATCCTAAAATAGAAGCTGCGGAACAACAAGTTGCTGCCGTACAAACCAGAAACTTAAATACTGAGTTACAGGCTCTTGCCAAATTTGGTGGTTTCAATGTATTGGAATCTTCTGTAGATGGAATACAGAACCTCAATCCAGAGCGTAAGGCAAGACGCAATATCTATTTGACCAGTAATGAAAAAGCGGCTGAACGTAAAGAACTTGCAAAGAGTATTGAAATGTGGGTAGAAATGCTGAAAAGCGGCAAAACTATCACAGAAATGATTGATGCTTGTCAGAAAAAGTCAGCAGCTGTATCAGATTTACTTTCACAAAACCAACTTAAAGCGGTAGAGGAAGTCAAACAATTGGAAAAATCGTACCGTACAGTCATGCTCTTCTACAAGAACACTGACTCGGACAAAATCAAGAATGTTTCCATTGTCAATGCATCTATGGCTCAGCTTACAGATCTTGACAACTCATTCTTCATTGACGCGATTGCCAATGAACTTCGCGCCAACTATGACCGCCTTGACTTAAGAACAAACTACTCATTATTGGTTATCCCTGGTTTTCTGGGTTCAAACAAGGTTGTTGAGAAATGGGCAAAGATTGCACACGATAACAAAGTAATGATTTACACAGACTTTGCCGACCTTGAAAAACCAGATGATGTTATTGAAATGTTCTTTGACTCCAATTTATCCGGAGGCGACATCTATAAGTCAAATGTATGTATGACTTGTAACTACCTTGTCGGCAGAGGACGCTATGCGGAACTGGGTGAAACCGAAGATCTGCTTGTACCTCCTTCTGCTGCACTGGCAGGCAGTGTCTATAAGACAGTAATGGCACAAGTAACAGCCGGTAAGAAATATGGTTCAATGAGTGAAGTTGACGGAGTTGCTTTCAATCTGAAGAAAAGTGAAATTTCAGAAATCGAGAAGATTGGTTTGATTCCGATGGTTAAGGAATACGGTAAAGTAATGGCATTCTCAGCCAAAACACTTTTCAATGGTGACAACTTAGGTTTACAGACTTATTCGGTAGTCCGCGTATTCGACTGGGTTACAAAAGTATTAATGGACTTCCTCAACCGCCGTGCATTTGAAAACTGGAACAGTAAAGCCGAAAGAGATTTACGCAGTCAAATCAGCAAATTCCTTGATAGCATCCAAGGCCCTGGCCGTCTTATCGAAAAGTTCAAGATTCTCCGTTTTGAACGTGATCCGAAACAGAAAGACCGCATCTTCCTGGATATTCACCTCACTCCGTACTTCCCTGCAAAGAGTTTTGTAATCAAACTTGAAGGAACCAAGGGTGATGATGAAAATGACTGGAACAGCGACTATGCTCAGGATGCTTGAATTTAATAACTTTTTCTGAAGGCAACTGGGATTTCTTTTCCGACTTCCGGTTGCCTTTTCACTTCAAAACTTACCTGTATGCCATTCAATGATTTAGCTCAAAGTAGCAGTGCCAAGCGTGGATTTGCCGACCTTTTCGCAAACTCCAAAGCAGCTTTGGATAATATTCAGGCAGGGTTGGGCGGAATGCTCCCTTCCATGCCCGGGATGCCTGTTGCCAAATTTGGCGACCTTTCCATAGGTATTGATATGCATCCCACTGTTACGCCGCCTTCTCCTGTTATGCCGGTTCCGCATGTTGGGAAAATCTATGACCTTATGGCAGATATTATGGCGGGCATTGCCGCTGCCATACCACCTGCAACCTCTGGTATAGCAGGTGTAGCATGCAATGTATTGAAGGGAATGGCTCCTTCCGTAAAGGTACATAATCAGTGGATTGCGCAGGCAGGAATCAGTATTTTACATCTTCCGGCTTTTGTACTTCATCCGGCACCTTTGGTAAGTGGTATGTCGGAATCTGAAATGTGGATGGGAAGTTCTACAGTCTTGGCAGACGGTGCTCCCTGTTCCACACTTACCCATCCTTCGCTTTCCTGTAATCTGGTCGGTATCCCTACCATTCCACGTAAAGGAAAACCTAAAAAGGTAAGCAAAGCTCTGATGGCACCGACTTCCATGCTTTCAACCATAACTTCTGTGGGAAAGCCTGTGCTTGTAGGCGGCCCTCCTACCATTGATTTGTTTGCCCTAACCATGAAATTAGGGCTGAAAGGCATTGGCAAAATATGGAAAAAGATTGGAGATAAGTTTCAAAATCTCATAAACAATTTACGCAAAAAAGGGAAAAATAAACTGGCAGATATTCTACAGCCCATCAAGTGCAAGACCTTTGGCGAACCTGTAGACGCAGCTACCGGAAGAGTTTATCATACAAATGTAGACTTTGAACTTCCTGGTCCAATTCCAATTAAATGGGAACGTACCTATTATAGTGATGCAGCTGTCGATGGTCCATTAGGTTATAATTGGCATCATAGCTATAATATGGGAGTAAAACAAATCAATGATAAAGCTTTTGTAATTCGTCATGCGGATGGGCGTGAATCTTATTTGCCCGTACTTCTTGCTGGCGAAAAATGGACAGACCGAAAGGAACAGCTGAAATGGGAACTTGATTCGCATGGTTATCAACTCACTGACAGTCGTGGCTATCAATACCGTTTCAACGGATTGGAAAATAAGTTCGGATACCGTATGGTATCATCCATTTCTACACGTGACGGTTTCTCTGTCATACTTAAATATGCTTCTGCTGGACGCTTGGTTGAAATTATTTCTTCTCGTGGTGAACATATTAAAGTAGATACAGATGACGCCGGACGGGTTACCTGTGTTTCTATAAAACAGGATAATGAAGAAGTAAAGTTTATACGCTATCGCTACGATGAACAAGGAAATATGATTGAAACCACTGATGCCCTCAATGTCAGCAAATATTTCTTTTATAAAGAAGATCATCTACTGATACGGCTTATCAACCAAGGCGGTATGTCCTTTCATTGGGAATATGAGGGTAATGGTGAAAACGCACGCTGCATACATACATGGGGTGATGGCGGTGTAATGGAATATTATATCCATTATGATAAAGGAAGAACCCATATCCGTAATGGCGAAAATGCTGTCACAGAATATTTCTATGGTTCTGACAAACTTATCTATAAAATTATCGATGCTAATGGCGGAATAACCCGTTATCGTTACAACGCTTCTGAAGAATTGGAAGTTATAGTCAACCCGGAAGGATACACCCGAAAGACTATTTATAACGATTTTGGATTTCCTATCCGTATAACAGATGAAAACGGTGAAGATACTTGGTTGCAATACGATGACAATTACAATCTGACTTCTTTGCGTACACCGGAAGGAAGACAACTCACATGGAAGTATGACGAACAGGACAGACTTGCAAGTCGTACTACCATGAATGGTCAAACCATCAGATATTCTTATAAAGATGGCTTACTTCATACCATTACAGACGAGCAAGGACGTGTATATACATTATTATTCAATTCCCATTATGAACTTGAATCACTTGTTTTTCCAAACGGACTTTCCAGCCACTGGGTTTATGATAACCGCGGGCGTCTTATAGAAGCAACAGATATAAAAGGGAATATCACACGTTACGCATACGACCGTGCAGACAACTTGATACGTTTAGAGGAACCTGATGGCAACTTACACCATTTTGAGTACGATGCTATGGGCAACATGATTCATGCCAAGGACAATATCCGTGAAGTCAAATTTACTTACGGAGCTTTAGGCATATTGAAAAGCCGAGAGCAGGAACGCCACCGCATCACCTTCGGTTACAACAGCGAGTTGCAGCTCCGCCGTATTGGAAACGAGGCTGGTGAAAATTATTTCTTTGAGCTGGACGGACTGGGACAAGTCATTACTGAGATAGGCTTTGATGGATTGAGGCGCGAATACGAACGTGATGGTTCCGGTCGTGTTATACGTGTGAACCGTCCCGGAGGCAAATGGACGGAATACTTGTATGATGGACTGGACAACATCCTAAAGGAAGAACAATACGATGGCGAAACAGCATTATATACATACGACAAGGATGGATTGCTTATCAAAGCTGAAAACAACGAAAACAAGCTGAGGTTTACACGTGACAAGAAAACTGGATGGATTATCGAAGAAAAGCAGGGAAAATATACTGTCAACCGCACTTATGATAACGAAGGTAACTGTACCCGCATTACCAGCAATCTGGGAGCGGACATACGCCATACATACGATCACGAGGGTAATTTGCAGACTATGCAGGCGGGAGAAAACTGGCAAGCTTCATGGGTACGTGACAATACAGGGCTGGAAGTCCAACGCACTTATTCAGGTAATGTCACTGTCAGGACAGAACGTGACCGCTTTGGACGCGAAGTACATAAATCAGTGCGCACAGGCAACATTGAGCGTGGGGCATACCGCTATGAGTGGGGCGTCGCTAACCGATTGCTTTCAAAAGAGAACGAGCTGACGGGAACGGTCATGCGCTACGACTACGACCGTTTCGACTTCCTTATACGTCAAGATATAACAAAGGGGTCTGAAACGGACATGATTTACCGTGTGCCGGATTTCGTGGGAAATCTCTTTGAGACACCGGAGAAGAAAGACCGCAAGTACGGTCCGGGAGGAAGGCTGCTGGAAGATCCGTCATCCTTCTACCACTATGACGACGAGGGAAACCTCGTTTTCCGCGAGTTCAAGGAGTTACAGGACAATGCCGTGCCCCATGACCGCAAGCGCATGGAGAAGGAACGCGGTATCCGCAGTCTGGCTACGGGCATGGGATGGCTCTACGAGTGGGCGTCCAACGGCATGCTGAAGAAAGTGATACGTCCTGACGGCAGACCCGTGGAATTCCGTTACGATGCGTTGGGACGCCGTACCGCCAAGCGGTATTTCGGAAAGGTCACACGCTGGGTGTGGGACGGAAACGTGCCTTTACACGAATGGTGCTATAAAGCCAACGGCTTGCAGTCGGAAGAAGAGGGAAACACCCCTCCAAAAGAACCGACAGAAGATATTACCACCTGGGTGTTCGAGGCGGGCACGTTTGTGCCAACGGCAAAGATACAGGATGGCAAGCAGTATTCCATCGTGTCCGACTACATGGGCACCCCCATCCAGATGTACGACTGGCTGGGAAACAAGACCTGGGACTGTACGCTGGACATTTACGGGAAAGTGCTTGCCGTTAACAAGGGAACGGAATTCGATTGCCCGTTCAGGTTTCAGGGGCAGTATGCGGATGAAGAAACTGGACTGTACTATAATAGGTTCAGATATTATAGTTTAAATACAAATAGTTATATTAATCAAGATTTTATAAGAATATATGGCGGATATCATATTTACAACTATGTTCATGATACAAATAAGTATATAGATATATTTGGATTAAGCCGTAAAAAGTATTCGTATTTAATTGGAGCCAATGGAACTATCTTGGGTGAAAATATAAGCCAAGATACTGATATTAATAGTCTTAATCATCAATTTAAAGAAATTGTAATAAAAGCAAAATCTGAAGTCACAAACCCAAAACCTTATCATGGGAAATGTGCGGAAATTAATGCTATTCAAAAGGCATTAGACAATGGATATTCATTAGATGATATCAAAGGAGCTACTATGAGAACTGTTAAAATGTTTGAAGGGAAACCAACTAATGAATTAGTTCCTGCATGTGAGTGCTGTAAAATAGTAATGAAAGAATTAGGTATTAAAGAAGAATATGGAAAAATTGAAGAATGTCATTGAATTGATATGTAACAAAGAAGAACTTAATAACACAGTATCTTTCTATATTAAAGTAATGAATTGTATTCAAGAATGCTTAAAATTAATTGATTTATCATGCATAAGTTCTAATGAGAAAGCTATATTTGAACGTGGTTGTAAAATATGGAAGACGCAAAACTATAATTCTATGGAATTATATAAGTTATATTGTACAATATCAAAAAAATGTAATACTATAAATACAGAAACCAAAGAATATCATACACTTCAAGCTATTTCATATCTATTAATGCCATATAAAGAATGGCCTGATGATGAAAGAGCAAATACTTTAGAATATTTCATTGGAGACATAATACGAGCAGGAGTTAATCCCGAAAAAATCTATTTAATTATAAAAACACATTTTAAAGATATTGCTGATTTGCCATAATCATACATTGTAAAAAGACAATAATATTTATGAATACAGAAGAACTCTATATTTGGAACTATGGGATTGATAAACTGCCTAAAGGATTATTGGAGTATGGTAGATCTGATGTCTGTGATACTTACGATGAAAGTAAAAGACAAAAATTTCAAAACCACGGGCAATGGATGTGGAAAAACAAGGATGGATGGCGCGAGAATTTACCTCCCGTCTTATACCTTGTATGCAACAAGAAACCGGGAATCCTGCAATTTGATTTTCTTGATAAAAGCAGTATAGAACTCAAAATCGTGTCGGAAGAGTTTTTGTCTTTACTTCAAGAAAATGGGTTCGTTGATAAATATGATATTGCAACCGTCAAGGTCGTAAACAAGAAGAACGAATCTCTAACAGATAAAAAATACTACGCTTTACGTATAAATCATTTTGACAACGATTCTTTTCATTTCGGAAAAGGCATAACATATCAAAGTGACTTTCAGAAAAAACTAGGTACTTGTTTTACAGTATATCCTGATATGAAACTGAAAGACAATTCAATCAAACAGAATTTCTTTGTTTTGAATAGTATAGAATATAAAGATGGTATAATATTCCGAGAAAGAGTTTTGAATAAGGTCTTAAATCTGTATAAACCTGAAATTTACAAATTATCAGACTACTCCAAACTATGGATAGATGAAAAATTTTATCCATATGGAAATGAATTTATGATTAAATAAAATCCCTTTAGAGATATTCTCAATACAGGTAACAGTCTGATTTTTAAGAAATCGTTATGGAACATACCATACTCCATAACGATTTCTTTTTAACGAATTCTAATCCAGCTTCAGACAGTTCAAATTATTACCATAACATTTCCTTTTCTCAATTTTATGGAATACATTTGCAATAGACCGTTTGGTCTATTTTAACCTATAAATAAACGAATATGAAACATTTAGCAGAGAAAATAAAAAGAATAATGACTGCATTCGACCGTAGCCACTACGACTATATGATGTTTAAAGAATACGGAATTCCTGATTTTTCCAAATTATCACAAGAAGAACGTTATGCTTATGAAACGGAAGAACAAGAAAGAGAAGAATCATTGATTTATATTGCAAAAAAACTGCTTCCTTTAGTACAGGCTTATATTGAAGCAAAGCATCTGCCAAATTATTATAATACTTTTCTTGCAGAAATTACACCATTCTACGAAACAAAAAGAAAAATACTATCAGATACTGAAGAGATTGGGAGCGAGCTGATGCTTGTTTTCAGAAAATATTTGGATGCTTTCGATGATTTCAGCATTATAGGTGCTCGCAAAGAATTTGACATTCTAGAAAATATATTAAATAGTACAGCTACACTACTTAACGCCCTTGGGAAACGACCAACATCAGAAGCTGATGTGTACAAACCTATCAAAGACATCTGTAAAGCGGCATTTCCTGACAATAAAGATTGTAGTCACTATAAATTTCAGCAAACAGCCAAATGTTATAATCCGGATATATTGGTACCTTCATTAGAGTGTGCAGTCGAATTCAAATATGTGAATGATGAAAAAGAACTCAACAGGACTATGGACGAAATTCTGGCAGATGTTGAAGGCTATAAAGGGAATCCTTCGTATTCTGTTTTCTACGCTGTCTTTTATGCGACAAATTCCATTTGTTCACCTCAAAGATTCAACTGTATGTGGGCAGAAAAACATTTCCCGGAAAATTGGAAAGGTATCTATGTTCAAGGTAAATGAGATTCGTTATCTATATTAGAAATGCTATCTATGTGGATAGTACAAACTGATATGCAGTAATAATACCTAAAAATTTCATCCATATTATACAGTTAGAAATATAGAAACATTTTACCAGCTACAAAAATAATTAATTATAAACAACATATTATGAGTATGAATAACATTAAAGGATTTGTCTTCTATGTAGATATATTAGGATTTACAGCATTAACTCAAGATAAAATCCAGCTTACAAAAGACGATTTTAACATCTGGCAAGTCTCTAAACATTTTCAGGCTTCAGGGAATCAGGAATTTGCGGCTAATATATTGATAATATTTCGTGAAATCCTGACAAACTGCCAGAATAAGTACCCTAAAGTGAATTTCACCCAGTTGTCCGATTGCGCTTTCGTCTGGTCCGAAAACATGAAAGATGTCATACTATCATGTCATACTATCATGTGGGATTGTTTACAGAATGGAATTTTATGTCGGGGTGGAATTGCCTATGGAGATATTATTGAGGACAATAACAACAATTTAGGACAAATGCTGCTGGGCAATGCCGTGAGCAAGGCTGTCAAGTTGGAACAGGCAGGAGCCAAAGGTTGTCGTGTCTTAATGGATCAGGAAGTTCCAGCATCCTTACATGATTATGACTCATCTTTTTGTACAGAAATTTACAAGTTATTCCAGCCATTTGAAAATCCTTTAGATTTCAAAGTTTATGATGAATTCAAATGGTATTACTCCCAGAGTCTGAAAGATTTAAACACGACTAAAGGTATAATTCAGGCAACAGTCGAAAGATTATGCCTCGCTGCAAAATTACAATATCATCCCAGATTTAACTGGAATGTACGGTCTCAAGAGGGTAATATCCATGTAAAATCATCCATGCGATTTACTTCAGCCAATGAACAGAATGTTTTTAATATAGAGCATACCTTTGATTGGAAAGAAATGGTAGATTTAAAAACACGAACTGAAACAAATTATACTCGAATCTCTAAAAAAATACAGGATGAAGCTTCATCCTGTACCATTACAAAAAGAGGATTTATCAAGTTTCCTCCAGTACCATAAAAATAACTAAAAAACTTCACATTATGGATATTTTTTCTAAAGACATTATTATACCTATAACAGCTGCTATTCTGGGTATTGCCGTTCCTCTGTTAATTAGCGTCATCCAAAGAATAGACGATAAGTATAAATCTACTCGCCTAATACAGATTTTCATGAATGAAAAAAGCACAAAGTGCTTTATTGGACTGTTGATTATTACCATACTTTTACTGTTCTATCAGCTGGTAGCTCCGCCTAACGATTATAATTTCGGGATTTTTACAAAATACATAGACTATTCTGCCATTATTTTAGCTACAATATTCTGTGTACTATTGACAATCAGCATATTTATGATTTTCACGCTTATCTATATCTATAACGTGCCTGAAAGGTTACAAAAGCATCTTATAAAAAGAAACAATATCCCACAAGAGACCAGAAAAGCATGGTTCGAGTTTTTTATTGCCATGCTTAAACAAAATAACGTAGATGTATTACGCAATTGTTATCAGGAATTGTATGACTGGATTGTATCTTTACGTGCAGGTAAACAATGGACTGTAATGGAGTATCCGCCAGAGTTATACGAAGGTATTGTCTCCGTAAATGAGCAACTATGTATGCAACAAAAGGAAGCGGTTTCCATAAAAAACGGTAATGACATTGTTAATGCAATGCTGGATGATTTTCAGTTTACAATAATGCATCAGAATACCTACCGCACAATCTGGACTTGCTTGAACCAGCAATTATTCTACAAACGCAGTGAATGGATTCTCAAATATTGGAATGCTGCCCATTCACACCTGTTTCTCCATCTTCCATCTATCCAACTTGAAGAACGTATAAACGTTTCCTATACCACGTCTGGACAAGTTGTTGCTGACAGTAAAATGGTAGAATTAAGACAAAAAGAACGAAATGAATTTAAGGAATTTCATATCGCATTAGGAGGACTTTTATTATTTAGAAAGGAACACGAACTTCTGAATCAGCTTCTGTATTTCACAAATAGCCAGCCCCCTCACTATGTACTGATTCCAGGTTCACTAGCTGAAATCATTCCACTCTATATGGATTTACTTTCGTCAAGTCCCGATTCAATGTACAAGTATGAGCAGAAATATCCTTTCTTTGGCCTTCAGGCTGGCGTACGCAACAACAGCATCATTAACGGTTGGATACAGAAATATCTGTATATCCTAATGTTACGTCTGTCAACCCTTAACCGTTCTTATACTTACGAAGATTTTTATGCACTGCCAGCTCTTCCAGAATCTTTGTCAAAGAAGCATGAATGGTTGGATAATGTTCCAATTATTCTAAAACAGATAGAACAGAACTCCATTCCACTGGAAGAAGTCAAAACAATACTGCCATTGGATCAGTCACAGATTTATAGGATTAAAAATAAATTGAAGACAATACTGGAAATACTTGCGCATTCACTCACTTCCGCAATCCAACATCAAAAAATTACTCAACAGTTGTCTGAAGACGAAATTCATGATTTTTATCAGATAGCATCAAATAGTATTAACCAGGAAATGGAGTGGATTACAAAAGTATCTGACATAACCACTGATGAGGACATCAGCTACAACAAGTTTGATTGTATTGGAAGAATACGGGAGTTAATACCAGCAGAAGCATTCTGTATAGACAAGACAATAGGATATGTCAACTTCAAAGAATCTTTCAGTGCCGCGACCTTACACTCTTTCAGAAACTGTTGGCTCCGAAGTTTCCAATATCTATCTAAAAAAGAATACAGGGTTTTCCCAGAAAATCTTGACAAGGCCTTTCAGGCTTTAAAGTTGACCGACGAACAGGTAATCATCGGATTTCATTTTAACTGGTACAATGCCTACCCTCAGAATTTACAGCAGGAAAACGAGTTTCAGTTCAAATCCCCAGACAATAGATTATTGTATAGTTTGCCAGGAGACTACACTATAGAATTTACAAATACCGTAATTATTTTAAATAGGTCAGACTTGCCCAAACTGAAATTAATTGATCCACCTTCTGCGGTTAAGGATAAGTTCCATTTAGAATGTATCAATGAGCAATATAAGCTGTATGCCTCTGTAATCAAATTAGCTGAGAGCAGAAATCTTCTTGATGAATATATCAGAACTGGAGCATATCTAGAGGAAAAACTCAAACAGGCTGCATTGGTGTGTACAGAGCTGAATGCAAAAATATTGTGGAAGGAAAATATACCTATTGTTATGATTAAAGTGCTTGATAGATTTATTGATAGTGGCAATGAAAACCTCTCCGAAATCCGTCCTTTTAATGCCAACTAATTTTATTTTTTAACATGACAGATTTCCACTACATATCAGACTTATACTTTTTATGAAAAATCGTTATGGAGTATGCAATATTCCATAACGATTTTAAAACATCTAATTGAAATATACTATTCTTGAATAAACAACATCATCTTTTCATTCTCAAATATAAATATATATTTCGAATAAAAAGCAGGACAAAATTCAAATAACAAGTTAACCTTGCAATGATTTTTATCAAGATTTGGAACTCTTATCCAAATACCAATCCCTACATTTGCATTGTTAACAATATGTTTCACTTTATTAGATAACAAACTATGAATGATAGCAGAAAAATTGAGTTACTGAACGAACTGGCTTCCAAATTGACACCGCAAAATGTTGATTACACACCACATAACGGCAATTACTGTGTAACGTTAGTGGCAGTACAACCTGTTGACTTTTTCAGTAAAGAAGAACGTAATTTCAAAATTCAAGGCCGTTTGGACGAAGGCAAGACGATTTCAGCTGATTTAATTGTGGAAGGTGAAAAGCTCTTTAGCATAAATCATCTTCCTTACGTGGCACACGAAGGCGACAGAACCCCTATATACAAGATTGTCCGTGATTCCATTTTCTGCGCTTACGGAGCCTTGCAGCTTCCCAGCTTGCACCGTTCTATGAGGAAAATCGCTTGGCAGGATTATCCATTTATGAAAAAGGATCATGAGGAACAGACTGAAGCGGAAATCCGGTTTATGAAAAAACTGGCAACCGTAAACAACAAATCCCAATCTTGTACTGGGGCACGAACTGCACTGATACATTCTACATCATCCCGTTTAAAAGATTGTCTAATATACTACAAGGAATACGATACCCAAACATACGAAAAAATACAGGATTCCATGAAAGTATTGCAGCCATTCATCCCTTCTAAGGAAGACAATGAAAATGCTGTTCCAGACATGTTTGTTTGGGAATATTATCCGGATTATCCACGTGAAACCTTCCATAATCAGGTAGTCATGCTTAACGCCAAAAGTAAAAACAAGAAGCAGTTTTGGTGGGATTATCTGAAACTCAATATCTTTTTGGGCGATCCGGAATATCGTTTTGGATACTATATGCTGATGAACAGATGGCAAATTCCTGTAATTCAAAGATGGATTGCTGAATACCATGAAAAAGGTCTATTCGAATCTCAACGTGCAAAAGATTATCTTCTTTTTTATCTGAAAGCAGGCGAAAAGACTCCAGTCCGCATCCTGAACTCTCAGGGGACACAAGTCAAGGTAAAAATGATTCCAAGATAAATTCAATAACATATCGTTCCTCACAGGGAAAAACAATAATGTATTTTGTCCATATATCCCAATGGGCAAAATGCATTATTGGCTTTTCCCTTTGTTTTTATATAGAATATTTATATTTTTGCAATAAAAACCGTCTGGTCGGTTTTTTATGGTAAATAAAAGAATTTATTGCAGAAGATGGAATACAAAAAGACATAGAGGAACATCTCAATTTGAAATTCCACTTTCTGTTTGGGTTCCTCTATGCCAAACAAACCGACTAATCGGCTTATTTAAAACAAATATAGAAAAAAAAGAGCTACGATAGAGGATAAAAAAAATAAAAAGATGTAGCACAAGGTATTATGAAAAAGCTTTTTGATTCATAAATGCCTTTTATTCACTAGGTTCTTTTACAGATACATACTAATAATATTAAAACAAAATGTGTTTTCACCCCAAAAAAAACTACTTTTGTGAGATATTAAAAACAAATGTCATGAAAGGAACAAAAGGTTCAGAAACAAAAGCTTTAATAAGGGAGGCCGCATTTAAACAGTTTCTGACAAATGATTACAGCATGGTCCCCCTCAAGGATATAGAAAAGAGTCTCAATTTGTCAAGAGGATGTATGTCATATCATTATCCGACAAAGCAAGAACTATTTATTGACGTAATAGATCAATACATACTACGAAAACAAGATGTTGACAATAAACTGCAAACTTCAAATGCAATGTCTTTATATGAATTCATCGAGCATTATATTTATAATATTGAGCGCACTATGAATTATTTAACTCAGTTTATTTTACCAGATGCAAAAACTAATGGAACAAGAGCATATATGAATTTAATTCTACAAGCAGAAAAATTTTACCCAAATTTCACCAGAGAAACAACAATAATAACACAAAAGGAATTATTGTTATGGGAAAAAATATTAAAACAGGCCCAAAACAAAGGAGAAATAAATAAACAGTATGATTGCAAATCCATTGCTAAACAATTCAAATACATCTTCTTTGGACAATCCTATAATGATGCTTTAGAAAATGGATTAAACATATCGGAATTAAAAAAACAATTTATATTCATCTATGATTTAATAAAAGTGTAATCTAAATGGAAAATCAAGAAGTATTTATTACAACAACAGCAGTTTACTTCCCTAACTCTCCTATAGGCAATGACCAAATGGAAGAATATTTAGGTTTAATTGCTGGTTCCCACTCTCGCGTTAAAAATATTGTACTTAGACAAAATGGTATTAAACAGCGTTACTATGCCATTGATACTAATCAGAACATGACACATACTAATGCAGAGTTGGCAGCACTGTCAATAAACAAACTATTTGCAAAAACACATCTTCAAATGCAAGAGTTAGAGTTATTAGCATGTGCAACAGCAAGCCCAGATCAAATATTACCCTCACACGCTTCTATGGTACATGGTCTACTGAAAAATAAGCCAATAGAAATATATTCATCAGCTGGTATTTGTCTTTCGTGTATTCAAGCATTTAAAATAGCTTATTGGAGCATTTTATCCGGCGAAAAGCAAAATGCTATTTGCAGTTGTTCTGAGCTTGCTTCAGCAGGTTTGTTATCCAAAAATTATGATTTGGAATATGAAAAATGTGCAGATTTGGGAACAAAGCCATACATGGCACTAGAAAAAGACTTTTTACGCTTCATGTTAAGTGATGGAGCCAGTGCTGTATTACTCCAAAACAATCCGGGTGATAAACAGGCATTAAAAATTGAGTGGATAGAAATGACCTCATTTGCAAATGAATTACCAACATGCATGTTTATGGGAGCAGAAAAAACGAAAGATGGAGAACTAAAAAGCTGGAAAGCCTTTAATTCTCAGGATTTTGTAAACCGTTCTATCTTTACAGTAAAACAAGACATTAAATTATTAGAACAAAAAGCTATACCATATTGGGCTAAACATATCAAATATTGCTTAGAAAAACACAACATATCACCAGATGAAATATCTTATGTATTACCTCATGTTTCTTCCATGTTTTTTTATGATAAGCTTATAAATGAAATGAAACAGACAGGAATCGGAATTGACGAAAGCAAATGGTTCACAAATTTACCAAAGGTCGGCAATATCGCTTCTGCGGCCATATTTGCGATTTTGGATGAGTTCTGGAACACACACGAACTTAAATCTGGTGAAAAAATACTACTGATTGTTCCGGAAAGCGGACGTTTTTCTTATGGAACAGTACTATTAAGTGTGGTTTAAGTTTGGAAATAAACAATAAATCACTTATTTTTGCACAGATAAAAAAAGACATAGTACAGTATCATATATCATCTTTCAAACGAAAAGTGGAAAATTTCAAAGAGATAAGATGGGATATGACAGCTTGCGCTATATTCATATATAGCACAGGTGCGTCAGCTTCATCTCTAAGGTATTCCACTACCGCGTTTGGGTTGTTGATTGCATCTGTGCTATTATTTTATATAACGTAGCTATGAGATGGACCCTAATTTAAGACAACGAATAATTAATGAAGCGTACAAGCTATTCATTTCTAAAGGAATAAAGCACACCTCATTTTGTGATATAGCCGTAGCTGTAAACAAGTCTAAAGGAGCGGTCATGCATTATTTTCCATCAAAAAATCAATTAGTCAACACGGTTATAGAAAATTGTTTCTTTCCTTCATCTGCCCTATCTCCAGAAATGGAACTTTTGGCAGATAAAGAATGGAGTGAGTTTATCCAGAATTACAAGAACCCTATTGAACGGGCAATCCATAATTTCCCAGACAAACAGGATAAAATCGGATTACTGCATTATATGCAATTCATATCCTCAGCAAATGAATATATGAGTGAATTTCCACAAAAGTATCAAAAACTCCTTGCTGAAGAACAACGTTTCCTTTTTAATGTCATAAGTAAAACAATCACCAAGCATAATCTGATTGTTAATGATATACAAACATTTAGCCGACAATCATTTGAAATGTCAATCGGCAATACCTTTCTGAAATTGATTTCTTCCAAATAAAGACTTACACTCCTGGTAAAAATAGAAATTCAATTTGATTAATCAAATATAGTCTATCCCTTACATCAAAGGTAAATCCCAATCCTGATTTGCCAGCCGCATTTATTCCTTTTTTCAGGAGAATTTTCTTTATGGCTGACGCCATGAAAATTCACCTGAAAAAGAATGCGGCGGCAAACGGATTGGCATTAAATGAAAGATTACAGGGATTAACTGCGACCGACGTGACGCATAGCCGTAAATCAAAGGCGGCTATCCTTATATTCCATATATGGCCTCATAAATACTATGAAAATCCACCTTACTCAATAATAAAACATAGCCTGCTTATCAACTCCCGATATAAGACAGGGATTTCAGCTCCCTCCGATCTGCATAGTCCGGTGGCTTCGCTATGCTTTTACTCCTACCCTTCCTACCTCTTTTCATTCTTTTTTCCTGCTGTTTCTACATTCTTTCCTATCTCTGGTATGACATCTGATGACATCTAATGACTTATGATGCCATCTATTTATAAATCAATCATTTATTCAATTTATCACTTTACATTTGGACTGTGAAACAAATCAAGTAGTCACTCAAAACAAAAGATTATGGCACAAGAAAACAGTCCTGACAAGGAAAAAAGGCAAGGCCGGACAAAGAAACCGGAAAAGCCTTATGTGGAACAAATTGACGAACTTCTGCTGGTACATAACAAGAATGACCCAAAGGAGGGTTTGGGAGTAATCAGCAAGATGGACGAGAAAGGCAATTATCAGACGGTTACACCGGAAGAGAAGAACGAGAACTCATTCCTTAAATTCGATAAGAATTCGAGTATCCTTGAAAACTTCATCAAGAATTTTTGGAGCCAGCTGAAGGAACCTACGCATTTCAGGCTTATCCGCATGACCTTCAACGATTACAAGCAGAACAAACAGGCTCTCAAGGACCTGGCCGAAGGCAAGAAAACAGACGCGGTAAAGGAGTTTCTGAAACGCTATGAAATCGTACCGAAAGTAAACAATCAGAAAAACAGTCAAACAAAAGAGGAGGAAACAACAATGGCAAAGAAGCAGGAACAGACAGCGCAGGCACAGCCTGAACAGGTATCACAGGTGGAAGCTGCCGCACAGGGACGTGAACAGCAGGAACCGCAACGCCAGCAGACACCCACGTATCGCTACAACGAGAACATGATCAACTGGGAAGAGCTGGGCAAATTCGGCGTTTCCAAGGAAATGCTGGAACAATCCGGACAGCTTGACAGTATGCTGAAAGGATACAAGACCAGCAAGACCATGCCACTGACACTCAATATTCCGGGAGTATTGACCGCCAAGCTGGACGCACGCCTTTCATTCATATCCAACGGCGGGCAGGTCATGCTAGGCATCCACGGTATCAGAAAAGAACCGGAACTGGAACGTCCTTATTTCGGACATATCTTCACGGAAGAGGACAAGAAGAACCTGCGTGAAAGCGGGAACATGGGACGCGTGGCTGACCTTAACCTGCGTGGCAACACAACTGAGCCGTGTCTGATTTCCATCGACAAGAATACCAACGAACTGGTAGCCGTCCGACAGGAGCATGTCTATATCCCGAATGAAATCAAAGGGGTAACCCTGACTCCGGACGAAATCCAGAAACTGAAAAACGGAGAACAGATATTCGTAGAGGGAATGAAGTCCAATCAGGGTAAAGAGTTTAATGCCAATCTGCAATACAGTGCGGAAAGAAGAGGCATCGAATTTATCTTCCCGAAAGACCAGGCCTTCAACCAGCAGACACTCGGCGGTGTACCGCTTTCTCCCATGCAGCTCAAAGCGTTGAACGAAGGACACACCATCCTTGTAGAGGATATGAAACGAAAGAACGGCGAACTGTTTTCCTCCTTCGTTACCATGGACAAGGTTACAGGCGGGCTCCAATATACGCGCCACAATCCGGAAACGGGAGAAATCTACATACCGAAGGAAATCTGTTCGGTACAACTCACACCGGAGGACAAGGAAGCGTTACGAAAAGGGCAGCCCATCTATCTTGAGAACATGATCAACCGCAAAGGGGAGGAATTCTCGTCATTCGTCAAGCTGGACCTTGTAAGCGGAAGGCCACAGTATTCCAGAACTCCGGACGGTTTCAACGAACGACAGGCACCTACCATCCCGGCTGAGGTTTACGGACACCTGCTTTCGGCACAGGAAAGAGCAAATCTTCAGGACGGAAAGGCCATCCTTGTAACGGGTATGAAAGGTCCCAACGGCAAACCGTTCGATTCCTATCTGAAAGTAAACGCAAACACCGGACAGCTGCAATATTTCCAGGAAAATCCGGATGTGCGCCGCAATACCTCACAGCGTGCTTCACAGACTGACAATACCCAGCAGCAGGAACAGAAGAAGGGAGCAAAACAGGCTGTCTGAGCAGAACAGGATTCAAATCAATCAAATCATCAACTACTAAAAAAGGAAAGAACATGAACAAGACCAATCATCATATCTACAAGGCTGAACAAATCGACTGGAAAAAACTGGAATCGGTCGGTATCAGCAAATTGCAAATTGAAAAGGACGGAAACATGGACCTGCTCCTTCAGGGAAAGGAAACCAATGTCATGTCCATTAAAATCAAGACTCCTGTATTTTCACTGACCATGGACGCCACACTCAGTCTGATTGAAGACGGGAATGGAAATCCGGTCATCAGCGTAAACGGTATCAACCCTTCAGGTGAATAAATAAGAAACCATAATGTATCATCTCTCTTTCCATACGGACTTACCGTATGGAAAGATATAAAAACAGAATTTATCATGATTGCCATATTAACAGACAAACCAAGTGTAGGAAAAGAAATCGGAAGAATCATCGGTGCAACCAAAGTAAGAAACGGATATGTGGAAGGAAACGGCTACATGGTTACGTGGACTTTCGGGAACATGCTGTCACTGGCCATGCCGAAGGACTACGGAACCCAGAAGCTGGAACGGAATGACTTTCCTTTCATCCCGTCCGAATTTGAACTGATGGTACGTCATACACGCACCGAGAACGGATGGATACCGGAGATTGATGCCGTACTCCAGCTTAAAGTAATCGAGAGAGTGTTCCAGGCATGCGACACCATCATTGCGGCTACCGATGCCAGCCGTGACGGGGAAATGACATTCCGCTATGTCTATCAATACCTGAACTGTACACAGCCTTGCTTCCGTCTGTGGATTTCTTCTCTTACCGACGAGTCTGTGCGTAAAGGCATGGAAAACCTGAAGCCGGACAGTTGCTACGACAGCCTGTTCCTTGCTGCCGACAGCCGCAACAAGGCGGACTGGATTCTCGGAATCAACGCCAGCTATGCCATGTGCAAGGCGACGGGCCTTGGCAACAATTCCCTCGGACGGGTACAGACACCGGTACTGGCTGCCATCAGCAGACGCTACCGTGAAAGGGAGAACCATATTTCATCGGACAGCTGGCCCATCTACATCAGCCTGCAAAAGGACGGCATCCTTTTCAAGATGCGCCGCACACAGGATCTTCCCGACAAAGAATCCGCTACAATGTTTTTCCAGGACTGCAAGCTGGCACATCAGGCACAGATTACAGGTATCAACCACAGCGTTAAGGAAATACTTCCACCGGACCTGCTTGACCTGACACAGCTTCAGAAGGAAGCGAACATCCGCTATGGTTTTACCGCATCAGAGGTGTATGACATCGCACAGTCCCTTTATGAAAAGAAACTGATTTCCTATCCAAGGACTTCCAGCCGTTATCTGACGGAGGATGTGTTTGACTCGCTTCCACCAATCATGGCGCGTCTGTTATCATGGGAGCTGTTCACTGCCGCTAAAGGAACTGGAGGTATTGACATATCCGGTTTGTCCCGTCACATAATAAACGCAGAAAAGGCCAATGTACATCATGCCATCATCATTACAGGTATCCGTCCCGGGAATCTGTCCGAAAAGGAAATACTGGTTTACAGACTTGTAGCCGGAAGGATGCTTGAAGCATTCATGCCTCCGTGCCGCATAGAAACGACAAATGTTGAAGCGGTTTGTGCAGCGCAACATTTCAAGGCCGAACAAACAAGAATCATTGAAGCCGGCTGGCATGACGTGTTCATGCGTTCCGACATGGTCCAAAAATCAGGATATTCCGTCAATGAACTCCCCGAAGTAAAGAAAGGTGATAACCTGAATGTATGCGGATGCAACATGGTACACAAAAAACAACTGCCGGTAGATCCGTTCACGGATGCAGAACTGGTGGAATACATGGAACTGAACGGACTGGGCACGGTATCTTCACGTACCAATATCATCCGTACACTGGTTAACCGTAAGTATATCCGTTATTCAGGGAAATATATCGTTCCGACCCCGAAAGGTATGTTCACCTACGAAACCATCCGTGGAAAGAAAATTGCGGATACTTCACTTACAGCAGACTGGGAAAAACAGCTGGCCGGACTTGAAAGCGGAATGATAACCGGGCAGGACTTTCTTAATAGAATCAGGACTCTCGCCAAGGAAATGACCGATGACATTTTCAACACCTATTCCACAAAAGAAGAATAACATCCATATCAATATAACCACAAGAATGCAGGCCGGAAGGTCTGCATTTTTTGTGTCCGTACAGAAAAGAATCTGTTTTTCCGCTTTTAAGCGGCAAAGGTCTTGGATTGCCTGCCTTTTGTCGCAAGGCTGCCCTGAAGGGCTTGGCTGGACAGGAAAAAATCATCCTCGCTACGCTCCGGTATTTTTTCCTGCCAGGCCTTGCGCAAAAAGGCAATCCAAGAGGCCGGAGGCCTATAAAATCGGGAAAACACATCCCGATGGGATTATTCATTCATAAAATTAAGGATTATGGAACTACAGATTATCGAAAGTATCAGCAAGCATGCGGTAACCCTGGTACTGGTTATCGGAATACTTATGCTGACAGACAAAGGTATCATGCCTACAGGTATGATTGCAATGCTCCTGCTCACCGGAGGAATCATAGGATTTCTTTTCAGAGCTCTTCTACTGATTGTCAGGATAGCATTTATCTTTTTCATTGTCGGACTCCTGTTTTTCTAACCAATAAAACCAACATATATGAAAACAAGTACATGTATATCTTCTGCTCCTGTCATGCCGGCTGTATGGCCACAGAACGAACATATCAGACCGGTCAAAAGACGCCTGCCCAATACAGTTGATGAACCTAAAAACATCGGCTACTATCTGGAATCTCTGCGTGATATTGCAAGCAGACCGGACAGGGAGGATGTCCTGAAAGAATTCTTCAAGGAAACTTATGTATAACCATAAAATTTTTCAATTATGTTTTTTCAATCAATTTATCAGATGATTACAGCAGGAACGGATTTGAATATCAATATCCGTAAAGTGGACAACAGCCTGAGCGTAGCAGTCATGCCAAGGCGGAACAGTCTGAAAGAGGATACGCGGCAGAACATGGTGCCGCTGGTAGTGAACGGAACACCGACAGAACTGGATATGGGTTTCCTGCAGACCATACTCCAACCGATACAGAAGGTACAGGGACTGCTTGCCAATACGGAAAATTTCGAGAAACAGGCAGAAAAGGCTACATCACAGGCCAAATCATCCAAGGCTCCAACAGTACCAGCCGAATCAAAGGAAGCCAAGGAAAAACGGGAAAAGATGGAAAAGCTCCTCAAAAAGGCTGATGATGCAACTGCCGCAAAAAGGTTCTCCGAAGCAATGACATGGCTGAAACAGGCACGGGTTCTGGCTTCTGCCGAAAAACAGAAGGAGATTGATGACAGGATGCAGGAAGTACAGAAACAGGCCAGCGAAGGAAGTCTGTTCGGTATGGCAGAGGAACCGGCGCCGGTAATTCCCCAACCACAAGGCAGCATGAACGGTCAGCCACAGCCCGGTATACAAACAAGCATATTCCCGGAGCAGCAGACCCATACTATGAATCCTGAACCTGTCATGCAGTCTGCTCCACAACAGATTCCACAGGAAATGCCTCAACCGGTATATGGAACGAACGGAGCATATATCCAACCTGCTCCAAACCGCCCCGTAATGCAAGGAACAGGTATGCCGCAAGGAGCTACAATGCAGCCCTATCCGCAGCAGCAGGCTTACCAGCCTGAGACGGCTCCTTATCCACAACAACAGGTACGGCAGCCGACAAACGGCCATATACCGAACGGAACAGTACAGGTACAGAACGGAAACGGACGGGAATACCAGACTGCGCCGGCTACACATGAGACATTCTGCTTCGATCCGGAAGACGAGAATGACAGGGAACTTCTAAAAGAGGACCCGTATGCGGAATATCCGGATTTTCCGGCTGAATACCGTATGAAGGACGAGGCACAGGTAGAAATGGTATACTGCTGATATATAAAAATAAATGATTTGTAAAACCAATAAACAATAAACAATATGGCACTGGAAATTAAAGGAATGAAAAGAGTATTCAAGATGAAGAAGAACAGTCAGGAAATCGTACTGGACGATCCGAACGTAAACATGTCTCCGGCTGAAGTGATGGACTTCTATTCAATGAACTATCCAGAACTGACCACCGCGACCGTACACGGACCGGAAATCGAAGACGACCGGGCGGTATATGAATTCAAGACAACCATCGGAGTAAAAGGGTAAGGACATGAAAAAAGGACAACGTAAAAATAAAAAACCATGTACACAACTTACGGAACGGGCTTTGGAAAATTTAGCCAGACTTATCATATCGGAACTCGAAAATACGGACATAAGCCGGGGCATCAGGAGCAGAAAGAAAAGAAAACTCCCTACAGCAGAAAGCCTCATGGTTTTCTGAACACGAGAATACCTTCCATCGCTCCCGACCTGTATGTGGAGAATGACAGGGATGTAACGGTAAATGTCACCACCAAAGAGAATCTTGATTTCCTGTACCGTTCAGCCATGAAGTATGCGCAGCTCCTGGATGTGGAGCTGCCATACCATCCTACAGGCAGGACTTCCATAAGAGAAAAAATATGCCTGCTATATAATGCGCTGGATTCCATAGTATCTCATCATGTAAATCTGGAACTTGTCGGTGACAGGCTCCAGTTCTGTATCTATCACTTCCATGAATGGCCTGATTACACCCTGTTCCTGATACCGATAGATTTTACAGAAAGACTGAAAGGTGAAATCAAAAGGATCACACTGGAGTTCATCAGAAGGTTCATCAAGTATCACAGGATGATGGATATAACCGATACCCCTTATTTTGAAATGTCGGAAGTCTGTATCGATTATGTGGACTTTGAACAGCTTGATGAGGAAGAGAAAAAGGATTTGTACAGAAAGGAAAAGCTTTTCAGGTCATATGAGAAAGGGAGAATCCACAGGAAGCTGTGCCGGATGTACTCCAGAGCTTTCTGTAGGAATCTGGAAGAACATATCCGCAACTGTACTCCTTCCAGCGATAAGGAAAGAAGACTTTTGGAACTGATTACCGAAGGGCTGTCCCTGATTGCAAAGGACAGCCCTTATATTTTGAATTATGACTATGATTATGCAAGCGAAAAGGAAAGGGATTTCGAGCCACCACCACTCGAATATCAGATTCTGCTTACATATTCCATTACGGATACGGTTACCAAAGACATGGAAAGCTGTTTCAGTACTGACTGTCAGGAAACATATAACCAGACTCCCGTATCATTTACCTTCATCACACCGGAAACTGAAAAACTGTTCAGACCAGAGAATTATCCGGAACGGTTCTCAAAATGGTTTGAGAAATTTGTAGAACATGTTACCTATAATTTATAAACATCATGAATGAACTGACCCAAAATATTCAAAAAATGATGGTGCCGAAGGCGGCTATCATAGCCTACAAGTATGAAGACAGAAGAAATTCTGACACCAGGTACTTCATAGAATTGCGTCCCATCGGAAAAAGCGGACAGATGGGGGCAGGTATCCCCGTCACATACGAATTCATGAATACCCTGCTGGAATCCTACACGGAAGAAATGAGCGGGATACCGGCAGGAAGAGTCCCCGATAACATGCTGGCCTGCAATCCGAGAAAAGGACAGGAAGAATATATCTGGTACAATCCGCCCGGAAAGAGACAGATGTTCTTTCACAAGGATCTCAATATACAGGACGGCATATTCAATCTGCCGGGAATTGTTTATCATGTAAAAAACGGAAGCATGGACGTATTCGCCTTCAAGGGAAAACGTCCAATGGAGACGACTCCACTGTTCCGTGCCCCGTTCTTCAACGTGACCGGGTCAAGTGTCTGCCTTGGCAGCAGTTCTTTGGAAAAGCCACAGAACCCGACTTTCCTTTCCCTGCTGGAATACTGGGAAAAACGGTTCTGGCTGACTGAATTCTCCCATCTTGGAGGAAATGTCAATCCTACCGTTTCAAATCTTGTCATCGTCACCGAGAACATAAGAAACAATCCGTTCGATATGAACGAACTCAAGCCCATGAATAAAAAACTTAAAGACATACTTCCATGAAAAAAATACATTTTACCGACCGCTACCTGCTCAATCCGCGTCATCCAGTAACAGTATTCGTCATCGGAGCCGGAGGTACAGGTTCACAAGTGATAACCAATCTGGCACGCATGAGCATGGCACTTCAAGCATTGGGCCATCCAGGACTGCATGTCACCGTATTCGATCCCGACACAGTAAGCCAGGCCAATATAGGACGCCAGCTTTTCAGTGAAACAGAACTGGGACTGAACAAAGCCGTATCACTAGTCACACGCATCAACCGTTTCTTCGGATACACATGGACTGCCGAAGCGCAATGTTTTCCTACCAAGAATTTTTCTGAAGACAGCACAGCAAATATCATCATAACCTGTACGGACAATATACGTTCACGTCTTACGCTTTGGAAGTTCCTGAAGAAAGTCCGCAAAGAAAACTTCAGTGACCATTCGGCTCCCATATACTGGATGGATTTCGGGAACAGCCAGACAAAGGGACAGGTCATCATCGGGACGGTACGTGAGAAAGTTCTCCAACCTTCTTCACAGGAATATATTCCCATGCCTAAAATGAATGTCATCACCGAGGAAGTGGACTATGCGAAAATCAAGGAAAAAGAATCAGGACCAAGCTGTTCTTTGGCGGAAGCCCTGGAAAAACAGGATCTGTTCATTAACTCCACACTGGCACATATCGGATGTGACCTGCTCTGGAAAATGTTCAAGGAAGGAAAGACACTGTATCGCGGTGTCTATGTCAATCTGGATACATTGAAAATGACCGCAATCCCGGTGTAATGACGGAAGTGACCGTATCATCTTTCCATCAGAATACGGTCACTTATTCTATTTGCTGCTTATTATTTACATCTGAAATATCTTTTCCAAAAGTAGCCTTTTGCTTATTCATTTTTTATTTGTATATTTGAGAAGAAAAACATAACTTTTTTATGAACGCAGAAAATTTAAGAATAGGAGACTATGTACATATCCATTTTCTCAAAAACACAACTACTGAACAAGCCAAAGTTGAGAATATCGATATTGAAAATAACACCATTATTTTGGTAAATCAAAGAAAAGATACAATTAAGATTGATACTGAAGATAAATGGGAACAGATAAAACCAATTCCATTAGATGAAAGTGTATTGAAACAGTTTGGATACAAGGATTCTATTAAGACTGTATATGGCCTAGTTAATAAAAATGTATATGAAAAAGTATACATATTTAAAGATAGGTCACCTATATTAGTAACTTTAATTTATGAAGATGGTGTATTTAAACTGGTACAAAGTGATGATGAAGCTTTTTATGGATGTAAGACGAAACCCTCGTTTCAAGATCTTCACATTTTTCAACACTATCTTTCTGATAATATGTACATTAATAATATATAGACAAGAATCTTAAATAAAAAACATTTCAAAACAATCAGACAGACTTCGCAAACTATATATATAAATAGTTTGCGAAGTCTGTCTGATTGTTATTTTATTTCAATTCAAAGAATTGGTATCGTCTCATTTACTCATTTTCTACTGTTCATTATACTTATTTTCCATGTGCCAGTATCACATCCATTCCATTAACAACTTTTATCCTTACCACGCTGGAGGAGGAAACTCTGTATCTCTGAGGCGAGATAGAATGACTTTCCGTTCTTTTCCACCGAGTAATATTTAATCTTGCCCTCTTGCCTGTAACGTGCCAAAGTTCTTTGTGACACACCAAGGAGTTCTGCCAAATCGACATTATCAAGCAGTCTATCTCCGTTCATACATTCTTTCAGACGGTTCATCTGATCCAGTTTCTTTTCAATGCGAGCAAATCCCTCTACCATTGTACCTATCAGTTTTTCGAGTATCTCATTATCTATATATGACATAATTCCAATGTTTAAGTGAATAAATCGATACTCCCGTTGTGCGCACTCTAAGAGTATGTACTTATAGTAGTGAAAATAGTATGCCTTAATTTCAGATAATGTCTAAAAATATATTATACCCTGATAATCAAGCATGTAAATTTTATCTGTTTCATATTAGTGTAAACCGGAAGTGTAAACTTTGGAATGCAGAATTGATAACAGGTTAACAACATTGATATCCGATACTATATGATAATATGTTTCCATATGAATACTTATACCAGATTATACTTTATCTGTACTACCAGACACTAACTGTTCATGTGCCCATTCTACAAGAGATTTACGAGAAAAAACCAGTTTGTTTCCATACTTCATAAAAGGAATCTGTCCGAGTGAAGTCATTTTATACAGCTTAGCTTTAGAAGTAGGAAATCCATGCTCATCCAATACCTTCAATGCACTAGATAAATTCAAAGTATCAGGTAATCCAGATGAAATTGTTTCTTTATTATTCCCTGAATAATATTTTGAAATAGCTCTGAATACGATTTCTTCAATCTGTTCTTCTGTTGCAACTATAATACCTGCCATAATCAAACATTTTGCGGATTAACTACTCAATTTTACCCCTATTACTTCAGAGGTTTCAAGACAAAGAAATTATAAAAACAAATAGTATTCAAACAGGAAAACATATATACAAGCTATGACATTTAATGACAAAAACCGTCATTTAAAGACAAATGAAAATGCCATTTCAAGGAGCTGTCATCAAAAGTCCTTAAAATGGCATCAAATTGCAACTATTATATAGATGATAAAAAATTATTGCTTTTGTTTTCTAAGTTGAGAAATAACCTCATTTACATCAAAAAACTTAAGATTATCATATGATTTCTCACTATATTTTATCAGACCATCCTTTAGCCACTTGTTTACAGTTGCAGGAGTAACTTTCATCCATTTTGAAAGATGAATATTTGTTATCAAATAATAACCGTTCAACTGTGTCAATTTATGCTTATTTGCAGAAAATCCACGCTGTAGACGGTCAACAAGTGTATCTATATCCTTTTTTAAAATTTGTGGAGCCGGTTTATTTTCTTTAATCGTCAATTCTATAGACTTCATATCAAAATTATTCAATTGAGGCAGCTTGGATAACTCCTCTATGATATGAACTGCACACTTCAAATCCTGAATCTTGAATATTAATTGCTTCCGTCTTGGCATAGTAGTGATTTTCCTTTTTCAGTGGTATAATATTTCTGCAAACGGCTGTTAGGCTTATCAGGAACAGTCATTGCCAACAATCCTTCCTCAATCAGAGGGTTTATATATTTATTCCTAAATTTAGTCCGATTACTAAAGTGCAGCAAAGTAATAATTTCCATTAGAGACTTTTCCGATATACAAGTTTTAAGAATTGTCTGTATTTCTCCCCGACTTAGAGCCAACTTAGTCCCAACTTGGTCCCAACTTGGTCCCAACTTAGTCCCAACTTGGTCCTGACCTGTCTGAATATTTTTTGCAAACTCAAACTCTTTAGGATCACGATAGGTAATAGAAAAGACAAACTCCTCTCCACTACGAATCTCTATCTCAGAGTTTTCAAAGTATAACGGAGCATATTTCCGAATATTTTTCTGTCCGGAACCAAGTTCCTCAGCCCATTTCATTTCACGGAATACCTTTGTTATTAGCGGATTCTTTGTACGAGTACGCCAGTCATTTATATCTATATCCCCTGTTTGGAAAGGTTTCGTCCAATTCTCTGTTATTACTCGATCACGAAATATAAGGAACTTATTGCTATATGAACTGATATACTCACGATGCAGAAGTGTATTCGAGATTATTTCTCTGAATATCATTACCCGTAAGTCCAAACGATCTATTCCATTATCCGCCAAACGAAACTTATCAGGCATGTTGCGTTGCACGAAATTCAACAAACGAATATATGACTGAATCAAATTTACGCATATCATATCCCGGTCATTGTAACGAATATCAGGGTCAGTCGGAAGCGGATGCAAAAAACGCTCGTAAGACATGCTACGATAAATGGCATCCGTACGATGCCACGGACAACAGTTCAGAATAGTCTGTTCCTTGCCAAATAAGAGAATAGCAGCCAACTTATATCCTTCCTTGTTTGTTCCTCGTTGCCTACCCCAAAACAGACTTTTCAGGAATTCTTCATTTGTCATACTCAACCACGGATGATTGGAGTTATGAATAGAAATGTGGCTACGCATAATCTTGAACGATTCTTCATCCATATCTTCCAAAGTCACATCGGGAAATACCTCGTTCTCGGAAGATTCCTTCTCTTTTCGCATGAACATATTCTTAACCAGATAGGTATGTTTTGACACATCATTGTCCGCATCCCCCCAACGGTCAAAGAAACGATTCTTGTATCTATGTACCTGTTCACTCTCCGGCACGTTCAAATAAAGAACAACTTTACCGTCTATCTCTGTGCGCTCCGGGGTGATCGGCATAGGTGGAAGAAATTGTTCAGGATTATTCAACGTATTGATAATGCTTTTGGTCATATCTGTTACACATTTAGGGTTAATTCCCAATATTGTGCCATCATCATCTACCCCTAAAAAGATATATCCTCCTTCTGCATTCAAGAAAGAGCATACGGTTTCATACACAGATGCCGAAACCTTATCCGTACATTTTTTGAATTCTACTCGCTTATTCTCGCCATGCGAAAGCAAGTCCTTTATTTTATCTGTTGGTAACATACTGTTTCGTTTATAATACTTTTACCGCTTCGTCTATTACACTACTGGCAAAACTATCCAAATAAGTATTGGTCGTTGCCAAATCACTATGCCCTAATATTTGTGAGATAACCTCTCTCGGTACTTGATTGTCCTGTAAGGTCATTGCCATTGTATGCCTGCTAACGTAGCTTGTCAGCTTCATGTCTGTAATCTCCAAAACTTTCGCTAAGTTAGTCAAATTCTTGTTATTACGTCCAAAACGGCTACGAATATGATTATAAAGTTGCTCTCCTTTATATCCTGCAATAGAAACTATTGGCAGCAAGTAATCTTCTACTAACAATGTATTGGCTGAAAACCAATCCATTAACTCTTGGATTTCAGGAGTTATCTTAATCTGAATAGGTTTGACTTTCTTAGCTTCTTTTGTTTTATTCCGTTTATAGACAATATAATTTCCACTGTTATAACGGATAATATTCTTTTTAGTTAGCAATGCTGCATCTATAAACGATATACCATAACAGTAATATGAAAAGAGAAATAATCTTCGTGTCCGTTCGAGTACAGCATTATCCATCACTGTTGTTTTTAATTTCATCATACTATCGTGTGGTAAGTAGCGTTTTGCTGTTTCTTCTTCCAATGCTGAAATACTAAAACCACCCTTGCCAAATGGGTAAGTCGTTTCTGACGCTTCACCATCTTGGATTGCCTTGTTCAATACTGCACGTAAAGTCTTAAAATAGAACTTCCGAGTATTCCCTTTACATTCACGTTTTTGTAAAAATACATCAAAAGATTTTACATATTTAATATCTATTTCAGGGAAAACACGTTCAGGCAGTTTCTCATCAAAAAGTTCTAATACGTGAAGTGTTCTGCTATAGCAATTGGCATTGCCAATATGATTGGTATCTTTATAAGTTTGAATTAGATTTTCAAAGAATTCCTTTACATTCCCTTTGTTTGAGTAGTGAAAGAATTCTTGTTCGAATTGATTTAGTGTCCAATCAATTTTATTAGCATCAAAATCTGCTATAATGCGAAGTATCTCCGATTTCTTTTGCGTTAACCATTCATTGAGGTATATTCGGTCTGGATGTAATTTGGGGACACGCTTATCTGTGACAAACATTTCAAGTTTGTCATTCCATTGATGCGGTTCTGCATAAATGCCTAACGCCATTACCTTCCGTTTGTTATTCTTGCGAACAACTAACCAAATAGCATATCCTTCTTTATAGTGATATTTATCGGCTATCCACATTTTAAATGAAGCATATTTCATAAGCGACACAAATTACTGACATTTTACTTTTGCTAAAAAATATTGGACTATAGTATTCAGATTACCAATAAACTATCTACTCTATTTTACTGACGGATTACTGACGTTTGTACGATAAATATAGATAATCAGATGTAAATAATACCAATACTTCCGTTTCTTATTCGTTGGCAAATATACTGAAAAACAATTAGATATAAAAATATAGGAAATAAATGGATAGCTCTGGGGGGGGTTGCAGACTTGCTGAACCGCATCGGATTTACCTATAAGAAGACATCGGAA
>ERZ780212.239-NODE-239-length-60561-cov-15.287608_pt1 | contig 60561 bp, 43 predicted proteins | sample MGYA00511364_ERZ780212 | MGnify/ENA primary metagenome ERZ780212 (study PRJEB29588, sample SAMEA2147991) | human gut metagenome | biome: human gut; feature: human-associated habitat; material: faeces | place: Denmark | collected 2008/2010 ... | reverse complement strand
GCATTTTATCCGCTTATGCAACTTATAATCAGGGATTTAATTTATAGAAGTCCCCTATATTCTTTGGGATAATATTCCGCAACATATTCATCCGAATATTGAAGGACCAACGCGTTGGGATAATTGGAAGAAACATAAAGTCCTAATGAAAACATGCCGGGAAGATCGATAAGGGGACGTTCGAACGTTGTCAGTTCTCCGGTCTGTTTATGATACAGGACATGTACTCCTCTTCCTCTCGGACTGTCGGAAAAGATGGTCCAAAGGGTATACAGGTAATGGTCGGATTCGATGGCCATATCACAACCGGCCCGTTCGTCTTTGATGTCCAACGTTGTCCTATGCCCTATGAACTGACTTTTTAATTTTACATCGGGCTGGAACTGATAAGTCCGGCTGATGACTTTCCGAACAGGGTCGTACCTGTAAAATTCTCCGCTGGAAGGATTGAAAGCGTGAACAATTCCTTCCGTATCGGTAGTCATTCGGGCAAACATACTTGAACTGTAGGGGTACACTTCCTCCTTTTGCAGGATTGTTTCTACCTTTTCGCCTTTATCGTTCATAATCCAAAGTCCGTTGCTGTTGTCCAATTGTGAACAGGACAATTGATAGCACAGGAAATTACTGTCCGGAAGGGCTACAATGTCATCATAAATCAAGCTGAATGGAAAGGTGATGTTTCGAATGAATGTGCCATCGGGGGAATAGCTGAAGATTCGGCGGGTAGCCAAGTCTTCCAGAAACAGACAGTCCTTACCCAGGAAGAAACCAGATAATTCGGTATATTCTCCCGGTCCACCTCCTTGCCGTCCGATGCTGTTGAGGAACCTGCCGGAGCGGTCGAAGCGGAATACAACATTCTGTTTGGAATCTGATGTATAGATGTTGTTCCCTTCAAAATAGATACGTGAAACTGAGCCGAAGAACATACTGTCCGGCAAGGCGAGCCGAATGGTTGTCACACTGTCTATGAAGGATGACAGGGGGAGCTCTTTCTGAGGTGAGGTCAGATTGAGCGGCAGTAGGATTGTGTCGTCTTCTGATTGGCCGTTCGTGGAATGGCATGCGGCGAATACCGATAACAGAAGGACGAGGCAGAGGGGCATGCTTTTCTTCATGGTTGTTCGATTAAAAAGGTTTCTGTCATGCAAATAAACAAAAAAAATAAAAAAAGCAAATTCTCAAAGCGTTTCTTTTATGATACCTGCCGCAGGACATGCTTTGCTTATTTGGAATAAATGAACTACCTTTGTGAGAATTTACGAAACTATCTTTAGAAAATTCTCGATGAAACACTGGATGCAGACTTATGGCGGACACTATCGTGCGTTGGTTCGCCTAGGCTTTCCGATTGTGGTGGGGCAGTTGGGCGTCATTATATTGGGCTTTGCCGATACGCTGATGATTGGCCATCACAGTACGGAGGAGCTGGGCGCGGCTTCGTTTGTCAACAATCTGTTTAACTTGTGCATCATTTTCAGTACAGGTTTCAGCTATGGCCTGACGCCGGTGGTGGGAGCCCTTTACGGTAACCGTCGCTTTGCCGAGGCGGGGCAGGCCCTGTTGTGCAGCCTGGTGGCCAATGCGCTGGTGGCAGTGTTGCTGACGGTGGTGATGGGAGTCCTGTACTTCAACATCGGGCGGTTGGGCCAGCCGGAGGAATTGTTGCCGCTGATCCGTCCTTATTATCTGGTGTTGCTGGCTTCCCTGCTTTTCGTGCTGCTGTTCAACGGATTCAAGCAGTTTACCGACGGCATTACCGATACACAGACGGCCATGTGGCTGCTGCTGGGAGGCAATGCGCTGAACATCGTGGGCAACTATGTGCTGATAAACGGCAAGCTGGGGCTGCCCGAGCTGGGACTGCTGGGTGCCGGGCTGAGTACACTCCTGTCGCGCATCGTGATGGTGGTGACCTTTGCGCTGATTGTGTGGCGCAGCCGTCGGTTTGCCCGTTATCGGGTCGGAGTGTGGCGGTTGGGATGGTCGGTGCCGGTGTTCCGCCGTCTCAATGCCTTGGGATGGCCCGTCGGCCTGCAGATGGGGATGGAGACCGCTTCGTTCAGCCTCAGTACGGTGATGGTCGGCTGGCTGGGCACGCTGGCGCTGGCCTCCCATCAGATTATGCTCACCATTTCGCAATTCACGTTCATGATGTTCTATGGCATGGGGGCGGCCGTAGCGGTGCGCGTCAGCAATTTTCACGGGCAGGGCGATGTGCGGAATGTGCGCCGCGTGGCCTACGCAGGCTTTCATCTCATCCTCTTCATGGGCGTCATTCTGCTCAGCATCGTCTTTGCCTTCCGCAGTCGGGTAGGCGGATGGTTTACGGACAATGCGGAAGTTTCTGCCCTGGTTTCCGCGTTGTTTTTCCCCTTCCTCATCTATCAGTTTGGCGACGGCCTGCAAATCAATTTCGCCAATGCCCTGCGTGGCATTACCGACGTTAAACCGATGATGCTGATAGCGTTTATTGCCTATTTTCTTATATCTTTGCCGGTAGGATATTTCTGCGGATTCGTGCTCGGCTGGGGACTGCCGGGGGTGTGGATGGCCTTTCCCTTCGGGCTGACCAGTGCCGGGCTGATGTTGTGGGGACGTTTCCGCTCTAAAACCCGATAGCCTATGCGTACCAAGACCCATGTTTCGCGTGTGAAGATCACTTTGGGCTATGCCTTGATGCTGGCCGTGCTGCTGTTCTCCCTGTTCTTCGTCAATCGGGAGATGGGTAACCTGACCCTTTCCGAAGACCGCAACATGCAGTGGGAGGACAGCCTGATGACCTTGCTCCGCGAAAAGGACGAGAATACCATCCGCCTGCTGCGCATGATGAGTGCGGCCAGCGACAGCCTGATTTCCACCAACGACATCGAGCAGATGATAGCCCAGCACGACACCATCATCATCCGCCAGCGGGTGCAGCAGCATGTGGTGAAGCGGCGCGACACCATCCGGACGCCCAAGAAGGAGAAGAAAGGGTTCTTCAAGCGCTTGGGGGAAGTTTTCGTGCCTCCCAAGGAAGATACGACGGTCCAGATCCGCACGTCGACCGAAGTGGCAATGGACACTCTCTACGATACCTACAATCCGGTGGACTCCCTGCAGGAGCGGCTGAAGGCCGTAACCCAGAAGCGGCAAGAACAGCAGGTGACGGTGCAGCGGCGCCAGCGCTACCTGCGTGGATTGGACAAAATGCTCAACGCCCGCATCGACAGCCTGCTGAAAGGTTATGAACAGGAAGTGCTGCTTCGGGCCCGCGAGGCGGACGAAAGGCAGGAGCGGGTGCGGCAGCGCTCGGCCCGTATCATCGGAGGCATTGCCGTGGGTGCCGTCTTGCTTTCCGCCTTTTTCCTGATGCTGATCGGACGTGACGTGACCCGCAGCAACCGTTACCGCCGTGAACTGGAAGAGGCGCGGCGCCGGGCCGAGGACTTGCTCGCTACGCGCGAGAAGTTGATGCTGGCCATCACGCACGACTTCAAGGCACCGCTGGGGTCTATCATGGGGTATGCCGACCTGTTGTCACGCTTGACCGTCGACGAGCGGCAGCGTTTCTATCTGGACAACATGAAGACTTCGTCGGAACATCTGTTGAAGCTGGTTACAGACCTGCTCGACTTCCATCGGCTGGACTTGCATAAGGCTGAAATCAATCGCGTCAGCTTCCATCCGGCCCGTCTGATGGAGGAGATTCGGGTGAGCTTCGAGCCGTTGACGGCAGCCAAGGGACTGGCTCTGCATTGCGAGACGGCTCCCGAGCTGGACGGGACCTTTATCTGTGACCCGTTGCGCCTGCGTCAGATCATCAACAACCTGTTGTCCAATGCCGTGAAGTTTACCGACCGGGGAGGCATTACCCTGACCGCACGCTATGAAGACCGGATGCTGGTCGTAGCGGTAGCCGATACAGGGAAGGGCATGGAGCCGTCCGACCGCGAACGTATCTTTCAGGAGTTTACCCGGCTGCCGGGAGCGCAGGGCAAGGAAGGGTTCGGCCTCGGCCTGTCCATCGTGAAGATGCTGGTACAGTTGCTCGAGGGTTCCATCGAGGTAGACAGTGTGCCTGGAAAGGGAAGCACCTTCACCGTGCGGATCCCCATCTATCCCGTACACATTGACAAGGCGGCCGATACGATGGAGGAGGAACGTCCTGCTGCCGGTCAGGAGGAACAGGCACCTGTGGTGAAGCGGGTCCTGCTCATCGACGACGACCGCATCCAGTTGACCCTGACGGCGGCCATGCTGAAACAGGGTGGACTGGATTCCGTCTGCTGCCAGCAGCCGGATGAGTTGCTCGATGCCTTGCGCGGTGAACCGTTCGATGTTCTGCTGACCGATGTACAGATGCCGGCCATCAGCGGATTCGACCTCTTGAATCTGCTTCGGGCTTCCAATATTCCGCAGGCACGTATCATTCCCATCATTGCCGTAACGGCGCGGAGCGACATGCAGCGCGAGGAATTTGTGGAGCATGGTTTCTCGGGTTGTCTGCACAAGCCCTTTACCGTGGCCGAACTGTTGGCCGAATTGTCGCAGAAAGCCTTGGTCGGGGAAGTGCCCCAGCCGCCTCCCGTTTCCACATCGCAGGGTTATAATTTTGCGGCACTGACCGCCTTCTCGGCCGACGATGCCGAGGCTTCGCGCACTATTCTGGAGAGTTTCGTTGCGGAAACCCGTCGGAATGCCGGCCGGTTAAGGCAGGCGGTCGATGAAGGTGATGTGTCGGAAATGGCAGCCGTATCCCATAAGATGATACCTTTGTTTATCATGCTCGAAGCATCCGGACTGGTGGCCTTGTTGAGACGGCTGGAAGGAGCATCGGGACAGCCTCTCTCTGAAGACTTGCTTGAAACGGCATCGGAAGCCTTGAAGCAGATAGAAGATGTGTTGGAAGCTGCTCCACTTTAAGCGTTCAATCGTGCTTATTTCGGGAAAAACTAACTTTTTTCGTCAGAATTTGTTTACTTTGTACTCAAATACGTGATGTTGTGACAGAAGAGACTCCGATAAAGAAAAAAAGACGATGGTTACGGGTATTGCTGTGGGTGTTGCTTACGCCTGTTGCCTTGTTTACGCTGCTCATGGTGCTGCTTTATGTGCCCCCTGTGCAGAACTTCCTGCGTAGACAGGCTACGGCGATTGCCTCCGAGGCTACCGGCATGGATATCTCCGTGGAGCGCATTGATTTGCGCTTCCCCCTCAATCTGTTGGTGCGTGGCGCTTTGGTGGTGCAACCGGCCGATTCAACGGGGCAGGGCATACAGGCTCCCGATACGTTGCTCGACCTTGGCAGTCTGAATGTGCGCATTCAGGCGTGGCCTTTGTTGCATGGCCGGGTGGAAGTGGATCATGTAACCCTGAGTGATGTCTCTGTCAATTCGGCCGATTTGCTGGAGGGAATGCGTGTGGAAGGACAGCTGGGCCGTTTCTTCTTGAAAAGCCATGGTGTAGATCTGGTAAAGGAAGAAGTGGTGCTCAACGAGGTGGAGCTGGAAGATTCCCGGGTGCATGTGCTTCTGTCCGATACGACGGCTTCCGAACCAGAGGACACGACTTCGGCTCCGGTCAAGTGGAAGCTGACTTTGCAGAACTTGAAGCTGAAAAACTTGTCTGCCAGTCTGGCCATGCCGCTGGACACGACAACGCTGTCTGCACAGATTGCCGAACTGGGGATTACCGATGCGGAGGCTGATTTGGGTGCCCAGCGTTATGGCTGGCAGCGTTTTCGCCTTTCAGGGGCGTCGGTGCGTTATGATGTCGGTTCGGGACATCCGGCTGAAGGATTCGATGCGTCGCACATCGCTCTTCGTGACATCCGGTTGGGCATTGATTCGGTGCTCTATTATGGTCGTAACATGAACGCCGTGATTCAGGAGTTTGCCTTGAACGAGCGGTCGGGACTCAGCGTTTCGTCGCTGACGGGTCGTGTGTTTGCCGATTCCACATTGATACAGATTCCCCGGTTGCGGTTGCTGACGCCTCACAGCGAGGTGAAGTTGGCTGCCCAGACATATTGGGAACTCGTCGAGATTCCTACGACAGGTCGTCTTTCTGTCCGCCTGGATGCTCGTATCGGCAAGCCGGATGTGCTTCTTTTTGCCGGCGGATTGCCCGAGGCATTCAAAAAAGCCTATCCGTTCCATCCCTTGGTCGTTCGTGCCGGTACGGAGGGAAATCTCAATCAGATGCAGATATCCCGCTTCCTGGTGGACCTGCCCGGTGCCTTTACCATGAAGGGCGGCGGTGAGTTGTGGAATGTCACCGACAGCCTGACCCGTTCCGTTCAGATGGATTTCGATATGCAGACGCGTAACCTGGACTTTCTGACGACACTGGCCGGTGTGGCGGGTGACGGTACGTTAGCCATCCCCGACAGCATGCACCTGGCTGCCAAGGTGGGCTTGGAAGGTAACCGGCTGTCATCGGACCTGAAGATAAAGGAGGGGAGAGGACGTCTTGCCCTGGATGCCTTTTACGATTTGTCGACCGAGGCCTATCGGGCCGATTTGTCTGTCGACTCCCTCCAGCTCCATCACTTCCTGCCCAAAGACAGTCTGTATGAACTGACGATGCACGCTGCGGCTCGGGGCAGGGGAGTGGATTTCTTGTCCCGGCGGACCGTGGCCGACGCTTCGCTCCGGCTGGATGCCCTCCAGTATGGTAAGTGGCATTTGTCGGGAGTCAATCTGAAAGCCGGTCTGAAGTCGGCCTTGGCTTCTGTGAACCTGACCAGCGACAACGCATTGCTGAAGATGCAGGCGGATGGCAGTATGAGGCTCGACCGTAAGTATTTGGACGGTGCGGTGGATTTGGATGTATCACGGGTCGGCTTGTATGAATTGGGGCTTATCCCCGAACGCCTGAAACGTCCGTTGGCATTCCGCTTGGAAGGGGAGGTGCGGCGAGACACGGTGCGGATGGAACTGTCGGCAGGCGACTTGAACCTGTGGCTGCGGGCACGGGGAACGGTGGACAAGCTGATGGAGCAGAGCAATCAGTTTGCCGACCTGCTGATGAAACAGATTGAGGACCGGAGGCTTGATCATGCGGCTTTGCGACGGGCACTTCCATCGGCTGGCATGTTTGTAAAGGCTGGCGAAGACAATCCGGTAAACGACCTCCTGGCCCAGTATCACATGGGTTTTCATGAAATGAAGTTGAGCTTCGGCTTTACTCCTGAATGGGGTATCAACGGTCGTACTTCCATCCACGGCCTGCATACCGATTCGTTGCAGTTGGATACTGTCTTCTTTGCCGTCCATCAGGATACGACACGGATGAGGCTGCAAAGCGGTGTCATCAACAATGCCCAAAATCCTCAGTTCGTGTTCCGCAGCACGCTGACGGGTGAAATCCGGAGCGAAGACGCCGAACTGACACTGGATTTCGAAGACGAGAACGGTGAAAAGGGTATTCTGTTCGGCGTCAATGCCCGACCGTTGAACGAAGGACACGGGAAGGGAAACGGTGTATTGCTGAATCTCATCCCCGAGAACCCCATCATTGCCTACCGCAAATTTACCTTTGCGGATCAGGCCAACTGGATTTATCTGCACAAGAACATGCGCGTCTATGCCAATGTGGATATGGACAGCGATGACGGCATCTGTTTCCGTATGCAGTCCAATCGGCAGGATACGGTGTCGTTGCAGAATATGAACGTGGAGCTGAGCCGTTTCCGTCTGAGCGAGCTCAGCAAGGTGATGCCTTATCTGCCCCGTCTCACCGGCTTGTTCTCAGCCGAAGCCCAGTATATCCAGACGGAGAACTCCCTACAAGTGTCGGCCGAAGCCAATGTACAGAAGCTTACTTATGAAGGACAGCCTGTGGGCGATGTGGGGCTGGGCGTGACTTGGTTGCCGGGCGAGGGAAATACGCATTATCTGAGCAGCTACTTCCTGTACAACAATCAGGATGTGCTGAGTGCCGACGGTACGCTGGTGCAACAGGGTGAAAAGAATGTGATGGACATCAGCGCGAACATTACCCGTTTGCCGCTGGCCATTGCCAACGCCTTTGTCCCCGACCAGATGGCGACGCTTCAAGGGCGGGCTGACGGTGAGCTCCTCATCGGGGGAAGCATGGATCAGCCGACCGTTGACGGAAGCCTGTCGCTGGACAGTGCCAATGTGTACGTCAAGATGTTGGGCTCCCGCTATTGGATGGACAACCGTCCCATCCGGCTGGAAAACAACCGGCTGGTGTTCGACAAATTTGCCATCTATACCACCAGCGACAATCCCTTTGCCATCAATGGCTATGTGGACTTCCGCAACATGGAGCGGCCGACGGCCGACCTTACCCTACGGGCCAACAACTATACCTTGCTCAATGCCAAGCGGACACGTGAAAGTCTGGTCTACGGCAAGGTTCTGGTCGACATGTTGGCTACGGTAAAAGGTCCGCTCGATGCGCTGAAGATGAGGGGAAACATGAACTTGCTGGGAACTACCGACGTGACTTACGTGCTGACCGACTCACCGCTGACGGTGGAAGACCGTCTGGACGGACTGGTATCTTTTGTGTCCTTCCGTGATACGACGGCAGCGGCTTCGGCGGCGGTAGCAAATGTGCCTCTCGGTGGCATGGACATGCTGATGTCTGTCCACATTGACGATGCGGTGCGCCTGCGGGCCGACCTGAGTCCCGACCGTTCGCAATACATCGAGCTGGAAGGCGGAGGCGACCTTTCCTGGCAATATACCCCTCAGGGAGACATGAGCCTGACGGGACGTTATACGTTCAGTGGAGGCGTCATGAAATTCTCGTTGCCCGTCATTCCGCTGAAAGAGTTTCAGATTGTCAGCGGCAGTTATGTGGACTGGCGGGGCGATGTGATGGACCCGACGCTGAACCTGAAGGCGCAGGAACGTATGCGTGCCTCCGTGGCCGACGGTGACGACGGCAGTGGTTCGCGCATGGTGAACTTCGATGTTTCCATTGCTTTGAAGGGACGGCTGGCAAGTCCCGAACTGGTGTTCGACCTGTCGGCTCCCGAAGATGCCACCGTGGAGAACCAGTTGCAGGCCATGGGTGCCGAGGAACGCAGCAAGCAGGCCATTACCATGATGGCGACGGGAATTTACCTGAATGACAGCGGCAAGGGAGGCGGACTGACCATGGGCAGTGCCTTGAACAGCGTGCTGCAGAGTCAGATCAACGCCCTGGCCGGTGGAATGAAGGGCGCCAGCTTCAGTGTCGGCATCGAGGACCGTACATCTGCCGAGACCGGCGACAAGCAGACCGACTACAGTTTCCGTTACTCCCAGCGCCTCTTCAACGACCGGGTGCAGATCATTATCGGCGGTAAGGTGTCGACCGGAGCCAATGCCACCAATGATGTGGAGTCGTTCATCGACAATATCTCGCTGGAATACAGACTCGACGCTTCGGGTACCCGATACATCCGTGCCTTCCACAACAAGAACTATGAGAGTGTGCTCGACGGGGAGATTACCGAAACGGGTGTCGGTCTGGTACTGCGCCGCAAGATGGACCGCCTGAGCGAGCTCTTTATTTTTAGAAAGAAGAAAAAGGGAGAACCCTGACGTCCATCCGCAAGTTTAACGAGAACGATATGAAGAAGATTATATCCTACATAACAGTCCTGATGCTTTTGGTTGCCTGCTCTACCACGAAGAACCTGCCGGAAGGGGAAGTGCTCTACACCGGGCAGAAGCCTATGGTGATACACAATCCCTATCCGACACCGGTGGGCGAGACCGCAATCGAGGAGGTGGAAGCTGCCTTGGCCACCGCTCCCAACAATTCGCTGCTGGGCAGCTCGACGGTGCGTATCCCTTTTCCCCTTGGCCTGTGGGTGTACAATGGTTTTGTGAAATACGAGAAAGGACTGGGCAAGTGGATATTCAACCGTTTTGCAGCCAAGCCCGTACTGATGTCGTCTGTCAATCCGGACATCCGCATCAAGGCGGCTTCCAACCTGCTGCGCGATTACGGCTACTTCAACGGGACGGTGGGGTACGAAACATTTGTTGACCCCAAGGATTCGCTCAAGGCCAAGATACAATATACCGTGGACATGCGCAATCCGTACATGATAGATACGGTGACCTATCAGGGGTTCAGTAACCGGACGCAACGCATCATGGAACTGGGCCGCCGCCGTTCGCTCATCAGTCCGGGCGAACAGTTCAACGTGCTCGACCTGGATGGCGAACGGACCCGCATCAGCACCCTGCTGCGCAATGTGGGCTGCTACTATTTCCGTCCCGATTATCTGACTTTCCAGGCCGATACGACGCTGGTGCCCGGCGGACACGTCAGCATGCGCATGATTCCGGTGCCGGGCATGCCTGCCGTAGTCGAGAAGCCCTTCTATCTGGGCCGCAAGACGGTGGAAATTTTGGGAAAGAACGGGGAGGCGCCCAACGACAGCGTGGACTACAACGGGCTGCGTATCTATTTCCACGACAAGCTGCGGGTACGCCCCAACATGTTATACCGCTGGACCAATTACAAGGGCTTCCGCCTCAAGCGTCAGGTGCAGGACAGTGCGGGCATCAGCCGGCAGCGGTCGGCCGAAAACCTGTACAGCCTCTATCGGCAGACGCGTGTGCAGGAGCGTCTGGCCAACGTGGGCATCTTCCGTTACATGGAGATGCAGTTCACACCCCGTGACACGGCCTGTGTGTCTGATACGCTCGATGTCAATATCCGTACGGCTTTGGACAAGCCCTATGATGCCGAGCTGGACTTCAACATCAAGATGAAGAGCAACAACCAGGTGGGGCCCGGTGCCTCCTTTACCCTGACCAAGAACAATGTGTTTGGTGGCGGTGAGAGCTGGAACGTGAAGCTGACAGGCTCCTATGAATGGCAGACGGGTGGTGACCATTCCTCCCTGATGAACAGCTACGAATACGGCATCTCCACGTCGCTGACCTTCCCGCGTGTGGTCTTTCCGCGCATGGGCGACCGTGAGTACGACTTCCCGGCCACGACTACCTTCCGCCTCTATGCTGACCAGATGAACCGTGCCAAGTACTACAAACTGCTGGCTTTCGGCGGCAATGCTACCTACGATTTCCAGCCCAAGCCGACGAGCAAGCATAGCTTCACTCCTTTCCGGCTGACGTTCAACGTGCTGCGCGACCCCACCCAGGCCTTCCTTGACCTGCAGGCCGAGAATCCGGCCCTGTACATCAGTCTGCGCGACCAGTTCATCCCAGCCATGGAGTACACCTATACCTACGATGACGCCTCGATACGCAAGAGCCGCCGTAGTACGCACTGGTGGCAGACGACGGTAACCTCGGCGGGCAATCTGGTCTCCTGTCTGTATCAGGCTTTCGGTCAGTCGTTCGGCAAGCAGGAGAAGGAATTGCTGGGCGTACCGTTCGCCCAGTTCTCCAAGCTGAACAGCGAGTTCCGCTACAACTTCCGCATCGACCGTAACCAGTCGCTGGCGGCCCGTGTGGCGGCCGGTTGTGTGTGGTCGTACGGAAACATGCTCTCGGCCCCCTATACCGAGCAGTTCTATATCGGCGGAGCCAACAGTGTCCGTGCTTTTGCCGCCCGCAGCATCGGTCCGGGCGGCTATGCGCCTGCCAACGAGGAAACAGACAAGTATGGCTTCATCAACCACGTGGGCGACATCCGTTTCGAGGCCAATGTGGAGTACCGCTTCCGCATCATCAGCGACCTGCACGGGGCCGTCTTCCTCGATGCGGGTAACGTGTGGCTGCTCCGTGCCGACGAGGGCCGTCCCAATGGCGAGTTCTCGTTGAAGAAGTTCCCCGAACAGATTGCGTTGGGTACGGGATTCGGCCTGCGCTACGACCTGGACTTCCTCGTCTTCCGTCTGGATTGCGGTGTAGCCCTCCACGATCCTTCTGCCGTGGGACAGTCGGGATATTACAATATTGCTAAGTTCAAGGACGGGTTGGCCCTGCATTTTGCCATCGGTTATCCGTTTTAGAGGGATTTTGCGCCGATGTCCAAAGATTGTATCATTTTTTTTGCATATCCTGCGGTTTATTTCTTACTTTTGTGCGTTGAAACAGGAAACACTAACCTTTAAATAATAACAAATATGAAACCTACTCTCTTTTTACTGGCAGCCGGTATGGGCAGCCGTTACGGTGGTTTGAAGCAATTGGACGGACTGGGTCCCAACGGTGAAACCATTATGGACTACTCCATCTATGACGCCATCAAGGCCGGATTCGGCAAACTTGTTTTTGTGATCCGCAAGGATTTTGAAAAAGATTTCCGCGAGAAGATTCTTTCCAAATACGAAGGCCACATCCCCTGCGAGCTGGTGTTCCAGTCGCTCAACGACCTGCCCGAAGGCTTTACCTGTCCCGAGGGCCGCACGAAACCGTGGGGTACGAACCATGCCGTGCTGATGGGCGAGAAGGCCATCCAGGAACCGTTTGCCGTCATCAACTGCGACGACTTCTATGGACGCGATTCCTTCCAGGTGATGGGCAAGTTCCTGGCAGCGCTGCCCGAAGGTTCGAAGAACGTTTATGCCATGGTAGGCTTCCGTGTGGGCAACACACTGAGTGAGAGCGGTACCGTGTCGCGCGGCATTTGCTCTACCAATGACCAACACCTGCTGACTTCCGTTGTAGAACGCACCAAGATTCAGCGCATCGACGGCGAGGTGAAGTACATCGACGACAACGGCGAATGGACGGCAACTCCCGAAACGACTCCCGTCAGCATGAACTTCTGGGGCTTTACTCCCGACTACTTCGGTTACAGCAAGGAATACTTCAAGGGCTTCCTTTCCGATCCGAAGAACATGGAAAACCTGAAGAGCGAATTCTTTATCCCGCTGATGGTGGACAAGCTCATCAACGACGGTACGGCCACGGTCGAAGTGCTCGACACCACCAGCAAGTGGTTCGGCGTGACTTACCCCGAAGACCGCCAGAGCGTGGTAGACAAGATCAAGGCGCTGGTCGATGCCGGCGAATATCCTGCCAAGCTGTTCTAAACGAATAAGGTACCTATACCATACAGAGCCGCCACGGCTGCCAACGGGCAGTCGTGGCGGTTTGCTTTGGGGAGATGGGTGGTCGGGTTGTCGGACGATGTTCTGCCACGGGTTTTGATACAGTGCTTCATGACCCTCTGACACAGTGCTTCGTCACCCGCTCATGCAGTGCTTCGTCAGGGTGTCATGCAGTACTTCGTTGGCAGGTCATGCAGTGCTTTGTCAGAGTGGAAGAAAGCGTGTTGTGGAAAAACGTGCATTCGGACGGTCGCTTTGTCTGATAAAAATCCTTTCGTTCTTTTAATAAAAGGCTGAATGACAGATTTCATTTTGTATTTCCCTCGGTTTGCACTACCTTTGCATGCTCAAATAAAAATGACATTGTTACAATTATGATATCTGTAGAAGGACTGAAAGTGGAATTCAACGCCACGCCCCTGTTCGAGGACGTGTCCTACGTCATCAACAAAAAGGACCGCATCGCCCTGGTGGGCAAGAACGGAGCGGGCAAATCGACCATGCTGAAGATACTGGCCGGATTGCAGCACCCTACGGCAGGCACGGTGTCCGTTCCCCGCGACTGTACCATCGGCTATCTGCCGCAAGTGATGGTGCTGAGTGATGAGCGGACGGTGATGCAGGAGGCCGAGCTGGCCTTCGAACACATCTTCGAGATGCAGGCCGACATCGAGCGCATGAATCAGGAACTGGCCGACCGTACCGACTACGAGAGTGAAGACTATCAGAAACTTATCGACCGCTTCACGCACGAGAACGACCGTTTCTTGATGATGGGCGGCACCAACTATCAGGCCGAGATAGAGCGCACGCTCCAGGGCTTGGGATTCAGTCGCGAAGATTTCGACCGCCCCACGAGCGAATTTTCAGGCGGTTGGCGCATGCGCATCGAGCTGGCCAAGCTGCTGCTCCGCCGTCCCGACGTGCTCCTGCTGGACGAGCCTACCAACCATCTGGACATCGAGTCCATCCAGTGGCTGGAGAATTTCCTCGCCACGCGCGCCAATGCCGTGGTGCTGGTCAGCCACGACCGCGCTTTCCTGAACAACGTCACCACCCGCACCATCGAAATCTCCTGCGGACATATTTACGACTACAAGGTGAAGTACGACGAATTTGTCGCCTTGCGCAAGGAGCGCCGCGAGCAGCAGCTCCGTGCCTACGAGAACCAGCAGAAACAGATTGAGGACACGGAAGCCTTCATCGAGCGCTTCCGCTACAAGGCTACGAAGGCCGTGCAGGTGCAGAGCCGCATCAAGCAGCTGGAAAAAATCGAGCGCATAGAGGTGGACGAGGAAGACAACTCCGCCCTGCGTCTGAAGTTCGTTTGCTCCAGCCGGAGCGGCAATTATCCCGTCATCTGTGAAGACGTGGCGAAAGCCTATGGCGACCACGTGGTCTTCCACGACGTCAACCTCACCATCAACCGTGGCGAGAAGGTGGCCTTCGTGGGCAAGAACGGCGAGGGTAAGTCCACGCTGGTGAAGTGCATCATGGGCGAGATTACCGACTATACGGGCAAGCTGACGCTGGGACACAACGTGCAGATAGGCTACTTCGCCCAAAACCAGGCGCAGCTGCTGGACGGCGAGCTGACGGTGTTCGACACCATCGACCGTGTGGCCGTGGGCGACATCCGTCTGAAGATACGCGACATCCTGGGTGCCTTCATGTTTGGCGGCGAGGCGTCGGACAAGAAGGTGAAGGTGCTCAGCGGTGGCGAGCGCACCCGCCTGGCCATGATCAAGCTGCTGCTCGAGCCGGTGAACTTCCTCATCCTCGACGAGCCGACCAACCACCTGGATATGCGCTCCAAGGACGTGCTGAAGGAAGCCATCCGCGACTTCGACGGCACGGTGATTATCGTGAGCCACGACCGTGATTTTCTCGACGGGCTTGCGACTAAGGTCTATGAGTTCGGCGGCGGAGTGGTGAAGGAACACTTGGGCGGCATCTACGACTTCCTGAAGAAGAAGCAGATAGAAAACCTGAACGAATTGCAGAAAGCGCCCTCCCTGTCGGAGTCGCCCACAGGGGGAAAGAAGCAGTCGCCGGCGGAAACGCCTCAAACTTTGTCGGGCCGCCTGTCCTACGAAGAGCAGAAGGAACTGAACAAGCGCCTGAAGAAGCTGGAGCGGCGCGTGGCCGATTGTGAAGCCGAAATCGGTCAGACGGAAGCTGCCATCTCCATTCTCGAAGCGAAGATGGCTACACCCGAAGGCGCTTCGGACATGTCGCTCTACGAGCAGCATCAGAAGCTGAAGGAGCAGCTCGACCGCGCCATGGAAGAATGGGACGCCGCTTCGACAGAGCTCGAAGCAGCCAAGAAATAAAGACGAAATAGATAAACCCTTTAAAACGATAACATTATGAATTTGAAAAGTTACTTTTCTGTTGCAGCCCTTTGCCTGGCATTGGCCTCCTGCAACTCGGGCAAGCAGCCTGCCACGCTGACGGCGGGCATCGACCTTGCCAATCTGGACACGACCGCTCTGCCGGGTACGGACTTCTACCGCTATGCCTGCGGCGGTTGGATCAAGAACAATCCGCTGACCGACGAGTATTCTCAGTATGGCTCGTTCACCGTCCTGGCCGAAAACAACCGCAAGCAGATTCAGGGCCTTATCGAAGAACTGGCCGCTACGCAACACGAGGCAGGCTCTGTCGCACAGAAGGTGGGCGACATGTATAAGATTGCGATGGACAGCGTCAAGCTGAACCAGGAAGGCGTAGCTCCCATCAAGGCCGAACTCGACCAGATTGCTGCCTTGAAGGACAAGAAGGACGTCTATCCGCTCCTGGCCGAGATGTACAAGAAAGGCATCGCTGCCTACCTGGCTCTCTATGTGGGCGCCGACGAGATGAATAGCAGCATGAACGCCGTTCAGATGGCCCAATACGGCCTGAGCATGGGCGACCGCGACTACTATCTGCTCGACGATGAGGCTACCGTAAAGATTCGCGAGGCCTTCAAGGAACATGTCAAGAAGATGTATCAGCTGGCCGGCTTCGACGCCGCTACCGCCGAACAGGGTATGAAGACCGTGATGGACGTGGAAACCCGTCTGGCCAAGGCTTTCCGCTCGCGTGTGGAGCTGCGCGACCCGCATGCCAACTACAACAAGATGGCAATGGCCGACATCAAGAAGCAGTACGCTTCCTTCGACTGGGATGCCTATCTGAAGGGACTCGATCTGAACAATGTCAACGAAATCATCATCGGCCAGCCTGCTTCGCTCGAGGCTTCGGTCAAGATTATTGACACCCTGCCCCTCGACCAGCAGAAGCTCTACCTGCAATGGAAGCTGATTGACGCCGCCGCCAGCTACCTGAACGACGCCATGAAGGAGCAGAACTTCGACTTCTATAGCCGCACGATGTCGGGTGCGCAGGAAATGCAACCCCGCTGGAAGACGGCCGTAGGCGTGGTAAGCTCGACGCTGGGCGAAGCCGTCGGACAGATGTATGTGGAGAAGTATTTCCCCGCCGCCGCCAAGGAACGCATGGTGACGCTCGTGAAGAACCTGCAGACGGCTTTGGGCGAACGTATCCAGGCGTTGGAATGGATGAGCGACTCTACCAAGGTGAAAGCCATGGAGAAGCTTGCTACCTTCCATGTGAAGATCGGTTACCCCGACAAGTGGAAAGATTATAGCGCGCTGGAAATCAAGGACGATTCCTACTGGGCAAACATCGAGCGTGCCAACCTGTGGGGACATGCCGAGATGGTGGCCAAGGCCGGCAAGCCAGTCGACAAGGACGAGTGGCTGATGACGCCCCAGACGGTAAACGCTTACTATAACCCCACGACCAACGAGATCTGCTTCCCTGCCGCCATCCTGCAGCCGCCTTTCTTCGACATGAACGCCGACGATGCCTTCAACTACGGAGCCATCGGCGTGGTGATCGGTCACGAGATGACCCACGGATTCGACGACCAGGGCCGCCAGTACGACAAGGACGGCAACCTGAAAGACTGGTGGACGGAAGAAGACGCCAAGAAGTTTGAAGAACGTGCCAACGTGATGGTAGCATTCTTTGACAGTATCGAAGTGGCTCCAGGCGTACATGCCAACGGCAAGATGACACTGGGCGAGAACATCGCCGATCACGGCGGCCTGCAGGTTTCCTTCCAGGCCTTCAAGAACGCTACGGCAGGTGCTCCGCTCGAAGTGAAGGACGGCTTTACCCCCGAACAGCGTTTCTTCCTGGCTTATGCAGGCGTATGGGCCAATAATATCCGCCCCGAGGCCGTGCTTCAGATGACCAAGATCGACGTACACTCGCTGGGCGAATGGCGTGTGAACGGTGCCCTGCCTCATATCGGCGCATGGTATGATGCCTTTGGTATCACCGACAAGGACCCGATGTTCATCCCTGTAGAGAAGCGCGTGTCCATCTGGTAAAATATCCTTCCATGCCGATGCGCCTGTACGTATCGGACGGAAGACTTCAGGAAATGCCCGTCCTCCCCGTTGTGGAAGGTCGGGCATTTCTTGTCAAGGAGGAAAGCAGTGTTTTCCGAGGGCGAAAGCATCGTTTTCCGAGGAAGAAAGCAGTGCTTTCCCGACGGAGGCGGTTGGGGGAGGAGAGAGGCGTAAACTTCTCATTCTTTTAATTATAGTAAATTTCTTGCCAAGGAATAGGTGGGTAAACCAACAAAATTAGTAACTTTGCGGGGTTATTATACATATACGCATAAAAACCATATAACCATGACGGAAGCAAAGAGAATCAAAACAGCATTGGTATCCGTTTACCATAAAGACGGTTTGGACGAAATCATCAGCAAACTGCATGAAGAAGGAGTGGAATTCCTCTCGACAGGCGGCACCCGCCAGTTCATCGAAGGACTGGGCTATCCCTGCCGTGCGGTGGAAGAGCTCACCACCTATCCGTCCATCTTGGGCGGCCGCGTGAAGACCCTCCATCCGAAAGTATTCGGAGGCATCCTGTGCCGCCGCGACGTGGAGCAGGACAGACAGCAGATCGAAAAATATGAAATCCCCGAAATAGACCTCGTCATCGTAGACCTCTATCCGTTTGAGGCAACCGTAGCCAGCGGAGCACCCGAGGCCGACATCATCGAGAAAATCGACATAGGCGGCATCTCGCTCATCCGCGCCGCTGCCAAGAACTACAAGGACGTGGTCATCGTCGCTTCTCAGGCCCAGTATCAGCCCCTGCGCGACATCCTGATGGAGCACGGCGCCACGACGTCGCTCGAAGAACGCCGCTGGTTTGCCAAGGAGGCCTTTGCCGTTTCTTCCAACTACGACTCGGCCATATTCAACTACTTTGATGGCGGAGAGGGAAGCGCCTTCCGCTACTCGGCCAACAACCAGAAGACCCTGCGCTATGGCGAGAACCCCCATCAGAAGGGGTACTTCTACGGCAATCTGGACGAGATGTTCGACCAGATCCACGGCAAGGAAATCTCCTACAACAACCTGCTGGACATCAACGCAGCCGTAGACCTCATCAACGAATTCGGCAACGAAACCACTTTCGCCATCCTGAAGCACAACAACGCCTGTGGCCTGGCTACCCGCCCCACGGTGCTCGAGGCTTGGAAGGATGCCTTGGCTGGCGATCCCGTATCGGCTTTCGGCGGTGTGCTCATCACGAATGCCGTTGTCGACAAGGCGGCTGCCGAGGAAATCACGAAAATCTTCTTCGAAGTCATCATCGCCCCCGACTATGATGTGGACGCCCTCGAAATTCTGGGTCAGAAGAAGAACCGCATCATCCTGGCCCGCAAGCAGGGCAAGCTGCCTACCAAGCAGTTCCGCTCGTTGCTGAACGGCGTGCTGGTGCAGGACCGTGACCTCAAGGTGGAAACTCCCGAAGACCTGAAGGTAGTGACCGTCAAGGCTCCTACCGCACAGGAAATAGACGACATGCTCTTCGCCAACAAGATTGTGAAGAACTCCAAGTCCAACGCCATCGTCCTGGCCAAAGGACACCAGCTGCTGGCCAGCGGTGTGGGTCAGACGAGCCGTGTAGACGCCCTGAAGCAGGCCATTGAGAAGGCCAAGAGCTTCGGTTTCGACCTTCACGGAGCCGTGATGGCCAGCGACGCTTTCTTCCCCTTCCCCGACTGTGTGGAGATTGCGGGCAACGAAGGCATCACCGCCGTCATCCAGCCGGGCGGAAGCATCAAGGACCAGCTGAGCTTTGACTATTGCAACGAGCATGGCATCGCCATGGTGACAACCGGTTTCCGTCACTTCAAGCACTAAAAATAATGAAGAATGAAGAACAAAGAATGAAGAATTTGAGCGTGTCAAAGTGCGTGCCTGGATTCTCGTTTTCCGTTCTTCATTCTTAATTCTTCATTCTTAATTCTTCATTAAAAAGATGGGATTATTCTCTTTTACCCAAGAAATAGCCATGGACCTGGGTACGGCCAACACCATTATCACCTCGGGTGGTAAGATTGTGGTGGACGAACCTTCCGTTGTGGCCCTCGACCGCCGTACGGACAAGATGATTGCCGTGGGCGAGAAAGCCAAGCTCATGCACGAGAAGACGCATGAGAACATCCGCACCATCCGCCCCCTGCGCGACGGCGTCATCGCCGACTTCTACGCCTGCGAGCAGATGATACGCGGACTCATCAAGATGGTGAACACCCGTCACCGCCTCTTTTCGCCTTCGCTCCGCATGGTCATCGGCGTACCTTCGGGCAGTACGGAAGTGGAACTCCGTGCCGTGCGCGACTCGGCCGAGCATGCCGGCGGACGTGACGTCTACCTCATCTTCGAACCCATGGCCGCCGCCATCGGTATCGGCATCGATGTGGAGGCACCCGAAGGCAACATGATTGTGGACATAGGTGGCGGTTCGACCGAAATCGCCGTCATTTCGCTGGGAGGTATCGTGTCGAACAACTCCATCCGCATCGCGGGCGACGACCTCACGGCCGACATTCAGGAGTACATGAGCCGCCAGCACAACGTGAAGGTCAGCGAGCGTATGGCCGAACGCATCAAGATACATGTGGGAGCCGCTCTGACCGACCTGGGCGACGATGCTCCCGAAGACTATATCGTGCATGGTCCGAACCGCATTACAGCCTTGCCGATGGAAGTGCCTGTTTGCTATCAGGAAGTGGCCCACTGCCTGGAGAAGTCCATCTCGAAGATTGAGACCGCCATCCTCAGCGCGCTGGAGAATACGCCGCCCGAGCTGTATGCCGACATCGTGCACAACGGTATCTACCTGGCCGGTGGAGGCGCTCTGCTTCGCGGACTCGACAAGCGTCTGACGGACAAGATCAACATCCCCTTCCACATCGCCGAAGACCCCTTGCATGCCGTTGCCAAGGGTACAGGTGTGGCGCTGAAGAACGTAGACCGTTTCTCGTTCCTGATGCGATAACTTTATCAGCGGTTAGTTGTAAGCAGTTGACGGTGCGTATTCCTGCCTTGGGGACTACTTGCCGTTGACCACTTGCCGCTAACCGTTCATCATTAACCCACTAACCGCTAATTATCGTGCGCGACCTCCTTAACTTTCTGCTGAAATACAGCCATTGGTTTCTCTTTCTGCTGCTCGAGGCCCTTTGCCTGGTGCTGATAGGGCGGACCGCACGCTATCAGCAGAGCGTATTCTTTTCGTCGGCCAATTACGTGGTCGGGAAGGTATACGACATGGCGGGTGTCGTCACGTCCTATTTCCACCTGAAGGATGCCAACGAGGACTTGCTCGACCGCAACATCTGGCTGGAGCAGCGCGTGGCTTTTCTGGAGAAGGCTTTGGCCGACGAGACAGGTGACACTCTGACATCCAAGGTGGCAGGCAAGCCATTGCCGGGTGGTTATTGGACCTTCAAGGCACATGTGATAAAGAACAGTCTGACGCTGGCCGACAACTACATTACGCTCGACAAGGGAAGCGCGTCTGGCGTCCGTCCCGATATGGGGGTGGTAGGTGCCGCGGGTGTGGTAGGCATTGTCTATCGCACGTCGCCCCGCTATTCGCTGGTCATCCCCTTGCTCAACAGCAAGTCCAGCGTCAGTTGCAAGATTCAGGGCAGCGACTACTTCGGCTATCTGAAGTGGGAAGGCGACGATCCCTGTTACGCTTATCTGAAGGACCTGCCGCGCCATGCGGAGTTCAGTTTGGGCGATACGGTGGTAACCAGCGGCTTTTCCTCCGTCTTTCCCCAGGGGTTGATGGTAGGGACGGTGGACGATATGGCCGACTCGAACGACGGCCTTTCCTATCTGCTCAAGGTGAAGCTGGCAACCGACTTCGGCAAGTTGGGCTCGGTCCGTATCCTGGCGCGTAGCGGGCAGGCTGAGCAGAAGGCACTTGAAAAGACGGTCGATTGAGTTGGAATAAGGAGAATGAAAGGAAGTAGCAATAATTAAACAAACGGATTGTTGACGCATGGCAATTAGCTATCTATATAAAGCTGTCTGGCTCGTGGTGCTGGTTTTGTTGCAGGGCTTGGTGCTGAACAACCTGCACATTGCGGGATATGCTACGCCTTTTCTCTACGTGGTGCTCATCCTGCAGTTCGAGAACGACGTGAAGCCCTCGAACCTGATGTTGTGGGCCTTTGCCGTCGGCCTGCTGGTCGATGTCTTTTCGGACACTCCGGGCATGAATGCGGCAGCTTCCGTATTGATAGCCTTTCTGCGCCCCACGCTGTTGAGGCTCTTTGTTCCCCGCGACGTGCAGGAGACACTGGTGCTTTCCATGCACTCCATGGGAGTAGGCGTTTTCCTCAAGTATATCGTGTCTGCGGTGTTCATTCATCACACAGCCTTGTTCCTGCTGGAGTTTTTCTCGCTGGCCCATCCGCTGGACCTGTTGCTGCGCATTCTCTCTAGTACCATACTGACAACGGTTTGTATCTGGGCCCTTGAACTCTTCAGGCAGCGTGGCAAGTGACGGGCAATATATAAATTGACTGATGGCGAAAGACTATACATTTGAAAAGAGAAAGTATGTGCTGGGGGCGGTCGTAATATTGGTCGTCCTTCTGTACATTGTGCGCCTGTTCGGTCTTCAGATTCTTTCGGACAAGTACAAGCGCTATGCCGACAGCAATGCTTTCCTCAACAAGATACAATACCCTTCCCGCGGAGCCATTTACGACCGCAACGGCAAATTGCTCGTTTTCAACCAGCCGGCCTATGACGTGACGTTTGTACCGCGCGAGGTGGAAAATCTTGATACACTTGACTTCTGCCGTTCTTTGGGCATTACGGAGGAGCAGTTCATGCAACGGATGACTGATGTGCGCGACCGCAGAAAGAACCCGGGTTACTCCAAGTATACGCCCCAGGTGTTCATGACACAGCTGTCTGCCGAGGAGTGCGGCATCTTTCAGGAAAAATTGTTCAAGTTCCCAGGCTTTTCCATCCAGCGGCGTACTATCCGGCAGTATTCCTACAATTCGGCCGGCCACGTGCTGGGCGATATCGGTGAAGTGTCGATGAGCGACATTGAGAAGGACGACTATTACATCCGTGGCGACTACATCGGCAAGCAGGGCATTGAACGTTCCTATGAAAAATATCTGCGCGGCGAGAAGGGCGTGGAAGTGCTTCTGCGCGATGCCCACGGTCGCATACAGGGGCATTATATGGACGGGAAGCTCGACCGCCCTTCTGTGCCTGGCAAGAACCTGAAACTGGGTATCGATATCGACCTCCAAATGCTGGGTGAACGCCTGATGCAGAACAAGATCGGGGCTATCGTAGCCATTGAACCGAAAACCGGCGAGATACTCTGCATGGTGTCGTCGCCCAACTTCGACCCGCACATGATGATAGGCCGCCAGCGAGGCAAGAACCATCTGCTGCTCGAAAAAGACCGTCAGAAACCTTTGCTGAACCGCGCCATCATGGGTACCTATCCGCCCGGTTCCACTTTCAAGACCACGCAAGGCCTCATATTCTTGCAGGAAGGCATCATTCAGGAGGAAACATCTTTCCCCTGCTCGCACGGATTCAGTTACCGCGGCCTGAAGGTGGGATGCCATGGTCATGCCTCTCCCCTGCCGTTGATACCTGCCATTGCCACTTCGTGTAACGCTTATTTCTGTTGGGGATTGTATCGGATGATTGGCGACCGCAAGTATGGTTCGCCCCAGAATGCGCTTACGGTGTGGAAGGATTACATGGTGTCGCAGGGATTCGGATATAAGCTGGGAGTCGATTTGCCGGGTGAGTTGCAAGGATTCATTCCCAATGCCCAGTACTACGACCGGGCTTATCGAGGCTCATGGAACGGATTGACCATCATCAGTATCGCTATCGGACAGGGTGAAGTTCTTGCTACTCCCTTGCAGATAGCCAACCTTGGAGCTACGATAGCCAACCGCGGACACTTCATCACGCCCCATGTCGTGAAGGAAGTTGAAGACAATTCGTTGGACAGCCTCTATACGGAAGTGCGGACGACCGGCATCAGCCGTGATTATTACGAAGACATTGTCGAAGGTATGAGGGCGGCCGTCACAGGAAGTACAGGCAGTGGTACCTGCCGCCTGGTGGGGACCTTGTTGCCCGGTGTGGAGGCTTGTGGCAAGACGGGTACAGCACAGAATCCGCATGGAAAGGACCATTCGGTGTTCATGGGTTTTGCTCCGAAGGATGATCCCAAGATTGCCATTGTGGTATATGTGGAGAACGGTGGCTGGGGAGCCACGTACGGCGTGCCCATCGGTGCCTTGATGATGGACCAATATTTGCACGGCAAGCTCTCGCCGCAGAACGAGGCGCTGGCCGAAGACTTCAGTAATCGTGTGATTTTCTATGGTAACGAGGAGAGATAGTGTTTGGAAAACGGTGGACTGGGTGACAATTGTCATCTACCTGCTGCTGGTTGTCGGCGGGTGGTTCAGTGTGTGTGGTGCCAGCTATGATTATGTGGACCGCGACTTTCTGGACTTCAGCACGCGTGCGGGCAAGCAGTTTGTCTGGATTGTCTGTTCATTCGGTTTGGGAGTGGTGCTGTTGCTGCTCGACGATATGTTCTACGATACCTTTGCCTACCTCATTTATGCCGGCATGTTGCTGTTGCTACTGGTGACCATCTTCATTGCGCCCGACACGAAGGGCTCGCGCTCGTGGCTCATCCTGGGACCGGTCAGCATTCAACCCGCTGAGTTTGCCAAGTTTGCCACGGCCTTGGCTTTGGCCAAGTTTATGGGAGCGTATGGTTTTGTGCTGCATCGTTGGCGCAGCGTGCTGACCATTGCCTTCCTCATTCTCTGTCCGATGCTGCTCATCGTGGGACAGCGCGAAACGGGCTCGGCTCTGGTCTATCTGTCCTTTTCGCTGATGCTCTATCGCGAGGGTATGCCGGGAGCCGTGCTGTTTGCAGGAGTCTGTGCCGTGGTCTATTTTGTTGTCGGCATCCGTTTCGGCGATGTTTGGATGTTTCAGGATACCACTTCGATCGGTGAATTCTCTGTGTTGTGCCTCATTCTGATTTCTGTACCTGCGTTGCTGCGGGTCTATCTGCCCGAGAACAGCCGTGTACGGTTGTGGCCTTTGGCTGCTTCGGGTGTAGGCGTGGTCTTGCTGGCCTGTGCGTTGTCCGGTTGGCTGTGGGCCTTCAATGTGGTGTATGTCCTGTGGGGGCTTTGTGCGGTGGCCGTCGGTTGGCTGTTCTACATGCTGCTGCGTGAGCGGAGGCGGGTGTATGCCTTCATTGCGGCTTTCCTGATAGCGTCGGTCGGTTTCCTGTATTCGTGTGACTACGTGTTCGACCGCGTGCTTGAACCCCACCAGCAGGTGCGCATCAAGGTCCTTTTGGGCCTGGAGGAAGATTTGGCGGGAGCCGGCTACAACGTCAACCAGTCGAAGATTGCCATCGGTTCGGGCGGATTATGGGGAAAAGGCTTTCTGAATGGAACGCAGACTAAGCTGAAATATGTACCCGAGCAGGATACCGACTTTATCTTCTGTACGGTGGGCGAAGAGGAGGGCTTTGTAGGCTCCGTTTCGGTGCTGTTGCTGTATATGGCGCTTATCCTGCGTCTCATCTGGCTGTCCGAACGCCAGCCAACGGTTTCGGGCCGTGTCTATGGCTATTGTGTGATGGGGGTTTTCTTCTTTCACCTGTTTATCAACGTGGGCATGGTGCTGGGATTGACGCCCGTTATCGGTATTCCCCTGCCGTTTTTCAGTTACGGAGGTTCTTCGTTATGGGGATTCACCATCCTGCTTTTTGTTTTCCTGAGGATTGATGCAGCCCGCGGGCTTCGGATGCGATAGGGTTACTCCAGCCGGATGCCGATGTCGTTGATGCCCGGCAGCAAGGAGTCGGGCAGAGCTGGAGTGAGGTCGAAGCGCAGATTGGCAGGCGTCGTCGTGTGCAGGCGTCCGGCGGGAAAAGAGCGTTGGAAGACATTAGCCAGTCCTTCGCCCAACCAACGTCCTTGGGCGTCGGCGAGTGTCAGGCGCAGGGTATCTACCTGGCAGACCGTGTCGGTGGGTGTGGTCAGTGTGCGGGCCATGCATACCGACAGATTGCGGTAGGGGTAGTCGCCCCGGTGGCGTACCTCCACCCACAGACCGAGGTCAGCTTGCCCCGTGTCCGGCAGGCTGACGGCAAAAGACAATGTATCGGTCTGCCTCCATGCCAGGCCGTCGACGGCCCGGTATTCATAGTAGACAGGCTCCGTACTGCTGCATGCGGCCCATAGCCAGGCTGCCGCCAGTACGAGGCCTGTCGTCTCCCATCTTTTCCACTTCATGGTTCACTATCCTTTAGCGGGTACCGTCAGGAAGCAGGTTGGTTGCCTCCGTCCTTGTTGGCTGGCTTGTTGCTTTCCTTGCCGCCCTCTTGTTGCGGGCGTTCACGCTTCTCCTGTTTGGGACGGTTGCGCCGGTTACGGTTCTGTCCGTTTCCGCCTTTCTCCTTCTTTTCTCCTCTATCGGTAACCTCCGGTTTTTCCGTTTTTTCCCCTTTTTCTGCCTTGGGCGCTTTCTGCGGGGCAGACTGCTTGTCGGCGGTCGGTTTGGTCGTATTGGCTGCCGGTTTGTCGGTCTTTTCATTCTTGTTGGCCGGCTTGTCGCCGTTTTCGGCATTGGCAGACTGCGCGCCTTTGGCCTTTTTCTTCTTCTTTCCGTTTCCGCTCTTGCCACCTTCGGCACCTTTGCCCTTGCGGTTGCGGTCGAAGCGTGTCACGCTCTCCTGCTCCAGCAGGTCTGCTGAGGGGGCTTTGACGTCGTTCTCGCTTTCTATCAGCTTTTCGGGCGCATTGCCCCGCTTGTTCATGCCGATGATTTCGAAGGCACGGCGGGCGCTGATGGTGGTCAGGTTGGCCGGGATGGACTTGTCGCTCGAGTAGGTTACCTGTCCGGCCAGGATGTCGGCCTTGAACCAGAACCATTCGGCGTCCTTTGTGTGCAGCGTCACTTCCTTGCTGGGCAGGCGTTTCTGTGCCTCGACGTAGCAGTCCACTTCATAGTTCAGACAGCACTTCAGCTTGGCGCACTGTCCGGCCAGCTTCTGCGGATTGAGTGAAATGTCCTGAAAACGTGCCGCTCCCGTCGATACGCTGACGAAGCTCGTCATCCACGTGGCACAGCACAGCTCGCGTCCGCAGGGGCCGATGCCTCCGATGCGTCCGGCTTCCTGGCGGGCACCGATCTGCTTCATCTCAATGCGCACGCGGAACACTTCGGCCAACACTTTGATGAGCTGGCGGAAGTCCACACGCCCCTCGGCGATGTAGTAGAAGATGGCCTTGTTGCCGTCGCCTTGATACTCCACGTCGCCTATCTTCATGTCCAGGCCCAGGCTGAGGGCTATCTGGCGCGAACGTATCATGGTGTCGTGCTCGCGTGCCTTGGCCTCGGCATACTTCTCCATGTCGGTGGGCTTGGCCTTGCGGTAGATGCGGCGGATGTCGGCCTCCGAGCGGATGTTGGCTTTCTTCATCTGTAGGGGGACGAGTTGTCCCGTCAGCGTCACTACGCCGATGTCGTGGCCCGGATTGGCTTCCACGGCTACGGTGTCGCCTTTGGTCAGCTCCAGGTGGTTGGAGTTGCGGAAGTAGCCCTTGCGGGTATTCTTGAACTGCACTTCGACGTACTCCGAAGCTGTGTCGTTGCCCGGAATGTCGGCCAGCCAGTCGTAGGTGTTCAGCTGACGGTCCTGTCGTCCGCAGCTTTTGCAGCAGAGCCTTCCGCTGCCATTATGTAAGATAAAGTCGGTCATATCAACTGTCAAATATTAAATGTCTGTTATCAATTCTTCATTTTAATGAGTACCGTCATGTTCAGTATCACGTCGAAGAACACCATGCGCGCGTTCACGTTTTGCGCCACGTGTTCCTGCGCCCGTGCCAGCAGGTCGGTGATGCCTGTCACATTGCCTTCATGGATAAACGGGGCGAAGCGCACGGCAAACTGCTGTTCGTCCGTCCCCATATAGTTCATCTCCGGCCGGTGGAAGTTGGCGATGAAGTTCTCGCGCACCATGCGTTGGGCATATTCCAGAAAGACTTTCTGCCGTTCGCGTCCCAGGCCGGCCACCTCTTCGCTCCAAGTCTTCATGCCGCGTATGTCGCGTTTCCAGGCCAGGCGCATCAACTGTGTGAAGAGGTTGAAGCGCAGGGCCTGCTCGCCACTCTGTCCGGCCAGTCCCATCGCTTTCAGCAGGCTGCCGTCTGCCCGGTGGGCCAGGGCGGCGGCTTCGTCGGCCGGATGCCCGTAGCGTGTTTGCAGGGCTTCGGCCAGGTCGGCTTCGGCAATGCGGGGCACGTAGATGCGCTGCGTGCGGCTCACGATGGTAGCCAGCAGCCGTTCGGGCTCTTCGCTCACCAGGAGGAAAGCCGTTTTCGAGGGCGGTTCCTCGAGCAGTTTCAGCATCTTGTTGGCACAGGGTTCGTTCATGCGTTCGGGCAGCCATACCACGACCACCCTCCATCCGCCGGTGGCCGACCTCAGGCTCAGTTTGCGTAGGATGCGGTCGGCCTCGGTGGCGTAGATCATGGGCTGTGCGTTGCCCGCTCCCATGCGTTCGGTCCATCGGCCCAGATCGGTATAGGGGTTTTCGAGCACCATCTCGCGCCAGCTGGGCAGGTAGTCGTCGCACGTGTTTTTGGTGCCGACGATGGGGAACACGAAGTGGGCATCCGCATGGGCCAGTTTCTCCCAGCCCAGACATGCCGTGCAACGTCCGCAGGCCTCGCCGTCGTCCGTGGGATGGGCGCAGCACAAGCGTCTGCCCAAGGCCAGTGCCAGCGGCAGTTTGCCTGCTCCGCGCGGGCCCGTCAGCAGCAGTGCGTGGGCCATGCGTCCGGCAGCCACTTCCTGCTTCAGCATGCGGCCTGTCTCGCGTTGTCCTATGATGTCCTCCAGTCCTGTCATCGTCTTTGCCTGTCTGTCAAAATATCTGTTTCGCCACTTCTCGTATGCTGTCTTCGGCCGCTACGGAGTAGAAGTGCAGGCTGGGCACCCCATGTTCCATCAGTTCGCGGCATTGGGCCACGCACCATTCAATGCCTACCTGGCGCACCTTTTCGTCGTCGCCAGTGCATCGCTCCACCTCCTCGGCCAGTTCCTGAGGAATGTCCACCTTGAACGTTTTGGGGATGATGCTCAGTTGGGCCGTGCGCTTCAAGGGCTTGATGCCGGGGATGATGGGCACGGTGATGCCGGCCTGACGGGCACGGGCTACGAAGTCGAAATAGCACCGGTTGTCATAGAAAAGCTGCGTCACGGCATATTGCGCACCTGCGTCCACCTTCCGCTTGAGCCACATCAGGTCGCTTTCCAGGTTGGGCGCCTCGTCGTGCTTCTCGGGATAGCAGGCCACTCCGTAGCTGAAGGGCGTGCGCGTCACGGTCATCGGACTTCCGTCCACGAAGATGCCCTGGTTGAAGCGGTTGATTTGTTCCTCCAGTTCGATGGCGTGGCTGTATCCACCCTCTTCGGGTACGAAGCGCGCCTCGTGCTTGGCCTTGTCGCCGCGGAGCACCAGCAGGTCGGTGATGCCCAGAAATTGCAGGTCGAGCAGCACGTATTCGGTATCTTCGCGCGTGAATCCGCTGCACAGCAGATGGGGCACGGTGGTCAGTCCGTATTTGTTCTGGATGGCAGCTGCCACGGCCACGGTGCCCGGTCGGCGGCGGAGCCGCTTGCGCTGGTAGAGCCCGTTGCCCAGTTCCTGGTACACGTATTCGCTCCGATGGGTGGTGATGTTGATATATTTGGGGTCAAATTCGCGCAACGTGTCTATGGTGGCATACAGCCGTTCGATGCCTGTCCCCTTGAGTGGGGGCAGCACTTCGAAGGAGAAGGCCGTATGCTGGTTGCTGTTGATCAGTTCTATGACGTTCATTGTCTTTTTTCTTTGTTTCAGTTGTTTCGGGCACACATCGGTGCATATTGGGACAAAAATAGTAAAAGGCGGGCGCATAGGCAAATGAAAACGAAAATTTTCATTGGCCTCTGCCGGGCCGGGCTTGGAACCTCTGGAAAACATACGACCTTTTGCCTTGAAACAAGCAATGTTTTTCTTCGAAACATACAATGTTTTCCCCTGAAACATTGCCTGATTTCCTCCCTTTGCAAGTCGGACAAAAAAATCCCCTTGCCGTCTTCTCTGTCCGAGAGGCCCGGCAAGGGGATGTATATGTGTGACCTTGGTCCGTTTACTTCAATGCGGCCAGCGCTTCCTTGATGCGGCGGATGGCCTCGACGATGTTCTCGTCACTGGTGGCATAGCTCATGCGGATGCAGTCGGGAGCGCCGAACGACGTACCGCCCACGCAGGCCACATGGCCCACTTCGAGCAGATACATGGCCAGGTCGTCGGACGTGTTGATCTTACGGTCGCCGGCCGACTTGCCGAAGAACGAGCTGCACTTGGGGAAGAGGTAGAAGGCACCTTCGGGTACGTTTACTTCAAAGCCCGGCACTTCCTTGGCCAGCTTCACGATGAGGTCGCGACGACGCTGGAAGGCCTGACGCATTTCTTCGACAGGAGCCTGCGTGCCGGTATAAGCGGCTTCGGCGGCTTTCTGCGATACCGAGCAAGGACCTGACGTGTATTGTCCCTGCAGTTTGTTCACACCCTTTACAATCCATTCGGGTCCGGCAATGAAGCCGATACGCCAACCGGTCATGGCGTATGCCTTGGATACACCGTTGACGATGACCGTGCGGTCCTTCATCGAAGGAATCTGGGCGATGCTGTGGTGGCGGCCGATGTAGTTGATGTGCTCATAGATTTCGTCGGCAATGACATAGACTTGCGGATGCTTCTCGAGCACGGCGGCCAGTCCGGCCAGCTCTTCAGCGCTATAGACGGAACCTGTAGGGTTGGACGGTGAGCAGAGAATCAGTGCCTTTGTCTTCGGCGTGATGGCGGCTTCCAGCTGGGCGGGTGTCATCTTGAAGTCCTGCTCGATGCCGGCGAGCACAGTGACGGGCTTGCCTTCGGCCAGCTTCACCATTTCGGGATAGCTAACCCAGTAGGGGGCAGGCACGATGACTTCGTCGCCGGGGTTGACCAGCGTCAGGATGGTGTTGCACACCGACTGCTTGGCACCATTGGCGCACGAAATCTGGGCGGCGGTATACTCCAGACCGTTCTCGTTCTTCAGCTTGGCCACGATAGCATTGCGCAGGGCGGGGTAACCGGCTACAGGAGAGTAGCGCGAGTAGTTCTCGTCGATGGCTTTCTTGGCGGCCTCTTTGATGTGGTCGGGAGTATTGAAGTCAGGCTCGCCGACACTCAGATTAATTACATCCACGCCCTGTGCCTTCAGCTCGGCACTCTTTTGAGACATGGCCAGCGTCGCCGACGGCGACAAACTGTTCAAACGGTCAGATAATTGGTTCATTTCAGTTCTATCTTTAGAAGGTTGTTTTAATTCTGGTTGCAAAATAACAGATTTTTCCCGATACATGAAAGCAAAGGGACAAAATCATTTGTTGAAGTGCAGCGTGTGCCCCATGCGCTCCTTCTTCGTGCGCAGATAGCGCTCGTTGTAGGGATTGGGAGTGGTTTCGATGGGGACGATTTCGGCTATCTCGAGCCCGTAGGCTTCGAGGCCCACGCGCTTCACTGGATTGTTGGTCATGAGGCGCATCTTGTGCACGCCCAGTTCGCGGAGGATTTGGGCTCCTACGCCGTAGTCGCGTTCGTCGGCCAGGTGGCCCAGGCAGATGTTGGCATCCACCGTGTCCATGCCGTCTTCCTGCAGCTTGTAGGCTTTCATCTTTTCCATCAGTCCGATGCCGCGTCCTTCCTGGTTGAGGTAGACAATCACACCTTTACCAGCCTTTTCAATCATTTCCATGGCCTTGTGGAGTTGTTCGCCGCAATCGCAACGCTTGGAGGCGAAGATGTCGCCCGTGGCGCATGAGGAGTGTACGCGCACCAGGATGGGTTCGTCGGGTTCCCATGTACCCTTGAACAGAGCCACGTGTTCCAGTCCGTTGGATTTCTGGCGGAAGGCGATGAGGCGGAAGTCACCGTGGGCGGTGGGCATGTGCACCTCCACACCCTTTTCAACGATGGATTCCTGTTTCAGGCGATAGGCTATCATGTCGCGGATGGAGATCAGCTTCAGTCCGTATTCGTCGGCCATCTTGCGCAGCTCGGGCAGACGGGCCATGGTACCGTCTTCGTTCATGATTTCCATCAGGGCGCCGGCTGGATAGAGACCGGCCAGGCGGCACATGTCGATGGTGGCTTCCGTATGGCCTGCACGACGCAGCACACCTTTCTCCTGTGCATAAAGGGGATTGATGTGGCCGGGGCGGCCGAAGGTGGCGGGAGTCGAGGCGGGGTCGGCCAATGCCTGGATGGTAGCGGCGCGGTCGGCGGCCGATACGCCCGTGGTGCATCCTTCCAGTTTGTCGATGGTCACGGTGAAGGGGGTACCCAGTACGGAGGTATTGTCCAGAACCTGATGGGGCAGGTCCAGTTCCTTGCAGCGCGACACGGTGATGGGCGCACAGAGCACGCCGCGGGCATGCTTCAGCATGAAGTTCACCTTTTCGGGGGTGATTTTCTCAGCGGCGATGATGAGGTCACCCTCGTTCTCACGGTCTTCGTCGTCTACCACGATGACAAAGTTTCCGGCCTTGAACTCTTCAATAGCTTCTTCGATAGTGTTCAGTTTTACATTCTCCATACGTTCTATCTTATTTATATAATGGTTATTTGTTTTTATCTCTTTCCATCACCAGCACGAGGTCGTCACAAGTTTTGATGATTCGCTCCAAATCCTTGTACAGGCGGAGGCGGAAGGCCCAGATTCGGAAGTAAAAAAACAGGCCGACAGGCACGACCACACCACAGGCCACGTTCAGCCAATAGTTTCGGAAGGGACGTGTATGGGCACGTACAGGGATGATGGGAAAGTTGTTGAGCAGGGTTAGCAATGTCATGGATCGGGTGTTTGATAGCTCTTCAACCAGTTGTTCCATATGGTTGCTGATACGTTCCACGGCCTCGTCTTGTGTATCGGTCATCCACAGCTTGAAGTAGTTGGGAGCATGCTTCAGGTTCTTCTGGCCCATGTAGCGGCGGCATTCGTCGGCCAGGGATTGGAGTCCGCCCGGAAGGTGTTCGTAATCCGGGTCGTGTATGATGACCTCCTTGCGGAAGAGGTGACGTACGCTGCGTATGCCTATGAGTTTCTTGAAGAACTGGATGTAGGCATCGGCATTGAGGACTACCGAGTCGTTGTTCGACTTGTAGGTGAGGAACGCTCCTAGCGGAGCCAGCACGGCCGTACTGGTCCACATGCCCATCCAGACAATCCATTTGCCGTCACGGGCCATCTTGAAGCCTGTGTTGTTGATGATGTAATAGATAATGAATATCAGTACCGACACGATGACGGGCATACCCAGTCCGCCTTTGCGGATGATGCCTCCCAGCGGCGCGCCGATGAAGAAGAAGATGAGGCAGGCCAGCGAGAGGGTCAGCTTCTCGTGCCAGGCCGTCATGTGACGGCGCAGGTTGGTGTCGGTCTGCGACACGTTGAAGCTCTTGAAGTTCCAGTCGCTTCCTGTGCTTTGGGCGCGGCTGGCGGCTGAGCTGACAATTTTCTCCTTTTCGGCCAAGGTGAGCGAGTTGAACAAGCTGTCCAAATCGTAGGCTGTAGGGCGGGCCTCTTCTATCTTTACCGTGTCGGCTCGGGTCAGTGAGGCTGCAGGCTTGTAGGTGCTGCCCATCACTTCGGTATAATAGGCCCGTCCGATACTGTCGTTCTGTACCTTCATCGAGTCGATGGCTACCTGGAGCATCTCCATGTTCTTGCTTTGTGCAGTCCCTCCCATGATACCCTCGTCGGCCATGTTGAAGTCGGAATCGAATTCGATGATGGCATGCTTCTCGCGGAAAGTTTCGCGGCGGTAGGGTACATTCTTCTGGCTCATGTTCTGTGACTTGAGATTTTCGAATTGCTCACCGCTGTACAGATGAAGGTACAGGTGTTGTTTGTCGGCCGTCATCTCGAGCCGTCCGGAGTCGGCCTTGATGATTTGGGCATTCTCAAAACCTTTCTCGAAATTGTAGATCAGCACGTCGTAGAGCATACCCGTATCACGGTTCTTCTTCTTGACATACAGGTTGTAACCCTCGATTTCATCGTAGAATACGCCTTCAGGAATATCCAGCTCGGGCGACTTCTGCTTCATGGAGAAAAGTAGTGTCCATAATTTGGTTTGGGCCTTGGGACCAACCACATTCTGGAAATAGAAGGATACACAGGAAATGAAGGCGATGAACACGATGAGCGGGCGCATAATCTTGAGGAGCGAGATGCCTGCCGCCTTCATGGCCAGCAATTCGAAGCGCTCGCCGAAGTTGCCGAATGTAATCAGGGCCGCCAACAATACGGCCAGCGGCAGGGAGGCAGGAACGAGTGTCAGGGCGGAGTAGAAAAAAAATTGCGCCAAGACGGTCATTTCCAATCCTTTTCCCACCAGCTCGTCTACGTATCTCCACAAGAATTGCATCATGAAGATGAAGAGGCAGATGAAAAAAGTGCCGGCAAAGAGCATGCAGAAGCTCTTCAATACGAATATATCTAACTTTTTTATGCGCAGCATGTTACTTGTCTCATACTTATTGAAAGCACAAAAGTAGCACAAAAAAGGGAGTACGTAAAATTTTTAATTGAAAGTTAACTAAAAGCCGCACGCCCGACGCAATGTTTCTACCTGCGAGTCCCATAACTCACGCATGTCATCGGCTTCGTCCTTGGCTGCAAAATCTACGATTTCGAGGGTGAAGTCATTGGTCAGCTCGCTATAGTCCATCCTGAATTCGAAATATTCGCGGGAGTCTTTCTGATCTTTCCAGCGGAAGCGGATGAAGGAGTAGGCCCGCACAGCCACAATTTCAGCACTGCGCGATTCTGTCTTTCCCCAAAAGAATGTTACGGTCTTGTCGTCCGACTGTACGTGGTCGGCAAACCATCCTTCCAGGCCGCTGGGAGTGCTGATGGCATTCCACAGAATGGTTTTGGAAGTGGCGTTCAACGGATATTGTAAATGTATCTTCTCTCTTTCCATGGTTTCGTTTCTCGAATTGCGTCGCCAAGTTAAAACATTATTTCTAATTATAAAAAACAATTTTGCATTTTTATAGGATAGCTTGCTCTCTCGCTTCTGCAATTGTTTGATAATAAATGATATGGAAATTGTTGGAATGGAAAACTTTTTTTTGCTTCCTTTGGACCTTTCCTGCTGGAAGTAGAAAAATGGAGAAAAAAGATTGAAAAGCTTTGGTAGTTCCAATAAAAGCCGTATCTTTGCACCCGCAATCGAGAAACGATGGCGGGATAGCTCAGCTGGTTAGAGCGCATGATTCATAATCATGAGGTCCCCGGTTCAATCCCGGGTCCCGCTACTACAAAAGATTTAGACTGTTGAGTGGCTTCCACACTTGGCGGTCTTTTTTTATTATATCTGTCTTTTATGTTAGAAAAGGCTGTATCAAGAACCCTGTTAATGGCATTTCTTGACACAGCCTTTTTCCTGTAACAAAAGCCTGGTTTTACTTGCTCATCAGATAGCTTTTGAATGCGGCAAATTCTTTCGACATCGGTACGCTCTGCTTTTCACCCTTCATGAAGGCTTGTAGCTTGGCGGGGATTTCTACAGGCTCGCCGATAATCTTTTCCACTGTATCCTTGAATTTGGCCGGATGGGCCGTCTCCAGGAAGATGCCTGTTTCGCCCGGCTTCAATCCTTCGGCCAGGGCGCGGTAGCCACAAGCACCATGCGGGTCGAGCAGGTAGTGGTGTGCCTGCCATACCTGCTTCATCGTTTCGGCAATCTGCTCGTCGGTATAGGTGGCTCCGCTGATGTCGGCACAGATGGCGGCATGGTTGTTGCCATAGAGGTCGAGCACGCGAGCAAAGTTGCTGGGAGCACCTACGTCCATGGCATTGGCAATGGTGGCTACCGACGGACGGGGCGCATAGACTCCTGTCTGCAGGTATTGGTAGAAGATGTCGTTGCGGTTGTTGGCGGCAATAAAGCGTTTTACGGACAGCCCCATGCGCTTGCCGAAGAGCCCCGCCGTGATGTTGCCGAAGTTTCCGCTGGGTACACAAACCACAACATTGTCGGCTTTACCGGCCTTCTTCAACTGGGCATAGGCGTAGAAGTAATAGAAAGCCTGCGGCAGGAAGCGTGCCACGTTGATGGAGTTGGCACTCGTCAATTGCATGTGGGCATTCAGTTCCTTGTCCATGAAGGCGGCCTTTACCAGCGCCTGGCAATCATCAAAAGTGCCGTCTACTTCGAGGGCAGTGATGTTCTGTCCCAGGGTGGTGAACTGCTTCTCCTGTATTTCACTCACCTTGCCTTTGGGGTAGAGCACATAGACGTGGATACCCTCCACACCCAAGAAACCGTTGGCCACCGCACTGCCTGTGTCGCCCGAAGTGGCTACCAGTACGTTGACCTGCTGTTTGCCCTCCTTGCGGATAAAGTAGCCCAACAGACGTGCCATGAAGCGGCCTCCCACATCCTTGAAGGCCAGTGTGGGGCCGTGGAAAAGCTCCAGTGAATAAATGTGGTCTGACACGGGCACTAGTGGCGTGTCGAAACTCAGCGTATCGCATACAATCTGCTTCAGCGTATCGGCTGGTACGTCCTCACCAAAGAAGGCGTCGGCCACACGACAGGCTATCTCCTGAAAGCTGAGGTTCTCGATGTGGTCGTAAAAGCTCTGCGGGAGCGCCTTGATGACTTCGGGCATGTAGAGCCCCTTATCGGCTGCCAGTCCTTTGACAACGGCCTCTTCCAGGCTGACGTTACGTTCCTGTTGGTTGGTACTATAGTATTTCATGTGTTTCGATGTTTGGGGTTATTTCATAAATTCATTCATAAATTCATCTTCCTTCATCAGACCATAAACGCCGTTGCAGGCGGCTACTTCGTCGAAGGTCTGTACCTCGTCGGGCTCGATGCCCGGATACCAGATGAGGAAAGGTACGGGCTCGGCCGTGTGCGTACGCAGTTCGCAGGGAGTGGGGTGGTCGGGCAGGACGGCAATGGCAACCGGCTCTTCCCAATCCTTTACCTCCTCGTAGATAGGGCCTATGGCGCGGCTGTCCAGATTCTCGATGGTGCGTATTTTCAAGTCCACGTCACCCTCGTGGCCTGCCTCGTCGCTGGCTTCTACGTGCAGGTAGACGAAGTCATCGGTTTTCAACGCTTCGAGTGCGGCAGCGGCCTTGTTCTCATAGTTGGTGTCGTACAGGCCGGTGGCACCCTCTACCTTCAGTCTCCGCAGGCCTGCATAGTAGCCGATGCCGTTGATCAGGTCGACGGCCGAGATGACAGCTCCCTTGCGTATTTGAGGATATTTCTCGGCCAGCGGCTCCATCTGTGGACGATAACCGGGGCTCCATGGCCAGATGCTGTTGGCAGGGTCCTTGCCTTCGGCCTTACGCTTCAGGTTGATCGGATGGTTCTCGAGCAAATCCTGCGAGCGTACTATCAGATCATTGATTAAGTCGGCCGTCTGTGCGGGTGTCAGCTCGGCGCCGCCTTCGGGCTGGGTGATGTGTTCCGTGCCCGGCAGGGGCTTCACCATCAGGGGACGGTAGGGCTTTAGCGGAACGTCGTGGGGCGGGGTGCAGGCAATGCGCTTGTCACCGCCCTTGATGACCAGCAGGTGGCGATACTGCACGCCCGTGTAGAAGTGTACCCGCTCGTTCCCCAATTTCTCCTGAAGGTATTTTACCAGCACGTCGGCTTCGGGCGTCGTGATGTGGCCTGCCGAATGGTTCTTCAGCAAATCACCTTCGATGCAGATGATGTTGCAGCGCATGGCCATCTCGCCCGGCTTCAGGTCGACACCGATGCTGGCGGCCTCCAGCGGGCCGCGTCCTTCGTACACCTTGGGCAGGTTGTAGCCCATGACAGACATATTGGCCACTTCGCTTCCGGGGTGGAAGCCTTCGGCCACGGTGACAAGTCGTCCCGTACGGCCCATGCGGGCCAGCTTGTCCATGTAGGGCGTACGGGCGGTCTGTAGCAGCGTCTTGCCGCCCAGCGACTTCACAGGCCAGTCGGCCATGCCGTCGCCCAATATGATGATGTGTTTCATTTCTCAATTCTCCATTAATTAAACGTTTGCAATACTCATGATGTCTGCAAAGACGCCTGCGGCCGTCACACTGGCTCCTGCGCCATAGCCTTGGATCATCATCGGGTATTCCTTGTAGCGCTCGGTGGTAAGCAGAATGATGTTGTTGCTGCCCTCCAGACCATAGAATGGATGGCCGATGCCCACTTCCTGCAAGCCTACCGATGCCTTGCCGTTTTCCAGCCGGGCTACGAAACGCCAGTGCTTGTGCTCGGCTTCGAGCACCTTGCGGCGGGCTTCGAAGTCTGCATCGAGGGTCGGAACTTTCTTCCAGAAGTCGTCCAGCGAACCTTCGAAGAAGTCGTCGGGCACAAAGAGATGCTTCTCCACATCCTCCTGCTCCAGACGGTAACCGGCCTCGCGTGCCAGGATGACCAGTTTGCGGATGACGTCCTTGCCACTGAGGTCGATGCGCGGGTCGGGCTCGGAATAGCGTTCGGCCTGCGCCATGCGGATGGTCTGGCTGAAAGGCACGTCGGCACTGATTTTGTTGAAGATGTAGTTCAGTGTTCCGCTCAGCACGGCCTCAATCTTCAGGATCTTGTCGCCGCTATGGATAAGGTCGTTGATGGTATTGATGATGGGCAGACCTGCACCCACATTGGTTTCGAAGAGGTATTTCACTCCGCGCTGACGGGCTATCTGCTTCAGCTCGCGGTAGTTCTCGTATTCCGACGAGGCGGCTATCTTGTTGGCCGCCACTACCGATACGTTGTGCTGCAGCAGGTCCTTGTAGAGAGAGGCGACGCCTGCGCTGGCCGTACAGTCGACAAACACCGAGTTGAAGATGTTCATACCGATTATCTCGTTGCGCAGCACGCCCAGCGAGCTGTCCATGCCCTTTTGCTTGAGCTCTTCGCGGTAGTGCTCCAGATCGATGCCTTCGCGGCAGAACAGGGCTTTCGAGGCATCGGCGATGCCCACCACGTTCAGCTGGAGGCCGTTCTCCTGCATCAGTTTCTGGCGCTGGCTGTGGATTTGCTCGATGAGGCTTCCGCCTACCGTGCCGATGCCGCAGATGAAGAGGTTGAGCACCTGGTATTCGGAAAGGAAGAACGAGTCGTGGATGACGTTGAGCGATTTGCGGAGCGACTTGCTTTCGACTACGAACGAGATGTTCGTCTCCGAGGCACCCTGTGCACAGGCTATCACGTTGATGCCGTTGCGTCCCAGCGTACCGAACAGCTTGCCTGCGATGCCGGGTGTATGTTTCATGTTCTCTCCTACGATAGCGACCGTGGCCAGGTTCTTCTCAGCCTGGATGGGTGAGATTTCACCCATTTCGATTTCCTTGGCAAACTCTTCGGACAACACGGCGCAGGCCAGGTCGGCATCGGCATTGCGCACACCGATGGACGTGGAGTTCTCCGACGATGCCTGCGATACGAGGAACACGCTGATGCCGTTCTTGGCCAGGGCCTTGAAGATGCGGTAGTTCACTCCGATGACACCTACCATACCCAACCCCTGTACTGTGATCAGCGTAGTGTCGTTGATGGACGAGATACCCTTGATGGCCTTGCTTTGCGGGTCGGACACCTCTTGCTTGATGATGGTGCCGGCGCCTTCGGGGTTGAAAGTGTTCTTGATGAGGATGGGGATGTTCTTGTGGCACACGGGGTAGATGGTGGGCGGATAGACCACCTTGGCACCGAAGTTGCACAGCTCCGTAGCCTCCACGTAGCTCAGCTCGTTGATGGTGTAGGCGGTGGAGATAACACGCGGATCGGCGGTCATGAAGCCGTCTACATCAGTCCATATCTCCAGCGAGTCGGCATCGAGTGCGGCGGCGATGATGGCTGCCGTATAGTCGGAGCCGCCTCGTCCCAGGTTGGTTACGTCGCCTGTCGTCACGTCGGTGGCGATGAAGCCGGGTACCAGCGAGCGGAGGGACAGGTTGGCGAAGGTGCTGCGCACCAGCCGGTTGGTCAGTTCCTTGACCAGCACATGCTTGGAAAACTTCTTTTCTGTCTTGATGAACTGGCGTGAGTCAAACCATTCGGCTCCCGTCAGCCGGGCGGCGATGATCGACGAGATGCGTTCGCCGTAGCTCACGATGGTGTCCGACGTCTTCTGCGACAGGTCCTTGATGAGGTAAATGCCCTGGAAGATGTCCTTCAGCTCGTTCAGCAGTTCGCCCACCTGTTGCTGCAGTTCCGTCTGCTCGGGGCCAGCCGGAAAGACTTCCTTGATCATTTCCACGTGGCGCGACACGATTTCGCGGAAACCGTCCTCGTAAGAAGCGTCGCCTGCCGCAGCCTTGCGCGAGGTGTCTATCAGCTTGTCTGTGATGCCGCCCAAGGCCGAAACGACTACAATCACCGGCTCGTCTGCGGCCTCTACTATCTTCTTGACGTTCAAAATGCTTTTTGCGGACCCTACGGATGTTCCGCCGAATTTCATGACTTTCATTTCTCTGTATATATTTGGATGGAAAGGGTGATACAATATGTCGGGAGCAAGCTTTGGAAAGCCTGCGCAGACGTTTGGAAAAACGGGTAAATTTGAAAAAACGATTGAAAAATTGGTGTAACACGTAGAAACACAAATACTATCCCCTAACCCCTAAGGGTCATGGTCCACATGGATGTCCCTGTATGTAAATAGTATCCGTTCATAATCTCTGTTCCTTCGTTATTGATAGGTTGGCGCAAATATAGCAATAAAAACATTCATTCTAACACTTTTTCCTACTTTTTTGCGATAAAAGCATAGAAAGTCGCCCGAAAGGCAAGAAAAATGTCTGCCGCCGTCCTTGTCTTTTCACACTTCCGGTGCGGAAAAGCTGACGCTACCGCTTTACTTTTCTTTCATTTTGTCAGATATTTAAAGAAATATAACTATATTTGCCTCAAAATTGCGAAATAAAACATCCTATGGGCGCCAACAATACTTCCGTTTTGCTAATATATACTGGCGGTACTATCGGAATGATAGAAAACCCCGAAACGGGTGCGCTGGAGAACTTCAACATGGAGCAGCTCCAGAAGCACATTCCCGAGTTGCACAACTTCGGCTTCTGCATCGACACCTATCAGTTCGACCCGCCGATGGACTCGTCGGACATGGATCCCGAGGCTTGGCAACGGCTGGTGCGCATCATCAGCGACCACTACGACCGCTACACGGGATTCGTCATCCTGCACGGCACCGATACGATGGCTTACACGGCTTCGGCCCTGAGCTTCATGCTCGAAAACCTGAACAAGCCCGTCATCCTCACCGGTTCGCAGCTGCCCATCGGCGTCCTGCGTACCGACGGCAAGGAAAATCTGCTGACCAGCATCGAGATAGCTACCGCCTGCCATCCAAACGGACGCCCCGTAGTGCCCGAAGTCTGCATCTTCTTCGAAAACCACCTGATGCGCGGTAACCGCACTACCAAGATGAATGCCGAAAATTTCAATGCCTTCCGTTCGTTCAATTATCCCAACCTGGCTTCGGCCGGTATCCATATTAAATATAATAATGTGCAGATTCATGCCCACTCAGGTGCTGCGGTACTGAAGCCTCACTACCTGCTGGACACCAACATCGCCATCCTGAAACTCTTCCCGGGCATACAGGAGAACGTTGTGGCTTCCCTGCTGGCCACTGAGGGACTGAAGGCGGTGGTGCTCGAGACCTACGGTTCGGGCAACGCTCCCCGCAAGGAGTGGTTCCTCCGCCGGCTGCGCGATGCCTGCGGACGGGGGCTGGTCATTGTCAACGTCACCCAGTGCCACGCCGGCATGGTAGAGATGGAACGCTACGAAACGGGCTACTGGCTGATGCAGGCCGGCGTAGTGAGCGGCTACGACAGCACCACCGAGTCGGCCGTCACCAAGCTGATGTTCCTCCTGGGTCACAACTACGGGCCCGACGAAGTGCGCCGTCTGATGACCGTCCCCCTGGCAGGCGAAATCACCGTCTGACTATTCTACCGCTGTCAGCTCTCCCGTCACGGAGTCGATGATGTAGCCCGACACGCGTATGTCGTGCGGAATAAGCGGATGGTTCACGATGGTATCCACCGTCTGCCGCACCGATTTCTCCGTGTCGCCGAAGCCGTAAAGCCACGATTCAAAGTCCACGCCACAGAAACGCATCATGTCGATAGTTTCCTGGTGGATACCCCGTGCCTTCATATGGGCTATCATCTGTTCGCTGCTCATGTGGCACGCCCCGCAGTCGGAGTGCGCGATGACCATCACCTCCGTCACGCCCAGCTCATAAATAGCCACCAGCAGGCTGCGGATTACACTCCCGAAGGGGTGCGAGATGATACCTCCCGCATTCTTGATCATCTTCACGTCACCGTTCTTGATGCCCAGTGCGGCAGGCAGCAACTCCGTCAGCCGCGTGTCCATACACGACAGGATGGCTATCTTCTTGTCGGGATACTTCGTCGTGATAAACCGTTCATAACCCTTTTCGGCCACGAACTGCTTGTTGAATTTCAGAATTTCGTCTATCATAATGAAATCGTGTTATAGGTGTACTGCAAAAGTAAAAAAACTCCGTGAAACCCTGTGTACTCTGTGGTGAATAAAGTATCTTTGAAGCCACAATCTTTTAAACAATCTGATTATGGCCAAAGAAAAGACCGTGTACGTGTGCAGCAACTGTGGGCAGGAGTCGCCCAAGTGGCAGGGAAAGTGCCCTGCGTGCGGGCAGTGGAACACCTTTGTCGAGGAAATCGTGCGCAAGGAGCCCGCGGCCCGTCGCCCTGAGGCTGGCATCGCTCCGACCAAGGCCAAGCCCGTGACGCTGGATCAGATAGAGGCGGCCGACGAACCCCGCATCGACCTGCACGACGCCGAGCTGAATCGCGTGCTGGGCGGCGGCCTGGTGCAAGGCTCGCTGGTACTGATAGGCGGCGAGCCGGGCATCGGCAAATCGACCCTGGTGCTGCAGACCGTCCTGCGACTGACAGAGAAACGCGTGCTCTACGTCTCGGGCGAAGAAAGCGCCCGCCAGCTGAAGCTGCGTGCCGAGCGCTTGACCAAACAGTCGTCAGACTGCCTCATCGTCTGCGAGACATCGCTCGAACAGATTTACGTCCACATCAAGAATACCCGTCCCGACCTGGTCATCATCGACTCCATACAGACCATCTCGACCGAAGCGCTCGAATCCTCGCCCGGCAGCATCGCCCAGGTGCGCGAGTGTGCCGCCAGCATCCTGCGCTTCGCCAAGGAGACGCATACGGCGGTCATCCTCATCGGCCACATCAACAAGGAAGGCAGCATCGCGGGTCCCAAGGTGCTGGAACACATTGTGGACACCGTCCTCCAGTTCGAGGGCGACCAGCACTACCTGTACCGTATCCTGCGCAGCATCAAGAACCGCTTCGGCAGCACCGCCGAGCTGGGCATCTATGAGATGCGTCAGGACGGCCTGCGGCAGGTGAGCAATCCTTCGGAACTGCTCCTGAGCCAGGACCACGAAGGCATGAGCGGGGTGGCCATCGCTTCGGCCATTGAGGGGGTGCGGCCGTTCCTCATCGAGACGCAGGCGCTGGTCAGCTCCGCCGTCTACGGCAATCCGCAACGCTCGGCCACGGGCTTCGACCTGCGCCGCATGAACATGCTCCTGGCCGTGCTCGAGAAGCGCGTGGGCTTCAAGCTGGCGCAGAAGGACGTCTTCCTGAACATCGCCGGTGGCCTGAAGGTGAACGACCCTGCCATCGACCTGGCCGTCATCAGCGCCATCCTGTCGAGCAACGTGGATACGGAAATCGAAGCCGAAGTGTGTATGGCGGGCGAAGTGGGGCTCTCGGGCGAGATACGCCCCGTGAACCGTATCGAACAACGCATCGGCGAGGCCGAGAAGCTGGGCTTCAAGCGCTTCATTCTGCCCAAGCACAACCTGCAGGGGCTGGACACGCGGAAGCTGCGCATCGAGCTGGTGCCGGTAAGGAAGGTGGAGGAAGCTTTCAGAACACTTTTTGGATAAGGACCTATGATATACGAATATAACATTCGAGTGCTACCCGAGGTAGCCACCAACGAACAACGATTGAAAGCCTATCTCGTACGCGAGAAAGGCCTTGACGAGAGAACCCTCAACGCCACCCGCATCCTGAAGCGGAGCATCGACGCCCGCCAGCGGACAGTCTTCGTGAACCTCACCGTGCGTGCCTACGTCAACGAAGTGCCCCGCGACGACGAATACCAGCATACGGACTACCCCAACGTGGAAGGCCGCCCGCAGGTCATCGTCGTGGGGGCCGGCCCCGGCGGTCTCTTTGCCGCCCTGCGCCTCATCGAGCTGGGCCTGCGCCCCGTGGTGGTGGAGCGCGGCAAGGACGTGCGCGAGCGCAAGAAAGACCTGGCCCAGATCAGCCGCACGCAGGCTGTGGACCCCGAGTCGAACTACAGCTTCGGCGAAGGCGGCGCGGGAGCCTACTCCGACGGCAAGCTCTACACCCGCAGCAAGAAGCGCGGCAATGTGGACAAGATACTCAACGTCTTCTGCCAGCACGGCGCCTCACCTTCCATCCTGGTGGACGCCCATCCGCACATCGGCACCGACAAGCTGCCCCGCGTCATCGAAAGCATGCGCAACACCATCCTTCAGTGTGGCGGCGAAGTGCATTTCCAGACACGCATGGACGCCCTGCTCATCGAGGGTGACGAGGTGAAGGGCATCGAAACCCATACGGGGCAGACCTTCCTCGGCCCCGTCATCTTGGCCACGGGCCATTCCGCCCGCGACGTCTACCGCTGGCTGGCTGCCAACGGTGTGGAGATTGAGGCCAAGGGGATTGCTGTGGGTGTGCGTCTGGAGCATCCTGCCCACCTCATCGACCAGATACAGTATCACAACAGGAACGGTCGCGGCAAGTATCTGCCCGCTGCCGAGTACAGCTTCGTCACGCAAGTTGAAGGCCGTGGTGTCTACAGCTTCTGCATGTGTCCCGGCGGCTTCATCGTGCCCGCCGCCAGCGGTCCCGAACAGATTGTGGTGAACGGCATGAGTCCCAGCAACCGCGGCTCGCGCTGGAGCAACAGCGGCATGGTGGTGGAGATACGGCCGGAAGACCTGGAAAATGAAGAATTAAGAATGAAGAATGAAGAATTATTGGGCGATGATAGAAATTCTTCATTCGGAAGCACAGCTTCCATTCTTCATTCTTCATTAAATATGCTTTCCTTCCAGGAACACCTCGAACGCCTCTGCTGGCAGCAGGGCAACCGTCGGCAGACAGCTCCCGCCCAGCGCATGGCCGACTTCGTGAACCGCCGTCTCAGTGCCGATCTGCCCGAGACGTCGTACGCCCCCGGCCTGATTGCTTCGCCCCTGCACTTCTGGCTGCCCCCGTTCATCGCCGGGCGTCTGGCCAAAGGCTTCCAGCAGTTCGGCCGCAATGCGCGCGGCTTCCTGACCAATGACGCCGTGATGATAGCCGTGGAGACCCGCACGTCGGCACCCGTCCGCATCGTGCGCGACCGCGACACCCTGCAGCACGTCCGCCTGCGCGGCCTCTTCCCCTGCGGCGAGGGGGCTGGCTATGCCGGCGGCATCGTCTCGGCTGGTGTGGATGGTGAACGGTGTGCCGAAGCTGCGGCGCAGTATTGCGGCGTGCAGTAAGTCCAAGCAAGATTACCCTTTGAGTTTCATCTCAGAAATTTCCTTCAGCACGATTGTGGGAAAGGCGTCCGGTGTTTTCGGGCCTTTCCCCATTTTTTTTATCGCATTGCCTGTCAGCTGTTTGACAATGCTGACTTGGGCTGGTTTCGATAAAGATGCCCAGTTTTTTTTGATGCTGTTGAGGAGTCTTTCATCGTGGATGGCTGTGAGCTTGCCGCTGCGGGCTGTGCGGATGGCAACTTTTAACGCTCTGATTTCTTGGGCCTTTTCAGGCGATACGGCTTTGACGAGAACGGGGCCGTGCGTCTTTATCAGCCTTTTCTTTCCGGGCACAATATGTTTCTGGAACAGCTCGGGTTTGGCAAATACCAATTCATCGGCCGATACCTTCAACACTCTTTTCAGTTTTCCCAACGTTTCGAAGTCGGGCATGCTGACCCCTTTTTCGTAGTTGGAAATGGTGTTAGGCTTCACGCCTATCCGTTCGGCCAATTCATATTGGCGAAGTCCCTGCAGCTTACGGGCATAAGCCAGGTTCTCTTTCAGATGTACCTTTTCGTCCATATACCTTATTATATGTTATAGCCTGCAAGCCTGTCTGCCTGTACAGCCCGACCGGTTTCCGCTTGCAGCATTCTGCCATTTGTCTCTTTGCCCTGCTATTTTTGAGGATAACAAATTTAAGGAAATAATTTGGAAATCCCAATTTTCTTGGGATTAAATCTCGGTTTCGAAGTCGAAACCGATTGTTTTCTCATGGATGATGTGCCTTCGATTGTAAAATAAAATCATTTGATTCCAATCTCGCTGTTCAAGTACTCTTTTCATGCCCTTAAACGGTCTCTTAGGAAATGTTTCAAACATAGAGGGGGGATGTTTGAAACATTCAGCCCTTATGTTTGAAACATAAGGGGCATAGGGTTGAAACCTGTTTTCAAGCATGAGAAAGGACGGATTTACAAGGGTTTCTTGTTTGTAAAAATAAATCGTTGTTGTCTCCTTTGGTGGAAACTACCTTGCCCTTATTCAATGTTTCACTCGGTTCGCATTCCATTTAATAGGTCGGTTTCTATTTTACAATGAATTACAACATATCCACCTTTCCAAAACTCAGGTATCTCCCCCTGAATCTTTCGTAAACCTGAGCATAATACTCCGGCAGGTACTGTATCATCGCATCCACAAAGTCCTCCAGAGATACAGCACTCAGCTTATAGGCATACTCCGGCTTCAGGTACTCCGTAACCGAGCTGATTTCTTCTTGGGTTGACGGATGCTCCTTGGGCGAAAGCACCACTGAATACGAGTCCTTCAGCCCTTCGACCATCCTGTACCGCTCTGTAAGCAAAAGGTTTCTGTAAATCTGCGTCAGTTTTACTTTGCCTCCCTTCAGCAGTTCTTCAAAGTCCGGGTTGAACAGACCGGTATCAATGAGCAACTGTTTCTGTTCCTCACAATGGCTGGCTTCGTTCACTCCGAGTACATCCGTATATTTCGTTTCGATAGCGATGATATGCTTGCCGCCCTTGTTGTCCATGAAACGGATATGCGCATCCATGGCAGACTTGTCATTCGTGTATTTTTCAGTGGGTGTCGGTATAAACTCCAGACCGATTTCCGTCACCTCAAATACAGGGAAGTTCCCGAAGACCGACCTCACGGCAAGCGTAACCTTTGCTGGATCCTGCTTCAACAGCAACATCAGGGGATGGAACAGGTTGAATGCCATCGGCTGGCTCGAAAGCAGGTTGTTGAACAGCCTGAACCCGTCTATTGTCTCATTTTCCCTTTTGTTTGCCACTCTTTCCTTGGCATACTCGAAAGTTTCCTTCATCAGGAAGTTCTTTCCGGATACTTCACCTCCGCTGATCATGTTCCTGTACTTACGCTTGGAGGTTCTTGTAGGTCCGAATCCTTCCTCTTCGCCAATTTCTACTCTGTACATGGACTGGAGCAGCCTTGCTTTCCTGGTGAAGGCGTTGTCGCTTCCACACTGGTTTCCGTATATCTCTTTATTTTCCATTAGTATTTCAATACTTTATTTATAAATGTATTTATCTCGTTTATTAGACGCAGAATCATCCTCTTTCTATATTGAGGAGAGATTAATCTAAATGTTCCTTCATGTTTAAAGTCAGACAAGCATATTCTTTCATTGTCATCTTCACCTATTACCTTCCAGCACTCCCAATTTCCCTCTATTACATAGTCATCATTCTCTGATAGAAAGCGTTTTAATTTCTGTTGATAAGTCCTTGATACTTTGACGTTGTTATCTTCCTCATTGAAAACTCCTATATGAATCCATTTATCGTAACCTGCATTAATCCATATTGGAAACTTTTCTTTCTCAATAATAAACTTAGTATCAACTCTCCTAGTTCTTTGATTGCCTTTTATTAAGTTCTTTAGGTCATCATCTTTTGGTCTTATTACTATCTTAAAATCTTTTTCTAATAATTCTTGTTCTAATTCTTTACAGAACTCAATCACTATATGACATTTACATTATCTATGTTATCAAAAAGATACCTTGTACTGAGAAGGTTGTCCTCATTCATGGCGATTAGATGTACTATTTCTTTGATTTCTTCGATACTTGCATCGTTGTTTGTCATATTCTCAACTATCTTAATATACTGAATAATAGATTCTCTTAATGAAGGTTTATTATAGCATTCTTTTACTATGTCTCGTAGCCATTCCAATATTTCTACCGAATAAGAGATACACCTCACCTTGTTCTGAAGTTTTGGGTATTTGCCACTTAATTTTACACTATCCTCACTTGGCTCATGTCCTTCTAAAGTAAGATAATATACCTCTATTCCACCTTCCGGTATTTTATCCTCCTCAATCAATCTGCCATAATAGTTTTCAAGTTGCCCCTTATCTTCATGATTGGTGTCTTCATGATAAATTTTATTCTCTACCATTACAGCTTTCTTGGTTACTCTATCTATAAAGCAAATATCAATCTCCTTGTATTCGCTTCTATTCAGATTGTTGGGATAAACTTCTAGAGACTTTTCATTATAGTCAAAATCACTGTTAATTCTATCTAAAAATGAGTCCAAAAATATTGTCCCTAACTTGTGTGGCCCGTTTGGATCCAACAAAGCTGAAAGAAACCTGGAGTGCAAATACACCTCATCAGATTCCTTTCTAAGGATGGTAAACATATTGAAGTTATCTTCATTCTTTTCTCTTTCCTCAAATTTCTTCCGAACAATATTTATATCTCTCAATAAATACTTGATATTCTTTATCTCCTCCATATTAGTTACTTATCAAAAACAGTGTAATAGCCTCCAACATCATTCATGCAGATTTATTACTATTCGCCCTAAAATTAGTTATTATAAATCAAAAACACATTATATAAGAGAGAAAATAACTTTCCTGGATGCTGATTGGCTGATATAACGTGAATCTGATGAATTCAGAATAATGAAAGCTGTGTTTGATGAAAAAAATCAAGTTTCTTGATGTTTTCTCCTCTTTTTGTTTGCACATCCCGAAACTTTGATTACCTTTGCGGTATAGAAACATCAAGAACCTTGATTTTTTAATGATGATTGAATGGTGTCGGGTCCATCAGGGAAACTGATACATGAAATGTCACTCACTGCTGCTTGTGCAGTATTCAGGCCTGTACTGCCGGGAAGCGGTCTTCTAACCTTAGAGAATGAATATTCTCTTCGCATGCGCAAACCAAATTAATTACCATCAAAACAAACATGAAATGAAAATCGTAATTTTATCAATTAAACAAGACTTGGCCAACTATCTGCAAAAGGCGTTTGCCAAGCACATGCACGACGGAGTGCTCCGTCTGCCGGTACAATCTCCTTTCTATCGTTTTGTCAGTGAGAAACTGTATGGACACTGCCACCGTACGCTGGTGCGGCCGCAAGGGAACCTGACGCTGGGATTCGTTTCGCTGGGGAATTCCAAAAACTCGGCGTGGTATTACCAGCTGGGAAAGGAGGCTACACGCGAACTGGAACGTATGATTGACTATAGAATGCGCAAGGACCTGTACGAACGCATGAAGGAGGGGCGGCGCAAATATGGTGTCACGTACGTGGAGACGGTGAACCGGTTCATGCAGGAGTATGACATTCGGGGCGTGACCGAAGATGCCTTCCTGAGAGGCTATCGGCGCAAGAAAGCCCAGAATAGACTGGGATGATGCGGGGGCGGGACTACTTTCAGACAGAAAAGTCCCGCCCCTTGCGTTTTTATTCACCCCACAAACGGAGCCTTTTGTCCGTTTTTTCTTTGCTGGATCTCCTCCATCCCCCGCTCAGAAGTATTCTCAGCCTCGTTTTCGGGCCTTTACAGCCTGTCCCTCGCCACGTCGTAGAAATGCCTCATCTTTGCAGTGTCAGCAGCTGATAAGACAAAATAAACTGAGTTATCAACAAACTAAAAAAATGGGAGGATACGATTATGACAATTCGTTATCACAAAATCAAAAGACGTCTGGTTCCTTCGGACGAAACATCTGAAATGCGGGTATTCCCGGTAGTGACTTACAAGTATGGTAAGGCAGCCGACCTGAAGGAAGTTGCCAAAAAGATTGCCAAACAGTCCATCTTGGGCGAAGGTGAAGTATATAACATGCTGAAGTATTTCTGCTCCATGCTACAGGACATCCTGCTGGAAGGGCGCCAGGTGAACATCGACGGTCTGGGCTATTTCTCGCTGGCCTTGCAGGGACAGGGTGCGGTAAGTGCGGAAGAATTCACTACCAACGACATCTCCGGACTGCGTATCTGTTTCCGTGCCCACAACGATATCCGTATCCATAACGGAACGACTACCCGTACGGACGGTCTGAGTTTCCTGGATGTGGACAAGGTGAACGGAGAGGTGACTACGGGGACGGATGTGACGGAACCCGGTGGTGGGGACGACGAACAGGAAGGAAGTCCGCTGTAACGAGACACTGAACGAGTGAAACCGGAGGGGAAAGGTACCGCCTCGCCGGTTTCCTTTAAAACGAAAAATTGTTTTACCTGATAAATATGGAAGAATATGGGAACAACAGATTTTATCCTTGCAGTCGTTTCTGCCATCGGGGGCATGGAAGCCGTCAAATGGGCGGTACATACCTGGATGCACCGCAAGACGGAAAAACGGAAACAGGCCGCCGAAGCCTCGGCTGCCGAAATGGAGAATTACCACAAGCAGGTGGACTGGCTTCAGAACCGCTTGCAGGAGTGTTATGCACAGATGGAACAGCTGCACCGGAAACTTCAGGAAAACCAAGTAGAACTGGAGGACTGGATCATACGGTTCAATACATTGGACATAGCCTTGCAAGAAGCGGAGAGATGGAGCTGCAACAAGTGGGATTGCCCGGCAAGGCAACGGAACGAACTTTTAAAACCGAACAGTCATGAGAAAAATGGATAGCATCATTATTCACTGCTCCGCAACCAGGCAGGGGGCGGACTTCGGAGCGGCCGACATCGCACGATGGCACAGGCAGCGGGGATTCCGGGACATCGGATATCATTATGTAATACGGCTGGACGGAACATTGGAGAAAGGGCGGCCGATAGAGCAGGCCGGAGCACACTGCAAAGGCTGGAATGCTGCGAGTATCGGCATCTGTTATATAGGCGGGCTGGATGCCAATGGAAAACCGGCAGACACACGCACGCTTGAACAGAAGGAGGCGCTGAGAAAGCTGGTAAAGGAACTGCAGCGGAAGTATGGCATCCGGCAGGTGATGGGGCATCGGGATACATCGCCCGACCGAAACGGGAATGGAGAGATTGAACCGGAGGAATATGTCAAGGCCTGCCCGTGCTTTGACGTCGGGAAGTGGATGAAAGAAAGTTTGCTGGTGCTGGCGGCTGTCTGCCTGCTCGCTGCGTGCGGAAGCCATAAGTCGGTGAGGCATGAACAAAGCCGGGAGAAGGTGGACAGCTCGGCCGGATATGTATCGGATAGCATGCTGGAAAGGCAGGTGAAAGCGGAATGGAACGGCCGGAAGCTGGACCGGCTGGAACAGACGGTGCTGACTTTCAGGCAAGACAGCCTTACGCGGAAACCGGTGTTGGCTGCGGTGGTACATACCCGAAGCCGGTGCACGGAAGAGCAGGTGAAAACGGAACACAGGCGGGAAGAAGGCCGGCAGAAGCAGATGGAACAGCACCGGCTGCAGCAGGAAACGGTCCGGGAAGAGGAAAGGCTGGAAAGCGGGGAACGGCATTCTGTCTGGCTGGAGTGGGGAATAGGGGGTATGGCAGTGCTTTTTCTGCTATTTTTTTGCCGGTTTACACGGAAATAACGTTCTTTGTAGCCGCTATTTAATGAAAGGAATAATTATGCCTACTCCCGAAATCGCCATTATCGGCTCCAACACCCTGAGCAACCTGGGGCTGGGTAGCCTGCTCGAAGAGCTGATACCCGGTGCCGTCATCCGTACGTTCCCCTCGTTTGCGGCCTTCATGGACGATACGCCCGACATGTATGCCCACTACTTCATCTCGTCGCAGGTGTATCTGGAGCATACGGCGTTCTTCCTGCCGCGACGGCCCAAGACCATCGTGCTGGCTGCGGGCGAAGCCGGTCCGCAACTGGCAGGCGTATTGACGCTGAACATCTGCCAGCCGGAGAAGGAATTGGTGCGGAGCATCGTGCAGCTGCACGGGCACGGCCATCGGCACGGGCACCCCGGCAAGCTGCCCGCACCGGCCGACCTGCCTGCCAACCTGCCTGCGGGGCACGACCTGACGGCACGCGAGATAGAGGTACTGGTGCTGGTGGTCAAGGGACTTATCAACAAGGAGATAGCTGACCGTCTGAACATTAGCCTGACCACCGTCATCAGCCATCGCAAGAACATCACGGAAAAACTGGGCATCAAGTCTGTCTCGGGCCTCACCATCTATGCCGTGATGCGCGGCTATGTGGAGGCCGACCAAATCTGATGCTTTTCCCGCGATTTCCTCATAAGTGAGGATTGTACGTCCCGCAGATTTGCCTTTACTTTGCAGCCGAAACAACTGAAACTGCAATGAAAAAACCTGTTCTGACCCTTCTTGCGCTGCTCGCTGTTGGAGCAACGCAGGTTGCCCGGGGCGAAGAAGCCCCCAAAGACACCGTCAAGGTGGTGGATATCGAAGAAGTGGTGGTAATCGCCACACCCAAGGAAAACAGCCGTCTGCGCCAGCAGCCCCTTTCGGCCACGTCGCTCTCGCAGGCCGACATGCGGGGTAATGCCGTCCGCTCGGTCAAGAGCCTGTCGTCACTGGTGCCCAACCTCTTTATACCCGACTATGGCTCGAAACTGACAACCTCGGTCTATGTGCGTGGCATCGGCTCGCGCATCAACACGCCGGCCGTGGGCCTCTACGTGGACAATATCCCCTTCATCGACAAGTCGGCCTTCGACTTCAATTACTCCGACATCGAGCGTATCGACGTGATGCGTGGCCCGCAAGGTACACTATACGGACGCAACACGATGGGCGGACTGATACGTGTCTTTACCAAATCGCCTTTCACTTACCAGGGAACGGACCTCACACTGAGTGCCGCCACCTACAACAACTATAAGGCCAGCGTCAGCCACTACCACCGCATCAGCCCGAAGTTTGCTTTCTCTACCAACTTCTTCTACGAGCACAAGGGAGGTTTCTTCAAGAACGTGGCGCTGAACAATGAGCGGGTGGACAAAGACGACGAGTTCGGAGGCCGTGTTCGTGCCATCTACCTGCCCAGCGAGAACCTGAAGCTGGACTTCACCCTGAATTATGAATACACCAATCAGGGCGGATATCCTTACGAATATACCGGCGTGACCGAGGGCGAGGAAGACCGCGCCGACTACATCGGCCGCATAGCCTACAACCACAAGAGCGGCTACAAGCGCAACCTGCTGAACGGTGGGCTCAACCTGGAGCATCAGGCCGACAACTTCATCCTGAGCAGCGTGACGGGCTTCCAGTTCCTGGACGACCACATGGACCTGGACCAGGACTTCACGGAGCAGAACATCTACACCATGATGCAGAAGCAGAACTCCAAGACGCTGAGCGAGGAGCTGGTGCTGAAGTCCAAGCCCGGCCGCCGCTGGCAGTGGACCACAGGTGCCAGCGCCTTCTACCAGTGGCTCGATACCGACGCACCTGTTACCTTCCACGAAGACGGTCTGGCATGGCTCAACGCCCTGACCAACGACAATGCCAACAAGTACCTGCCCACCATTTCGCAGGGACCCATGACGATGCAGTTCGTCTTCAGTGATCTCATCGGTGGAAGTACGTTGCCTATCAGTGGAATGTTCAAGACGCCTGTGCTGAATGCGGCCCTTTTCCATCAGTCGACCTTCAATGATCTCTTTGGTGCCGAGGGACTGTCGTTCACTGTCGGCCTCCGTATGGACTACGAACGCCTGAAGCTGGACTACAATACGGGATGTAGCTACACTCATACTTATTCGCTGAGCGGTGAACTGAAACCCATGGGCATGACCATCCCGATGGTGAAGGAAACGACCTTCGAGCAGAACCTTTCCTATCGGGGCAGCCTGACACATGACTACATCCAGCTGTTGCCCAAATTCTCCCTGCAGTATGACTTCGACCATCGCAACAACGTCTATGCTACCGTTTCCAAAGGCTATCGTTCGGGAGGTTACAACATACAGATGTTCAGCGACCTGCTGCAGAACGACATGCGCAGCGCCAATATGGGCGATGTGGCCCAGGTTACCATTCCCGTTGTCGAGGGCGTGGCGATGATTGACGAAGCGACCAAACAGAAAGTCATCGGCATGCTGAACGGTATGGCGCAAAAGGTCGAAACCGACGTGCAGGGGGCCACCCTCTACCACCCTGAATACTCATGGAATTACGAAGTTGGCTCGCATCTCACCCTTCTGGACGGCCGTTTGCAAGCTGACCTGGCCGCTTTCTACATGGATACGCGCAACCAGCAAATTTCACGCTTCGCCGCCAGCGGACTGGGACGCATCACCGTCAATGCCGGCAAGAGCCGTAGTCTGGGAGCGGAAGCTGCTCTGCGTGCCCAACTGACTGACGCCTTGAGCTTGAGCGGCAGCTATGGCTACACGTACGCTACGTTTACCGATTATGTGGTGAGCGACGAAGTGAATTATAACGGAAAGTATGTACCTTTTGTACCCAAACACACCTTTAACGTAGGCGGACAATACATCTTCGCCATGAAGGCAGGCGCATGGCTGGACAACATTACCCTTGATGCCCACTACAAAGCTGCAGGTCGCATCTACTGGACGGAGGCAAACAATGCCAGTCAGGCCCTCTACGGCACACTGAACGGGCGGTTGAGTTTCAATAAGGGCAACGGTCAGATTGCTTTATGGGTAGACAATGCGTTGAACAAACGTTACCAAGCCTTCTGGTTCGAAACCATGAGTCGTGGTTTTGCCCAGGTGGGACGCCCCATACAGGTAGGCATCGACCTGCGCTGCCGGTTTTAGTGAAGTCATTCGTTCATGGCTCCGCAATGCGGGCACACTCCTTTGTGCATCAGCTTGCCGCCGCAACGCCCGCAACGGTAGCGCGGAGTGTGGACCGAATGCTTCAGTTTTCGGATGGATATCCAGATGAATGCGCCCAAAAAGAAATAGCCTACATAGAGATAGGTGGTCAGGATGAAAAAGAAGTAGCAGAAGATGCATGCTGATGCCAGCCCCAACAGGTAGGATAAGGCTGCCATGGGCGAGAGCTGGCGGAAAAGGTCATCGAGTACGGCCAGCAGTACAATGACGAACATCCATAACCCAGTCAAAAATAGGGAAAGTACGAAGGGCACCTTGAAAGGTGATAGCGTGGGGTTGTAGTAGAAATGCTCCCATGTCTCGGGCACGAAGACCTGCATCGATTCATAAACCGTTGCACAGAAGGCCATCAGCAGGCACAGGGCCAGCGGATACAGGCTGTCGATGTCATTGAAGTACACCAGTTGGAGCTGCTTGCGGTGGAAGGCCCGTACCAGCCAGACGGCTACGAAGATGGCAAAGACGACGATGAAGTACGAAGCATGGGTATCGCTGAACACGTAGATGGCTTGCGAAATACTGTCCGTAGGCACGAAGGCACGCTTCAGGTCGGCTTCGCGCAGCCAGCCCTGTACATCCTGTGAGTGGGCCAGCTTCACCCAGATGGAATCGACAGAATCGGTAGGATGGACAGCAAATTCGGCAACCACTACGCGGTCGCCCTTGTGCAGCATATAATAGGCATCTTTTACGGGCAACAGTTCGAGGGGTACGGAATCGGCCCGCACTTCCAGATTGGCGTCCCATGTGTAGTGGCGCTCGTACAGGTAAGTCAGCGAGTCGCGTACCCGCTGCTCCAAGTTTTCATCTTCCAGATTGGGGCGTGGGTAGTGGCAAGAGGAGAGGGAGATAATGAGCATGAGGATGATTGCCCCACACAAATCTGCTTTTAATCCTGTATCCCGTATATCCTTATGATTCGTTCCCATATACTTTCATTTGACAATTTTTGCAATCAAACTCCAGCCGGAAGCGGCGTCCGTCATTCCCCAACAGGTAGTAGGGCTCCCGATAGGGGGAGCGGCCTTTCTGATGGACAGGGCACCAGCCCATGCTATAGCGCAGGCAATGGCGGCAGAACATCAGCACCGCTTTGGAGGGTGATTCCTTTTCGTAGGCGGGTGCGATGCTCTTTACCCCATGATCGAGATAGAAGCGGCGTGCCTGATCGTTCATCACATTGCCCAGATAGGTCAGTGTCTGGACGGGGTAGTTATGATGTGTCGGTTTCCATACGGCCAGTTCACGACGGTAATTGATACGGCGTGCGGCAGTCAGACGGTCCACCACTTGCCTGCGCCATTCCGTCACGACCGACGAAGGTATGAACCAGTTCCCCGTCAAGTTGATTTCGGCAGGTTCTGCCAGTTCGTAGGGAGTGTTTCCCAGTTTGCCCAGCTGTGTACGGAGATTTTCGGCCTGTGGTGTACGGGCCTGTTCTTTGGTGTGGTCGAGGGCCAGCGTAACGCGGTGGCCATCCTCATCGTTCGCTGACAGCGAAAAGCCGAAAGCGTTTTCCTCCAGTGTCAAGTGGATACCTATCTTCCGTTCGGCCGACTTGTGTGCCAGGGAGCGTTCGAACTCCTGGTCCTGATTGCGGAAGAGTGGTGTGCGTGGTTTAATGCGAGGCACGTTGCCTGCCGGAAAGAGCTTGTTGCCCTCTACGCGATTGATACGAAATCCTTGCAGACGTCCTTGTTCGTCAAGGTAGCAGACGCCGTCGCCATTGTGGAAAGGTTTGACTCCTGCTACGCTCAGCCATCCTCCACGCTGCTCCTTCAGGGTGCCCATGGCTTCGCCCAGCGACTTGGGCGTGTCGAACGAGGCGATGTTCTCTCCCCTTCCTTCCAGAAAATAATGTGTGAATCCACGGCTGAAACTTTTCTCGGACTGAGGCTGGAAGTCGAACCGACAGGTTCCTGATGAGGCGCGGATATATTCACTCCTTCGCTTCAGAATTGTGTCGAGGCGCTGGCGATAGGCGGCCGTTACATTTTTTACATAGGCTACGTCCTTCAGTCTTCCTTCTATCTTCAGCGAGGTGGCTCCTGCGTCCAGCAGCTGCTCCAGCATGTCCAGGCGGTTCATGTCCTTTAGCGAGAGCAAGTGCTTGTCTTTGACTACCACTTGTCCGTCGGCATCTACCAACGAGAACGGAAGACGGCAAAATTGTGCACACTCCCCTCGGTTGGCACTGCGTCCGAAGCAGGCTTGGCTGGCGTAACATTGGCCACTATAGCTCACACACAAGGCTCCGTGCACAAATACCTCGAGCGGCGTGTCGGGGCAAGCCTTGTGGATGGCAGCTATTTCATTCAGAGAAAGTTCTCGGGCCAAAACTACTTGTCGGAAGCCCGCTTCTGTCAGAAAGCGCACCTTTTCAACCGTGCGGTTGTCCATCTGGGTGCTGGCATGTAGCGGAATGGGAGGCAGATTCAGTCGTGTCAGGCCCATGTCCTGTACGATAAGCGCATCTATACCTTTTTGATACAGTTCCCAGATCATAGCCTCTGTCTCTTTCAGCTCTTCGTCCTTCAGAATGGTGTTTACTGTCACGTAGATGCGCACTCCGTAGAGGTGTGCATAGTCCGTCAGCCGTTCGATGTCCTCCATCGAGTTGGTGGCAGCTGCTCTGGCTCCGAATTTGGGTGCACCGATGTATACCGCATCGGCTCCATGGTTTATGGCTTCGATGCCACACTCCAAGTTGCGTGCCGGAGCCAGCAACTCTATTTTTCTGGATTCCTTCTTCATCATTCAATCTCGTTGATGTTGTATGGTGTTTCCTGATAGACAAAATAGTTCAGCCAGTTGGAAAAGAACAAGTTGGCATGTCCTCTCCATCGTACGACTACTCCCTTTTGGGGATCGTTGTCCTTATAGTAATTCTTTGGCATGTCAATCGGCAGTCCTTTGCTTAAGTCTCGCCGGTACTCCGTGTCCAGTGTCAAAGGCGAGTATTCTGAGTGACCTGTCACGAAGAATTCTCGTCCTCCGCGTGCCATGACCATGTAGACTCCTGCTTCGTCCGACTCGGACAGCAGTGTCAGATCCTTCACCTTTAAAATATCCTCCCGCTTCACTTCCGTATGGCGGCTATGTGGTACGTAGAACACATCATCGAACCCTCGAAAAATGGGGTGCAGCGGTTGTAGGGGGCGGTGTTCGAAGATGCCGAACATTTTTTTCTCCAACGGATATTTGGGTATGCCGTAATGGTGATAAAGTCCCGCTTGCGCTGCCCAGCAGATGTATAGAGTAGACGTCACGTGTGTCCGTGCCCAGTCGAAGATTTCTTGTATTTCATTCCAATAGGTTACCTCTTCGAACTCCATTTGTTCCACGGGCGCTCCTGTGATAATCATTCCGTCATACTTCTCGCTTTTCATTCGTTCAAAGTCCGTATAAAACGCCTTCATGTGTTCGATGGGAGTATTTTTGGACGTATGGCTTTTTATCTTCATGAAAGATATTTCCAGCTGGAGGGGGGTGTTGGATAGCAACCTGATCAAATCTGTTTCTGTGGTTATTTTCAGGGGCATCAGATTGAGAATGACTATTTTCAGGGGGCGGATATCCTGACGCGTAGCTCGTGAGTTGTCTATGACGAATATATTTTCCCGCTTCAACAATTCGATGGCGGGCAGTTTGTCGGGGAGGTTAAGTGGCATGGTTTATTCGTATTTATATTTATTGGGTCAAAGATAGTGTAAATCAAGGGAAATACAAAGTTGAATACAAAGTTTTCATTTTTCAGTATATTGCATAGGAACAAATTTATTTTGAGAAAAAATGTTTTTTTATTTTGTTAATAACAAAACTTTTATAATTTTGCGCACAAAATTTTAATAATTTTCTAATATTATGAAAGCACAGTTGATGAAAATGCTGACAGTATTCGTCATGAGCTTCTGCCTGTTTTGGGGTGGATCTTGTTCTGGAGAAAACAATGTAATCAATGAAAAGTCGGAACTGATTCCTATTACTTTTTCGGGAACGCTCCTTTCGCAAACTAAAGTAACTGCGACGTCTTTCGAAACAGGAGATGTGGTTGGCTTGTATGCAACTTTATCGCCGGGAACACTCAAAGAAAAAAGATATATCGATAATTTGAAACTGACGTTTGGTAGTGGAAGCATCTTTACTCCTGCCAAAACTGTATTTTATCCTGAAGGAGAGGCAACATTGGACTTTGTGTGTTACCATCCTTATCATGAGCACGGAGTAGATGAAGGGAACGATATATTGCATGTGGAGGTGCAGACAGATCAGCGTACGGAGGAAAATCTTTCAAAGAGTGATTTCTTGCTGGCTAAAAAGGTTGATGTGGAAAGCAGCATGGAAGCGGTAGAGCTGAACTTTGCACATAAATTCTCTAAACTGAAAATAGCTTTGGTGCCTGGTGAGGGTGAAGACTTGGAAGGCATTTTGGCCGATGCTCCACAGGTTGTGTTGACTGGTATCTATACGCAGGCCGATTATCATTTGGCTGATGAGAATATGGACGGCTTGAAGACGGCAACTGACATTTTGCCTTATGGTTCATGGAGTATCGAAGGTGAAAAACTGGTAGGAAAGGAGGCTATAATTCTTCCGCAAGAATTGACTGCTGAAGGGCAGAGCATCTTGTTGGAGTGGAATGGCAGGATACATACCTACAGTATGCCGACAGTGAGTATGGAAGCGGGGATGCAATGCGAAATCGTTGTGACGGCAACACAAAGTGGAAATGAAACGTTGACAGGAATTGCAGGGACGATAACAGACTGGACTGAAACGGAAGGAGGAGCGACAGATAATATGGCAGACAATGTTGCTATCCATACGGCAGCCTTGTCTTTTGGAATATCAGACGTGTATCGTGTATATTGTGAAGGACGTCCTGTGGTGGATATTTGTCGGGAGTATTTAAAGTCGGAAGCCTTGACATCTCGGGCAATTGTGGCCTATCCATTGGTAGATGAAACCGAATTGCCCGATTTGACAAGTGGAATAGTACTTCAATTGTTGGATACGGAAAATGTGCTTTGTGGAGGTATCCTTCGATGGGATGTGGAAGCAAATAGCTTTACGTATGAGCCGGGCGACAAATCTGTGGTAGAACAGTTCTATGTAAAAGGTGACGGAACTTTGGATTTGGTCTCGGCAGAAGAGGCTGTGGTTTGTAATATTGCCGCTCTGACAATACGCGATGTGCGGGAGAAAGTCATGCAGACGTATCCTGTCGTTAAAGTTGGTACCCAATATTGGATGAAGGAAGATCTTCGGGCTACCACTTACCGCGATGGCACCCCTCTTGCTTTATTAGAAAATTTGGGTGTTGGAGCAGGATATTTTAAACCGGCCGATTACGATTGTTTCTTTTATAATGGTGAGGCAGTATTGGCTGGAGAACTGAGTCCTGAGGGCTGGACGTTGCCTACAGAACAGGATTGGGAAACGTTAAAGGGTTATGTTGGTGATGATGCCGCATTATTGAAAGCAGGAGAATGGGGGCTTGCCGTAGGTGAAATGGGAGAAGTGCAGTCGGGTAACAATTTGACAGGTTTCAGTGTGTATGCCAACGGGACCTGGTTGGATGGAAAGCATAACAACGATGGAAACCTGAACGGCTATTGGAGTATGGAGAACGGCGGAGATGGCATTGCGGAGAAAATCATATTCTTTACGGGTGGGAGCAGTGGCTTTTATATGTCTGATGCTATGATGAAGGGGAAGGACTATTATAAGGCGCTGTCCATTCGTTGTATTAAGAAATAGTTTTTATCACTACTGTCCCGTAAAAGTGGATAAATAGTTCTTTGAAATTATTGAAATATAG
>ERZ780212.236-NODE-236-length-60829-cov-3.426465_pt1 | contig 60829 bp, 52 predicted proteins | sample MGYA00511364_ERZ780212 | MGnify/ENA primary metagenome ERZ780212 (study PRJEB29588, sample SAMEA2147991) | human gut metagenome | biome: human gut; feature: human-associated habitat; material: faeces | place: Denmark | collected 2008/2010 ... | reverse complement strand
GCCAGAGCCGGGCTGAGCGGCATTGCCCTGAGCGGCAGCATCCTGCGGGCAGACAACCCCGTAGAGGAGATGAGGAGGGTCATGGCTGCCGCCGCCTCGGTGACATTGGAATGAGAGCACATCTGAAAGAAAATAATTTTACCTCAATATGAACAACGACAACATCAGAATCACTTATCCGGACTCGGAGAAAGTCTACATGCAGGGCTCGCTCCATCCGGACATGAAAGTGGGCATGAGGAAAGTGAGCCTCACTCCCACAGTGACCGTCAAGGACGGGCAGAAGGTCATGACGGAGAACCCTCCCGTCTACATCTACGACACCAGCGGACCGTACAGCGACCCGTCTGCGGACATTGACCTGCGCCGCGGCCTGCCACGGCTCCGCGAGAAGTGGATCCTGCAGCGTGAGGTGGAGCAGCTGCCTCAGGTCTCTTCCGAATACGGACGCGAGCGTCTGGCCGACAAGTCGCTTGACCATCTGCGCTTCGAGCACATCCGTCTGCCCTACAGGGCCAGGAAGGGCTCGCAGATAACCCAGATGTACTACGCCAAACAAGGTATCGTCACCCCGGAGATGGAATACGTGGCCATCCGCGAGAACATGAACTGCAAGGCCCTGGGTATTGAGACCCATATCACCCCCGAATTCGTGCGCGACGAGATAGCAGCCGGACGGGCAGCCCTCCCGGCCAACATCAACCATCCCGAGGCAGAGCCGATGATCATAGGCCGGAACTTCCTCGTGAAGATCAACACCAATATCGGCAACTCCGCCACCACCTCGACCATCGAGGAAGAGGTAGAGAAGGCCGTATGGAGCTGCAAATGGGGCGGAGACACCCTTATGGACCTCTCCACCGGAGACAATATCCACGAGACCCGCGAGTGGATCATCCGCAACTGCCCCGTACCCGTAGGCACAGTGCCCATGTACCAGGCGATGGAGAAGGTACGCGGCAGGGCCGAGAAACTGACCTGGGAGCTGTTCCGCGACACACTGATAGAGCAGTGCGAGCAGGGAGTGGACTATTTCACCATACACTGCGGTATCCGCCTGAAAAACGTACACCTGGCCGACAGCCGCCTGTGCGGAATGGTCAGCCGCGGAGGCAGCATCATCGCCTCATGGTGCCTGGCACACAACCGCGAGAGTTTCCTCTACGAGCATTTCGACGACATCTGCGACATCTGTGCACAGTACGATGTGGCCCTGTCGCTGGGTGACGGTCTGCGTCCCGGAGCCATCCGCGATGCCAACGATGCGGCCCAGTTCGCCGAGCTGGACACCATGGGCGAGCTGGTAGAGAGGGCGTGGGCAAAGAACGTACAGGCCTTCATCGAAGGTCCCGGCCACGTGCCCATGCACAAGATAGCCGAGAACATGGAGCGGCAGATCGAGAAATGCCACAATGCCCCCTTCTACACCCTCGGCCCCATCGTCACAGACATAGCCCCCGGCTACGATCACATCACCAGTGCCATAGGAGCCGCACAGATAGGCTGGCTCGGCACCGCCATGCTCTGCTACGTGACCCCCAAGGAACATCTGGCCCTGCCCAAAAAAGAGGATGTGCGCGTCGGGGTCGTCACCTACAAGATCGCGGCCCACGCCGCCGACCTGGCGAAAGGCCATCCCGGAGCCCAGGTAAGGGACGATGCCCTGAGCAAGGCCCGCTTCGAATTCCGCTGGAAAGACCAGTTCAACCTCAGCCTCGACCCCGAACGGGCCCTCGAGTACTACAAGGAGGCCAACCACGTGGGCGGCAAGTACTGCACCATGTGCGGCCCCAATTTCTGCGCCATGCGCATAAGCAGCCAGCTGAGAGACTGCGGAGCCTCGACAGAAGGCGAGGAAGTATCACAGAATCAAACAATTTAAATCCATAAAACAATGATTGAGACAAAAGTATCCAGAGGTATCATCAGTACCTATTTCGACAAACTACAGGACTGCCTCGAGCTGGACGCCGCCATCGTGGGCGGAGGTCCCTCGGGAATTGTAGCCGCATACTATATGGCCAAGGCCGGACTCAAGGTAGCCCAGTTCGACCGCAAGCTGGCCCCCGGCGGAGGAATGTGGGGAGGAGCCATGATGTTCAACCAGATCGTAATCCAGGAAGAAGCCATGCACATCGTGCGCGACTTCGAGATCAACCACACTCCCTACGGAGACGGCCTCTACACCATGGACTCTGTCGAGAGCACCTCTTCCCTGCTCTATCACGCCGTACACGCTGGAGCCCGCATCTTCAACTGCTACTCGGTCGAGGACGTGATATTCAAGGACAATAAAGTCAGCGGAGTGGTGGTCAACTGGACTCCCGTCCTCCGCGAGGGGCTGCACGTGGACCCGCTGAACATCCTGGCCAAGGTCGTAGTGGACGGCACGGGACATGACAGCGAGATAGCAGCCACCGTCGCCCGCAAGAACGGCATCCGTCTGGCCACCGAGACCGGCGGAGTCATCGGCGAGCGCTCCCTTGACGTAGCTTCAGGCGAGCAGGAAGTGGTAAACGGCACAAAGGAAATCTATCCCGGCCTCTACGTCTGCGGCATGGCCGCCTCAGCCGTTTCCGGCACCCCCCGCATGGGGCCCATATTCGGCGGAATGCTCCTCTCAGGCAAGAAAGTCGCCGACGAGATCATCGCCCGCCTTAAGAAGTAATTTAGATTTTTTCATACAGATAAGGAGGTGTGTCGAAATGAAAATTTTGGCACACCTCCTTATAGTTACATCTTACATCCACATTACTTGAGAGCCGCAATTTCCTCCGGAGCGAGAACCAATAGTTGCGCCTAAGAACTTACAATCAGCATATTGCCAACCGCCGGAATCTGGCCGACAAGGCCGCGATGTCATGGTCCTGCCTGAAAGGCTCCCATAGATAGCCCAGGACAGCAGCACCTCCGAAGCCGGTCTCCTCGAGCAGCCTGATATTGTCAGGGCATACTCCGCCCAAGGCGAAGACCCGTTCCCAGTCAACAGGCCGGCAGTCCCCGTTTCCCTGATCTCTCCCGGACAATTCTCCGTCAGAAGACATTCCTGCCATAGGTCCGGCCGTCCCGGCAGAACAGGCAGCAATTCTCCGGCGTATCTCTTCCAGTGAGAACCGCGAAGTATAGCCGCTCTTGGAAATACTGTCGAAAACAGGGCTCAGAAACATGTAGTCACAGACAGGGCCGTACTGCGACAACTCCGAGATGCTGTGGCACGAGCGGCTGACCATACCGCCGAACCCGTCCGGAACCGACGGATTCCTGCTGTTCAGATGCACGCCTCCCACACCGAACCGGGCAGCCAGTTCATGATGGTCATGCAGGGAGATACGACTGTACAGCGCTGCAGGAATATGCTCCAGCAGACGGGCGATACTGTCCGACCCGGCAGCCGGCTTTCTCACATGCACTCTCCATGCCCCTGCTTCCAGCAGAGCCGTAACAGCCTGCGCCTCTCCGGGCAGAAAATCAGGAGCGGATATCACTATAATTCTCATCGCCTACCATTATCTGCCTGCAAATATCCACAATTTTCCGCCATTTCAATAATTTTAGTTTTTTTGCGTAAACGCAACAGCACTTGACATATGAAGCGACTGACATCTCTTCCCATCCTGATTATACTGACCTTATATAGCAATCGACACTTTCGATTCCGCATACATTTTCTTAGACCACGGTCTCCGTCTCTGGAACAGCATGGACTCAACAGACCGCTCACACAATGAATACTTCACCATCTACAGCATATATTCCTGTCTTGGAATCTACGAGATATCCACAGGGCTCAACTACGAGAATGCCATCGCGCACTTCCTGAACGGGATGCGGACAGCCCTCAGCCACGGTGACTACAGCAACTACGCCGTACTGGGTTCAAATCTCACACGGGCCTTTGTCCTGCGCCGGGACACCTCAGGACTGCGGTACGCCAAGGAGATCTACGGACTGGGGACAAGACTGGATGACCCGTATATCAAGCACATAGGAGAGATGTTCGTACTGGACGGAGAGACTATAATCATATATTTCGAACAGAACGAGGCAGGAAACACAACTGTCAAATGCTCCATGAACGGTGAGATTATAGACATTTCCGACGGTTCCGCTCCGTCATACGCTCAATGCGGATTCATAATATAACCAGACTCTCACACGTTATTCCCTTACCAAAATCACCCCGCAGCGAATACCGTACGGGGTGATTTTTCATACACAAATCTGCCATACCGGCGCGTCACACATTGTAAAAATGCCGCAGAGGCCCGTGCCCGTGTCCTATGCGGAGAGATGCAGCGGCCTCTATCGCATTATGGACATACACCACAGCGGACTGTACAGCATCCCGCAAAGGATATCCGGCGCCTAGAAACGTTGCAATAGCCGACGAGAGAGTACAGCCCGTACCGTGCAAGTTGTTTGTCAGCACACGTTTGGAAGTGATATGCACAAGTCCGTCCATATCGCAGAGAACATCGGTGGACTCCGAGACAATCATCGACAATGCTGCTCTGCCTTTTGTCTTTTCTGATTCCTCCTCTGCGGAGCCCAATGCCGTGGAAGAGTCTGTGACAGCGGCAGGCAGGTCTCCGCCCTTGACCAGAAATGCACAGTCGTACCGGTCTCTCAGAAACACAGCCGCCCGGTCCATGTCCTCGAGGGAACGTATCCGGAATCCGGCCAGCTTGGAAGCCTCGTCGATATTGGGGGTTATCAGATGTGAGTGCGGAAACACCTTGTCACACAAGGCCTCGACAGCATCAGGAAGAGTAAGGGCATCTTTGCTGGTAGAGACCATTACGGGATCGGTAACTACATACAGCACCGGATGGGCCTCCAACTGCGACGCTATGGCCTCAACTATCGGCACTGTTCCGGTCATCCCTATCTTCACTGCATCTACAGCAAGGTCAGACATAACAGCATCCACCTGAGCTGCCACTACATCTCCGGAGAGATACTCCACAGATGACACTCCCTGCGTATTCTGCACAGTCACAGCTGTCACTGCCGCAGCAGCATAACCGCCGCAGGCCGATATGGCCTTGATATCGGCTTGTATGCCGGCCCCTCCCGACGGGTCAGAGCCGGCTATAGACAAAACTATCGGAAATTCTTTCATAACCCAAAGATACACGAGACTTCCGGAAACTCCAAATACCGGACAGCAATAATAAAAAGTGAATCTTCGATATCCGACACTCAACTCGGACAATCACAACCGCACTGATGGACGGGAAAGATTACATTTCGCTGACCGACATTGTCTGTTAGGAATGATGAGCCATTTATCGTGTTCTGAATGCCTTTATCATCACGCAACAAAAGTGTGGACGGCGGCAAAGGGAGCAATTGCCGCAATACGGTGCCGTTGCGGCAGACGGCCGTACCTCAAGTTGCCGTGTCCCAAACGGACGTTGCCGCAAACAATTATGCCAGACGGTCATATCTGATCTACGCATATGCCCGCTTAGGCTCATGTATCGGTGAATGCGGGTTCATAAGCTGTCACTTTCACGATGTCCAGCACACAGCCAGAATATATCTACATCATTATCAATCACATACATTACAACAACTTGTTGGACCCCTCGCATTTCGCCACATAACTGCCATTTTACCCATAGTCCAGCAGATATCATTTTTAAAATCGCCTGATTGTCAGGAACTTCAACAAGCCATCATTGTTGGACTTCCACAGAAAGATGCTCAATGACCGATAGAGGTTTAAGCAATCTGCACAGGTACAGTTCTGCTCAACAGACGGGCACGACAAGAGATTCCAGGACGCAATAGAGGTGCTGCAAAGAGAGCAACAGGTAAGGGGGAGAAAATAAACAGTGATTTAGGAGAGGAAGCCCGCACTCATAGAACGGATCTTTTGAGACACTACGTGACAACCGCAAAAAAAATCCCTGCCACTGAGAATGCGGCAGGGACAATAAATGGTACTGCTGACAGAACTACCAAACGTTAAGAGGACGGCCGGCTACAAGTGAATGTGAGGCATTCTTGACTTTCTCTATTACTGCCTCATTCTCTACGTCGGAAAGGACTTCGTCAATAAGTTCGACGATAGTTTCCATATCCTTCTCCACCAGTCCTCTTGAAGTGATGGCAGGAGTTCCTACGCGGATACCTGAAGTCGTGAACGGAGTACGGCTGTCGAAAGGAACCATGTTCTTGTTGACAGTGATATCGGCACGCACGAGAGTCTTCTCGGCCACCTTACCTGTAAGATCAGGGAACTTGGTGCGGAGGTCAATAAGCATAAGGTGGTTGTCTGTACCGCCGGATACGATCTTATAACCTCTGTCAATGAATGCCTGAGCCATGGCTGCCGCATTCTTCTTCACCTGCATCTGGTACTCCTTGAACTCGGGCTGCAGAGCCTCATAGAAAGCCACTGCCTTAGCTCCGATGCAGTGCTCTAGAGGGCCTCCCTGTATTCCGGGGAATACTGCTGAGTTGATGAGCTGGGACATCATCTTGATCTGTCCCTTAGGAGTCTTGAGTCCCCAAGGATTCTCGAAGTCCTTGCCTATGATAATGGCACCGCCACGGGGACCGCGTAGGGTCTTGTGGGTAGTAGTGGTGACAATATGGGCATACTTGACAGGATTGTCCAGCAGGCCGGCGGCGATAAGTCCGGCAGGATGGGCCATGTCCACCATGAAGATGGCTCCAACCTCGTCGGCGATCTCACGCATTCTCTTCCAGTCCCACTCACGTGAGTAAGCGGAGGCTCCACCCACGATCAGTTTCGGCTTGCATTCCAAAGCAGTCTTCTCCATCTGGTCATAGTCCACACGACCGGTCTCCTCATTGAGCTTGTAGGCCACAGGATGATAGTTGATACCGGACATATTGACGGGCGAGCCATGGGTAAGGTGCCCACCGTGAGCCAGATCGAGTCCCATGAATGTGTCACCGGGTTTCAGGCATGCCATGAACACTGCCATATTGGCCTGCGCGCCTGAGTGAGGCTGTACATTGGCGAACTCAGCACCATAGAGCTCTTTGAGACGGTCAATTGCAAGCTGCTCTACCTGGTCCACCACCTCACATCCGCCATAATAGCGGGCTCCGGGATAACCTTCAGCATATTTGTTCGTCAGACAAGAACCGAGAGCGGCCAGAACATTGTCGCTGACGAAGTTTTCAGAAGCGATCAGCTCTATTCCATGAAGCTGTCTGCTTTCCTCTTTCTTGATAAGTTCTGATATTTGCAGATCCTGTTTCATATTGTTTAGTTAAATTGAGTATTCATTTTAACTTTGCGAAAGTACACAAAAATTTACCGTTGACAAAATGTTTAGAAAATTATTGAACAGCGAACTGGGACGGCCCGATGTAGAGGAATATAAAACCCTGTCTAAAAGTCCTATAACAGTCGTGTTGGATAATATCCGCAGCCGGCACAATATCGGCTCAGCTTTCCGGACCTGCGATGCCTTCAGGGCCTCGGGGATGATTCTATGCGGTATAAGCACTACTTCACCTGCTCCCGAGATCCACAAATCCGCTCTCGGAGCCGAGTTCTCCGTTGACTGGACTCATTCGGATAACACGGTCAGTGCCGTAAAGGAACTGAAAGACAAGGGATACACCATCATAGGCGTTGAACAGACAGAGAATTCTGTATCTACAGACGACTTCCTGTATGGAAGGAAGACCCTCAATCCAGATGGCAAATACGCCGTAATCTTCGGGAACGAGGTTCACGGCATATCTCAGGATGCGGTGGATCTATGTGACTTCACACTGGAAATTCCTCAATACGGAACAAAGCACTCACTCAATGTCTCAGTAGCAATAGGCATAGTCCTCTACGTCCTGGGGCGCGGACTCCACTAAGGATTCATCAAGTCCGTATTGACAAAACGGATAATGTCGTATATCGACTCTATGGCAGCTGCGGCCGGTCCCTCCGGCTCAATAAGCTTGGCCCTGTTGTAGGCATTGATGGCGTCACCCCACAACTCATGCCTGCGATAGATGCCGCCCAGCAGGAACCAGGCCTGAGAGTTCTGAGGTTCAAGCACCAGCAGCCGCTCTATCTCATCCCGTGCATCGTCCAGACGCCCTGCGGCTATAAGTTTCTCTATCTCCGTTATCGTTACCATATTAGACAAGTCCGCTGAATCCCATAAACGCCATTGCCAGGATACCGGCTGTAATCAGGGCGATAGGCGTGCCCTTGAAAGCCTTGGGCACTGACACCAGGTCAAGTTGCTCCCGGATACCCGCAAAGAGCACCATAGCCACTCCGAAGCCCAACGCACTGGATGCGGCATAGACCACGGTCTCGCCAAGATTGAGAAGATGGGCCTCACCTCCAAAAGTGAATTCCTTTGTCACCACGCTGATAGCCACGCCAAGCACGGTACAGTTGGTGGTAATCAGAGGCAGGAATATACCCAACGCCTGATACAGCGAGGGAGATATCTTCTTCAAGATGATCTCGACCATCTGTACGAGGGCTGCAATCACCAGAATAAAGACTATCGTCCTCATAAACGTTATATTCAGGCTGGCCAGAATATAATGGTCTATAAGATATGTGACCAGGGTAGAAAGGGTGATTACGAACACCACGGCGGCTGACATGCCGGTGGCAGTGCTCACCTTGTTGGACACACCCAGGAACGGGCAGATACCCAGGAACTGGGAAAGCACGATATTGTTGACAAATACCGCCGATATGATTATTATCAGATATTCCATAACTTAAGCTTTTTTATTAATCAGTTTTCTGAATATCACCATAAGGTAACCCAGTACAATGAATCCGCCCGGAGCCAGGACAAAGGCCAGCATGCCGTCCCCGCCCTCAGCCAGTTTGATGCCGAAAAACGAAAGATTGCCAAGCAACTCGCGGACCATACCGATGACAGTCAGGGCAAGTGTAAATCCCAGTCCGATACCGATACCGTCGCAGGCCGAATCCAGCGGCGTGTTCTTGTTGGCAAACGCCTCTGCCCTGCCGAGAATGATGCAATTGACCACTATCAGAGGAATAAAAAGTCCCAGAGCGGCATAAAGATCAGGCACATACGCCTGCATGAGAAGCTCAAGGACAGTCACGAAAGAGGCTATGATGACAATGTAGGCCGGAATACGGACCTTATCTGGAATCATCTTGGCCAGAAGGGAAATGAATACATTGGAGAGAATAAGAACGAAAGTGGTTGCGAGTCCCATTCCCATACCGTTTATCGCGGAGGTGGTGGTGCCGATGGTGGGGCACATACCGAGCACGAGGATAAACGTAGGATTATCCTTGATGATGCCGTTGGCTATAATTCTCAGTTTACTCATATTCCGCTATTTTGAAGTGTTGTCCATAATCGTCTGAAATACCCTGTACGCTCTGTCGACAGCATCACAGTACGCTCTGGAAGTGATCGTCGAGGCTGTAATGGCGTCCACATCTCCGCCGTCCTTACGGACACCCAGTTTGAAGGATGCCGGATTCTTGCCGATGAACTGGGAATAAAATGCCGGTTCAGTCATCTTGGCCCCCAGACCGGGTGTCTCCGAATGGGATATGACGGATGTACCGACTATGTTGCCCTCCATGTCGAAACCGACCATAATGTTGATGGTACCGCTGAATCCCTTGGAGGTAAATGACTCTACGGCATATCCCACGGTCTTTCCGTCTTTTCTGGCCGGATACACCGCGATATCCTTGCCGTCAATCTCCACCGACATCTTCTCGGACGACGGCGCATTGTCGAACTCCGGTGTTACCAGAGCGATGGCATTGTTTGTCTTCTTGATCTGCTCCTGGTCTATCTTGCCTTTCGTCAGCACGTATACTCCTCCAAGCAGGGCCGAGCATACAAGGCAGACGAGAAACAGGCATAATACCATGCTGCGAAGTGTGGATTCCTTAGGCATGACTCACCTCCTTCCCGAATCTTGCGGGCTTGATGTATTTGTTGAGTAAAGGTACAATAGAGTTCATAATAAGTATTGCAAACGAAACGCCTTCGGGATACGAGCCGAAGAAACGTATCAGAACAGTGATGATACCGATGCCGACACCGTAGATGACCATTCCCTTTGTCGTCATGGGGGATGTCACATAGTCTGTGGCCATGAAGACCGAGCCGAGCAGGACTCCTCCAGTCAGAATATTGAACAGCGGATCAGTATACTGCGAGGGATCTATCAGCCAGAAAATGCCGGTCATAACAGCTATGGTCAGGACAATCGTAACAGGGATATGCGGACGGATAACCCTGCGTATCAGCAAGTAGACGAATCCCAGAATTATGGCCAGCGCCGAAGCCTCTCCGGCAGAGCCGCCGGCTCTGGCGAAGAGCATCTGACCATAGCTCAGGTCTGGATTGGCGGAGAGAATCTGCTCCACGGTCTGCCCCTGCGCAAGTCCCTCCTTGATCAATGCCAGAGGAGTCGCACCTGTAACGGCATCCATTCCAGGACGGAACCATGATGCAGGCACGGTCCAGTCGGTCATAATCACCGGAAAGGATATCAGCAGAAAGACACGGCCTACCAACGCGGGATTGAAGATATTGTGGCCCAGACCTCCGAATGTCATCTTCGCCACTCCTATGGCCACCACAGAGCCTATAACTATCACCCACCAGGGTGCCGTAGGTGGCAGATTGAGGGCCAACAGGACACCTGTCACAGCCGCGGACAGATCGGTGACGGTCACCTTGGTCCGCATCAGATATTTCTGAATGAGGAACTCCACTCCCATGCAGGCTATCACTGCCACCAGCAAAAGCTTGATGGCGGAAAGACCGTAAAAATACACGGCAACCAGCATTGAGGGCGCAAGGGCTATCAGCACATCCTTCATGATCTTCCTTGTGCTCTCATCTCCATGGACATGGGGTGCGGGAGATACTATCAGTTTTCTCATATTCTATTGTGTTTTAATCAATTACTTTTTGGGACGGCTACGCATAACGCGCATGACATCGGCCTTGGCCGTTCTTATATAGTCCAGCAAAGGAATATAGGCCGGACAGGTGAACATGCAGCACCCGCATTCTATGCAGTCATAGACTTTATTGAGTTCCAGATCCTCCATACGGCCTGCACGGGCGAGCTTGTTGAGCAGATAAGGTTCCAGACCCATAGGGCAGGCCTGAACACACTTGCCGCAACGGATACACTCTCCTTCCTCACGACGTCTGGTCTGTTTTTCCGTAAGCAGCAGCAGAGAGGAAGTACTTTTTACTGAGGCTGCGGCCAGATTGGAGACAGCCTTGCCCATCATAGGACCGCCGCTGACAATCTTGGCTGCCTGCTGAGGCACGCCTCCCACAGCTTCCAGTATCTTCTCGAACGGAGTCCCTACCCTCAGACGGAAATTGTGCTGAGTATCCAGACACTCTCCGGTGACTGTCATAACTCCCTCGAACAGAGGTTTGTTCTTCTGAACAGCCTCATATACGGCAAACGATGTGCCGACATTCTGAACCACCACACCGGCATCGATAGGCAGTCCCATGGAAGGTACTTTGCGGCCGGTCACAGCATCGATGAGCTGCTTCTCACCTCCCTGTGGATATTTCTTGCGCAGAGAGACAACTTCTATCTCCGGATATGAAGCGGCCGTCAACTCCCTCATCCTCCTTATTGCCTCAGGCTTGTTGTCCTCGATACCTATATATCCTTTAGTCACCCCCAGGGCCTGCATCATTATACGGGCACCCAGCAGCACTTCCTCTGTATGCTCAACCATCAAACGGTAGTCTGAAGTCAGATATGGCTCGCACTCAGCACCGTTGACAATAAGGAACTCAGCCTTCTTTCCCGGAGGAGGCGAGAGCTTTACATGAGTCGGGAAAGACGCTCCACCAAGTCCCACTACTCCACAGTCCGCTATTCTTTTTACAATCTCCGACGGGGACATAGTGATGTCCCTGACAATGTCCGGCGTACGGTCTATGGACTCCTCCCACTCGTCACCTTCCACGTCGATAATCACGTGCATCACCGGATTGCCGGCCAGGTCAGCGTATGGCTCTACGGCAGCGACGGTACCAGACACGGAACTGTGGATATTGGCGGAAATAAATCCGGCCGAAGCACCTATCAACTGTCCCGTCCTCACCTTGTCACCTTTCTGCACAAGAGGCTTTGCCGGGGCCCCCAGATGCTGGGACATGGAAATGTACATCCTCTGAGGCAGAGGGAATGTCTCTATCGCTGAGTCTGCGGATATCTTGCAGTCGTGCGGGTGAACGCCACCCATTGAAAATGTACGTCTCATTGCTTGTCTGTTTTTGATTCTTCCACGGGAGCCGCAGCCGGCTTGGGAGGGAAATTCACGGCATGGATGGCTCCGGTAGGGCACTCCGCCACACATTTGCGGCATAGCTTGCATTTATTAAAATCTATATAGGCCAGATTGTTCTCAACTGTTATGGCGCCGAAAGGACATACCTTCTCACACTTGCGGCAGCCTATGCAGGCTGCTGAGCACGCCTTGCGGGCCACGGCTCCTTTGTCCTGACTCATACAGGAGACATAGACACGACGGTTCTTGAGACCTTTGTTGCGCAGTTCGATGATTCCTTTCGGACATGCTCTCACACAGGCTCCGCAAGCCGTACACTTCTCCTCATCCACCTCCGGTATAAGTGTCTCCGGATTGACCCTGATGGCCCCGAACTGGCAGGCCCGCTCACAGTCTCCTCCTCCCAGACAACCGAAACGGCAGCCTGTATCCCCGCTGTACAGCGAACTTATGATGCGGCAAGTGACCGATCCGTCATACTCATTGACCCTTACACGGTTCTCACATGTGCCGTTGCACCTTACAACGGCTACCATGGGAGCCTTCTCCTCTGCCTGCACACCCATAGCGGCCGCCACTTTCTGCATAACTGCATTGCCGCCCACCGGACAGAACTTGCCCTCAAGCGAGCGGGATTTCACACAAGCCTCCGCGAAAGCCCTGCAACCGGCAAAGCCGCAGCCTCCACAGTTAGCTCCGGGCATCGTAGCCTCGACCACGTCAATGAGCGGATCCTCCTCCACGTTGAACTTCTTGGCAACAAGAAAGAGCACCACCGCGAGCAACAGACCCAATACGCTGAGAGTGATGACTGTAAAAATAAATGTTGTACCCATCTGTTGTTATTTTTTCTTTTCTACAGTAAATATGAATCCTGAATTGAGCTTGTCCCTGAACTGAGCCAGCACCAGATAGTACAAAGCCACAAATCCCAATGCCCCGAGTCCGGTCACAAGCTCATTTTCAAAAAACATAGGCAAAGTTAATAATAAAACCAATAAAATGAACAGTGGAATCAGATAAGCTATCAAAACCGCCTTGAAACCCTGCCCCTGCCGTATAATCACGTCCACCTCATCCCCTACGGCTATGCTGCCGTCGTCAGAACGCCGTACCGGGATAATACGGGTCCTGCCGTCCGAGGCCCCGCAGACAGCTTTGGCATGACATCCGGCACAGGCTGTCTGCGCCAGAATCTCCACTTTCAACTGAGAGCCGGATACGCTCACCACCTTTCCGGCATGTCTTATTACTGTCTCTTTCTGTTTCATTTCTTTCTGTTCTTAATCACCTTGCATTCTTCCAAAGGATATCTCAGCCCCTCCCAGTCCGCCAGCCGTCCGAATACAGAGCCGACTATGATAGGCGACTCGAACAGCAGCGGTACCCGGTTCATGTCATCCGAGACCCAGATATACATCTCCTGCTCTCCTGTAAACACCTCTCCGGCCACCACCTTGGCCGCGAATTTCATCGTCCTGTAGACACCCAGCCCCGGCACCTTCTTCTCCTCCCTGCCTATATAGCGGAAATAGATATCGAATATCTCCTCGTCTATGGCGAAAGAGACGGGATTGTTGACGCCCTGCTCCAATGCCTCGAAGTCCATATTGCGGGCATTGTAGAACAGGGTCAGGATGTCGAATGTACACTCATGCCCCGGGAGCAGTGTGTCCAGCGACCGCCTTGCCCACTCTATGCGGGCAGCTATGGCGTGCGTGCTGTCGTCCCAGTTGTAAGTGTTCTTAATGGTGTATTTGCCCTCGTGTATGTCTCTGTGAAAATACACCGGACGGACACTGTCCTCGTAGAAAACAGACTCATATGTGTCCCTGACCTTGAAAAACACATCCCAGAAACGATATGTGGTTCCGGTAGCCACAGGATGCAGCAGATGTCTGCCGTCCCTATCACCGCCGTCATGCAGTGTCACTTCAGCCGAACCCACGTCAGTCCGTATGCCAAGCCACTTGTAATGTATGATATAAGTCAGTTTTTCATCCTGTCTGAATGCATGAGTCTGCGCCAAGTCCGGGTGAATAGGAAAGCACTGCCCCCAAAGAGAAGCAGATACCGCAACTGTGAGCAGCAGTGCTATGATATGTCTAAAAATCATCATCAAACTCGGAGTTGTTCATGCTGGACTCGATATATTCGTCCGATGCCGGCTCCAGATCACCGAATCCTCCCTCGTTGGCATCCACGAAACGGGCTTCGGATGCTCTGAAGCGCATAGGAACATCCGCTGTCGAGCCGTTACGGTGCTTGGCTATGATAATCTGAGCCTCTCCAGGTACGGCCGCCTCACTTTCTGTTCCATAATATTCAGGACGGTGAATGAACATCACAATATCGGCATCCTGCTCTATGGCTCCGGACTCACGGAGGTCACTGAGCTGGGGACGCTTGTTGCCTCCCCGGGTCTCCACGGCACGGCTCAGCTGGGAGAGGGCGATCACCGGTATATCCAGTTCCTTGGCTATGGCCTTGAGCGAGCGCGAGATATTGGAGACTTCCTGCTCCCTCATTCCGCGCAGCTCCGGAGGACCGGTCATAAGCTGGAGATAGTCTATGATTATCAGCTTGACTCCGGCGTTGCGTACCAGACGGCGGGCCTTGGAGCGCAGCTCATATATCGAAAGCGACGGAGTATCGTCTATGTAGAGCGGAGCCGAGGCCAGGTCCTTTATCCTCTCGTGAAGCTGTACCAGCTCGTATTCCTGCAGTTTTTTTCCTCCACGGATCTTCTCAGACGAAAGCCCTGTCTCGGACACCAGAAGCCTTTTGACCAGCTGCTTGGAAGACATCTCAAGCGAGAAGAATGCGACCGGTATCCGGTGTTCCACTGTCATGTTCCGGGCCATGGTCAGCACGAAAGCCGTCTTACCCATGGCAGGACGGGCCGCTATGATCACCAGGTCCGAAGCCTGCCAGCCGAGAGTGATCCTGTCTATACCGGTATAGCCGGACGCCACACCGCTCAGGCCGTCTGTCCTCTCCTGGTTGGCCTCTATCTCCATCACGGCCTCCTTGATGACGTCCTGCACCGGCTGTGTCTCCCGTTTCATGTTCTTCTCAGCCAGATTGAACAGCTTCTGCTGCGCTCCGTCAAGCAGATCGTCCACCGGAATGCTGTCATCAAACGAGTCCCGCTGCACCTCAGCCGAGATGGTGATCAGCTCTCTTTGGATATATTTCTGAAGCAGTATCTTGACATGATAGTCCACATGAGCCGCGGCTCCCACCTTGGAGGACAGCAGACTCAGGTAATACGGTCCGCCTATCTCCTCCAGCGAGCCGTCTTTCTTCAATTCCTCAGCGACAGTGTATATATCCACCGGATCATGCGCCATCGAAAGGCTTGATATGGCAGAGAATATCTTCCGATGAGCATCCTTATAGAAACAGTCCGCCGTCAGCGAGTCCAGCACATCGGGCACCGCATTAGGCTCTATGAGCATGGCCCCCAATACGGCCTCTTCTACATCAAGGGCCTGTGGCGGCACTTTCCCCGCTTCCATGCCGATAGCATCCAGGGAAACCTCCTTCTTGCTTTTAGGTTTGGTAGTTTTAACAGGCATAGTCTTCAATAATTAGAGTTTATCCAACGCCCTGATTACGGCGTTCACGGCCATATCCGCCTCCTCCATGCTTATGCACAGCGGGGGCGCGATACGGAAAGATGTGGGATTATAGAGGAAATAGTCGCTCACCGCACCCTCGTCAAGCAGCAGGCCCAGCATCCGGGAGGCATAGTCCTCCCGTCCCAGATCCACTGCCAGCAGCAGACCGGAACGGCGTATTTCCCTGACAGCCGGATGAGACCGGAGCGCATCCTCCATGTACCTTCCCTTGACTTCAGCCTGAGCCACCCAGTCCTCCCGCAGCAGCACCTTAAGCGAGGCCAGCGCGGCCGCGCAACATACCGGATGACCACCGAATGTCGTTATATGTCCTAAAACGGGGTTGCTGGTGAATGCGTCAAGCCTTTCCTTGGACGACACCACTCCACCCAGAGGCATACCTCCCCCAAGAGCCTTGGCCAGCACGAGAATATCCGGCACCACTCCGTACTTCTCGAATGCGAACATCCTGCCTGTACGTCCGAATCCCGTCTGCACCTCATCGAAAACCAGCAGTGCACCGGTCTCGTCGCAGCGTGTCCGCAGGGCCTGCAGGAAACCGTCCTCAGGCACGATTACTCCCGCCTCTCCCTGTACGGGCTCCACTATCACGCAAGCCGTTTCCTCTGTTATCATGCACAGATCCTCCTCCGCATTGAAACGCAGATGATCCACATCCGGCAACAGAGGTCCGAACACACTCTGACGCTCAGGATCCGTCATAAGACTGAGCGACGTATGAGACGAGCCGTGATAACAGTTCACGAAGGACGCCAAACGCCTTCGGCCAGTAAGCCGCTTGGCCAGTTTCAAGGCTGCATCCACTGCCTCAGAGCCTGAATTGACATAATAGATACAGTCAAGCGAAGGCGGCAGAATGGACGTCAGCAGAGATGCGTGCAGCACCTGCGGGGCCTGAATCATCTCCCCATATACCATCAGGTGAAAATAATTATCAGCCTGGGCGCGCACGGCAGCCGTCACATCGGGATGATGATGTCCTATGTTACTGACACAGACACCTGAGACCATATCCAGATACCTGCGGTCTCCGGAATAGATAAAAACACCATCCGCCCTGTCTGCCTCAATAGCCAAAGGGGATGGTGATGTCTGTCCTACGTGTTGGAAAAACGCGCGTGTCATTCCTTGCCTGCTGACTCCTTGTCCTCTTCAAAATCAGGACTTACCAGAATCCTTCCGCAGTACTCGCACACTATTATCTTCTTGTTCTGTGCTATGTCCAGCTGCCTCTGAGGCGGTATCTTGTTGAAACATCCGCCACATGCATCCCTCTTCACTGTCACTACGGCCAGTCCGTTGTGGGCATTGGCCCTGACTTTCTCATAAGCGGCCAGGGTCCTGGCGTCGATAGAGGCCTTGAGCTCAGTTATCTCCTTTGTAAGCCTTTCCTCCTCCCTGGCGGTCTCCTCGGTGATGGACTCGCACTCTTTCTTCTTCTCCTCCAGATCCGACTCCTTCTGGCTGATGGCATTCTGGGTAGCCGTCACAGCGGCCTTAAGCTCGTCCACACGCGCACGCTTCTCATTGATGCGCTTGCCGGCCAACTCCAGTTCCAGCTGCTGATACTCCAGCTCACGGGAGATGGAAACATACTCCCTGTTGTTCTTAACATTGGCCTGCTGCTCCTGATACTTGGCTATGGAGGCTCTGTTGTTGTCCGCCTCTATCCTCTTCTGAGCCACATATTTCTCCGCATCGGCTATTTCCTCGCGAAGCTTGCCCACACGGGTCTTGAGACCTGCTATCTCGTCCTCCAGATCCCTGATCTCATCGGGAAGCTCTCCCAACAGCATATGAATCTCGTCTATCTTGGAGTCCTTCTGCTGAATCATGTACAATGTGTGAAGCTTGTGCTCCATCCCGGCATCGGTGTCATTGATGCTCTTGGAAAGAGAAACGAATGTCTCACGCCTGTCGATGGGAGTATCCACCAAATTTTTCTGTCTTGTTGTAGCCATATCTGTCTAAAAATAATATACCGGATTAACAATACTCTTCTCTGCAATCTGAACCGCAAAGTTAGGAATTTTTTCCCTAACGGTATCATATATTACGTCCACAATCCTGGACTCACTCTCAAAATGTCCTATATCAGCAATCATCATGCCGTCAGGAGCATAAAAATCATGATAGGATATATCGGCACTGACATATACGTCCGCACCGGCCTCATGAGCCCTGGCGATCAAAGAACGCCCGCTGCCTCCGCAGAGCGCGACCCTGGACACGGGAGCATCCGGCAGTTCAGAATGGCGCACTACGCTCAGGCCCAAAGCGGACTTCATCATTTTGAGAAAATCCTCCGCACCCACCGGCGAAGGCAACTCGCCGATAATACCCAGACCGTTGCCGTCCGCGTCACTGTCCAGAACCCGCACATTGCGGAGCCCCATGAGCGAGGCAGTATGACCGCTGACTCCACCCACGACTTTGTCCATGTTGGTGTGGCAGGCATAGACCGTTATCCCGTGACGGATGGCCTCAATGACTGTTCTGCCAGTATCAGTGGCCGTGGATATCTTACTTATACCGCCAAAAATCAAGGGATGGTGAGTTATAACCATATCCGCACCCGCCTCCACGGCCTCCGCTATGAGCGCCGGAGTGCAGTCAAAGCCTATCAGGGCCTTGTGGACATCATCTTCTCCGTTCCCGATACAGAAACCGGAATTGTCCCATGACTCCTGAAGTCCGAGCGGTGCGAGATCCTCTATCGCCGATGCTATTATCTTTGCCTTCATCTTTAAAGTCCGTTCAATGATCGTGATATCTCCAACAGTGTCTCCTTGATGCCACGGAGACGCTCCACCACCTCTGTCCGGTGGTCCAAGCCATCCCTGTTAACTTTCATTCTGGCCGCCGCTCCCTCCAGAGTCATCCTCTGGTCCTTCACCAGATGATGGATGATCCTGAGATTCTCCACATCCGAAGGAGTGAACTTCCTATTGCCCTTTTTATTCCTCTCCGGCCTTACGAACTCCGGGAACGAGTCCGACCAGAAACGTACCAGAGAAGTGCTCTCTCCTAATATCTCAGCCACTTCCCCGATACTGTAATACAGTTTTTCCGGTTTGTATTCCTTGTACGGCATAACTTTGTATTTAATCCAGGGACTGCCCGGTATTGACCGCATACATAAGCAGTTCCCCATATCTTTCAGTATCCAGCTCACCGTTGAAAAAGCACAGCGGATCCAACTGGCGCCCGTTCCGTATCACCTCATAGTGCAGATGAGGCGCAAAGGAAGTCCCCGTATTGCCTGTCCTGGCAATTACTTCCCCCCGGCTTACTTCCTGACCTTTCCGCACCAGCACATCCGACAGATGCGCATAGACTGTCTCATAGCCGTTGCCGTGATCCACTATTATCCTTGTACCCTGCAATTTCATTGCTCTATCCACCGACACTACCCTTCCGTCGGCTGTCGCCACTACCTCAATACCGGCCGGAGCCACCAGATCCAATCCTCCGTGAAATACCATTTTCTTATAAAAAGGATGCATCTTACGTCCGAGCGAGGCCCCCACATTGCCCAAAGGGAAGTCCGCTATCGGCAGTATGGAAGGAATTTCCCTGAGAACATCGTCCCCAACAGCCACAAGAGAGTCGGTGACAGACTCCAGCATAGCGCTGCAACTGCTTATCTCTTCCCACAGCCTGTCTATCATCCGGGACGTATGCCGGATATATCCTCCTGACATCGTGTCCGGCACGAACGAGTAATTGGGGAAATTAGTGTTGAACAGCTCCCTGTAGATATTCTCATCCTTCAGCTCCAACTCTCCCACTACTCCTTCCAGCAGCTCGGTCTGGCTCGCCAGCTCCTCGTATTCCTCCTCTATGAGACGTCTCTCGGAAATCATCCTCCTCTCCTCCTCCGAAGAAAAGAAGAGAGTAAATATGACATAGTAGAGGAGCACCAGTGCCAGAGTGTAACCTGTAAACTTGAGAATCCTCAGGACATGGTAGATCGCAGGATGCTTGTCCTCGACGTAGTCCAAGAGTTCCTTATCGTACTTTAGCCTGCCCATACCGTCAACTCATAGGCTTCTCATTGGAGGAGTCTATGATGGCGGCATAGTCCTCCGGTAGAATATCCTTATTGTAATAATTGACCGGGTTTACATGCTTGCCCATGTATATAACCTCATAATGAAGATGTGTTCCGGTAGAGCGCCCGGTATTGCCCATCTCGGCTATCTGCTGTCCTCTCTGGACCTCCTGCCCTTCCTCCACCAACGCTTTCCTAAGATGCGCGTAACGAGTCTGGTATCCGAAACCGTGATCTACCAGCACATATCGTCCATACCCACCTGCGTCATAGCCCACGGACTTGACAACTCCGTTACCCGTTACATACACCGGTTCTCCATCCTTGCCGGACTTTGGAGCCAGATCCACGCCCTGATGCTTTCTGTAGCGGTTTCTCAATATCGGATCGACACGAACTCCGAAACCGGATGCCTGACGTACATGTGAATAATTGACAGGCGGAATAGTCGGAGCACACATAGCCATCTCGGCCGCCCGCTCTGACACCATAGCCACCTGGTCAAAAGACTTGGACTGTATATAGGCTTTCTTCAAGAGAATTTCAGAACGCATCATGGCTGATGTCAGTGTTCCGGTATAGTCACGGTTTTTTATATACGCATAGCGGTCGACACCTCCGTATCCGGCATTGCGTATATCCTCGGGAATAGTCTCCATACCGAAGACAGAGCGATAGAGCATATTGTCCCTCCTTTCCATGTCTGACAGGGCAAGAGAGGCCGACTCCAGCCTGCGCTCCAGCAGATTGAGTTTGGAACGCCACTCGCTGTAGTCACGGTATACAATCATAGCTTTCGGGGTACGGGTATGGAAAACATCGGTAATAAGATAAAGCGACAGGACAAAAACAGATATGCTGGACAACCCGTAGGAAATGATGGTCCTGATGTACCGCTTGGTGGTGGAAGGACGCTCCACCTCCTCATATTCAAGGGTATCACGGTTGAGGACATACTGCCTGTCTATTTTCTTGCGCATAGTGACTATTTACCGAACTAAGCAGCAAAAATATAAAAAATATCGGAAGATGCCCTATTTTTTGCGGCAATCCCTGTGATTTTTCCGCCAGAGCTGCCACGAATTGAAAATGTTCTGCCAGATGGCATAAGTTCCGGGAGCAAGAGAGGATATCGGGTTCAGATACGTGTATGCCATCCAGATGGCCAGGACACTGTTTTTCTGGCCCAGGGCCTGACCGGCGGTAATGGTATCTCCCAAAGCCTTGCCGGTACGCTTCCCGAACCAGAACTGAACGATGCAGGTCAGCAAAGCCGCGCCTGCTATCATCCACAGGACAGCTGCGGGAGCCGTGCTGTTGTGCATGGAGCGCACTGTCTGTCCGATAGCGAGCGCGAGGGCAACCGCCCACAGATAGAACGCGATGCCCGCACGGGCCCTGAAGAAATCATGAGCCCTGGGCCAGACATAACGGAGCAGTACGGCCAGCAGGAACGGACATATCAGCAACGGGAACACCTTTGACAGAATCTTGAGGAAAGCAGGGAAAAAGCCCGATACGGCCCGCACCTCAATCAATGGAAAGACGACAGGAACGAACACCGCCGCCAGAATATTGGACATCAGATTGTAGACCGTGATACGCGCGGCATTTCCTCCCAACTTGTCCGTCACCACTGCCGCGGCAGTTGCGGTCGGGCATATCAGGCAGACCATAGCCCCCTCGAAAATCTCACGGTATACCTCATTCATCGGGACGAAGATCAGCACTGATGCCATAACCAGCGCGGAAATAGCCTGAAAAGCCAATATGACCCAGTGCCATCCCGTCAGACGCATGTCTTTCAGGTCTATCTTGCAGAAAGTCAGGAACAGCTGTATGAATATCAGCGACGGTGTAAGAATGTCTACCGCCGTCCAGACAGCCGGTTTAAGCGGCGAGAGAAAACCGGCATAGTGAAAAAGGAAATACCCCCCGGCACCTGCCGCCATCGCTATCGGAAGAGTCCAGTCCCTCAAAAACCTCATCATCTTGCATTCTCCATTTCAAGCATATCCCCGCATCTGCCTGGAAGATAAAGCAGAACCTTTGACGGATGACTCAGCCTCAAAGTCACACTGCCGCCCGAAGCCCTGTTCAACGTTGCCTTCCACCACATATCGAACCTGACATCTCCTGTAGGGTATTCCAAGCCGGTACTGTCTATCCTAAGAGTCTGGTCAAAGGCAAATATGGACACTGACTGTCCGGCAGGAAGACTGAACGCACATGAGTCCAGCACCGGCACGAACAAACCGTAATCCGTCATCATTGAAAGCCGTCCGGGAGTTCCGCAAGAGTTCAGATACTGCGCGAAATCTGCCAGTAGGGAAATATTTCCGAGAGTGTGATCCTCGCGCTTTCCAGTCGCTCCAAACACGGTGATGGAAAAATCCGGAACATGCTTGCCGGTTCCCGTCCCGAGAAGGGCACAGATGCACCGGAAAGCTTTCGACAAGTCATTGCTCTCCTGCTCTCTTATATGAAACAGCTGATCGGAAAGCTCATCCTTGACATCCTGAGAGAGCGAGTCCATGTCCCCCACCACAAACTCGGGCCTGCGGAAACGCATGAACGAGGCCGCCGCACCGTCACAACAGACAACCACATCACAAGAGAGCAGACGATCCCTCACCTCGGCATTGCCGGGGAAGTCTCCGTCACACAATATGGCATATGAAACTGACGGTCTCATCCCCTACCCCCTCCATCCTGCGAGGAAACTGGCCACAGGCATAGTCTTCTTGCCTGGTGCCTGAAGTTCCTTTATTGACAATACGCCATCTCCGCAACGTACGGCGAGTATGGATTTATGATCCGTATATACGGTGCCTGCACAGGAGTTCAAGAAATCTTCCGGAAAGTTCTCACCGCCTGCGAGCTCGGTACGATAAATCTTCAGTTCCACATCCTGCTCCCCCAGACGCAACATGCAGTGCGCACCAGGCCTGGGAGCAAGTCCCCGCACCAGATTGTGTATCCGCTCCGCGCTGAGAGTCCAGTCTATCTCCCCTGTCTGACGACTAAGCTTCGGTGCGGACATCCTCGCGGGCGTAAGCGACGAAGTATCCTGCGGCCTCGGCTCCACAGTACCGCTAACCAGTGCGTCAACTGTTCTAAGCACCAAAGCCGCTCCTCTGAGCATCAGACGGTCATACAGCCTGCCCACATTGTCCTCAGGCAGTATCTCCTCCTCTTCCTGGAAGAGAATAGAGCCCGTGTCCATATGCTCATCCAGAAGGAAAGTGGTCACTCCGGTCCGCGTCTCACCGTTGATCACCGCCCAGTTGATGGGGGCCGCTCCACGGTAAGCGGGGAGCAGGGAGGCATGGAGGTTGAATGTTCCCAGACGGGGCATGGACCATACGACCTTGGGCAGCATCCTGAAAGCCACCACAACGAACATGTCGGCCCCGAGAGCCTCCAGTTCCCTCAAGAAACCGGGATCCTTAAGGGACTCCGGCTGCATCAGGGGCAGGGAATGCTCCTCAGCATACTGCTTTACAGGGCTGTAGCCTATTTTCTGTCCTCTGCCGATCTTACGGTCAGGGACAGTCACCACGCCCAGGACATTGTATCCGCCCTCCACCAATGCCTTCAAGGACTCCACGGCAAACTCAGGCGTACCCATGAACACTATGCCGGCCTTGCGGCCACGGCTGAGGGTCCCGTCTGTGGAGCCCGTAATGCGTTTCTTCTTACTTCCGAACATCTTGACAAAAAATTTCTTAACCGGCAAGATATAAGTTTCCATATTGAAAATAGAGGAATCCTTAGTGGACTTCCATGTAAGGAAGACACCTATGGGCAGCAGCACCAGAGTAGATATGAACGCACCCAGTTCCGGTGATATGACTCCGTCCCGGGCAAGCTTCTTTCCAGAGATATCCACTACCCAGTACATGACGAAAAACAGCGCCGACACTATTACCGGAGTACCGAGACCGCCTTTCCGAATAATCGCTCCCAGAGGGGCCCCGATGAAGAAAAATATAAAACATGCGAAGGAGAGCGTAAACTTCCTCAAGTACTCAAGATCTATCCTTCTGAGGTAATATGCATACTGATTCACTTCGCGGTGGTAATCATTCATCGTCTGAATCGCCTTCTGCACAGATTTTATCGCATCGTCCACCGCATTCAGCTCTCTCTGCGTATCAGCCCACTTCAAAGTATCCAACGGGAACACCGCCGCACTGTCCAGCTCCTTATTCTTGGCCGTATCCAGCTGCTTGGCCGACCTCATGGACAAGTCGTACACCACCTCCTTTCTCTGAAGCGTTGCAGTTGAGTCATGCAGATGTCCCAGAGAATCCCGGTCTACACGCAGCTGCTGGAGATTCTTTGACATGATCTCATTGCCATAACGGGTATCCTCCGACTTCTGAAACGCATAGTTCTCCAGGGCTATGACTATCTCCTGCATCTCAAACTCCACCTGCTGAAGGACATAGGAAGTGTCACGGGCTGTCCTCGTATTGTCCTCCTCGTATGAAACCCCGTGATAGAGAGTAAATACGAGCGCCTTCTTGTCCGGTGTGGACCGTATCATTCCGGAATCAGCCACAGCCAGGGAAATATTACCCTTGTTCTTGGTATGATTGTATATCATCACATCGTACATCATACCTGTTTCCTTGTTGCTGGAGTTGACTCTAAGCGAATATCCGTCTATACCGTTGTAGAATGTACCGGTCGGTATCTTGATTTCATCCTTAGTCCTGGCAATATCGTACTGGAGGGTATATATCTTATTGTATGCCAGCGGTATCAGATTATTGGACACGAAAAACGCAGCCACACTGATGGCAAATGCCACAAATATCAGCGGAAGAAATATCCTCTGAAGAGAGATTCCGGCGGCCTTCATGGCCAGCAGCTCATTGTTCTCTCCCAGATTACCGAAAGTCATAATGGAGGCCAGCAGTGTAGCCAGCGGCATGGAGAGAGGCAGAATAGTCGCCGACCCCCAACCCAGGAACTCCATGATAACCCAGAAACTCAGACCCTTACCTACCAGTTCATCGATGTATAGCCACAGGAACTGCATCACCAGTATGAATACGGTGATGAAGAACGTCATCACGAACGGTCCAAAAAATGACTTGAGTATGAACAGGTCGAGTTTCTTCATTCTGCCAAACCGTATATCTGTCAGACTATCTTATTGACGGATTCAATCATAGCCGTAAGGGAGGCCATCAGTCCGTCCGGCTCCTTTCCTCCTGCAGTTGCGATAAAAGGCTGACCGCCTCCACCGCCCTTGATATGAGCCGCGGCCGCCTTGACATCCTTGCCGGCATGTGCTCCGGCAGCCACCAGGTCATCTGTATACATCATAAGCAGTGAGGGTCTGTGATCAGGTGTCATTATAGCGGCCACCATTGCAGCACGGGTATTCTCCTTACGCAACTCGAAAGCAACCTCCTTGATGATATCGGGCGAATATACTCCGGTTATGGTGAAAAGACGCACTCCGGAAGGTGTCATCTCACTCTTCTCAGTCAATGTCTTTTTAAGGGCAGCGACTCTCTCACGGGCCACCTCCTCAAGAGAGTGACGGAAAGATTCGTTTTCAGCCACAAGCTTCTTAATGGCAGTAATGACATCCGGCGTATTCTCAAAGAAAGAGCGGACTGCCGCTATCTGATCCTCCACCCCGTCTATCATATCCTCAACATAACTGCCGGTGACAGCCTGGATTCTGCGGACTCCTGCGGCCACTGCTGACTCTGAGACTATCTTCAGCATACCGATACGGCCTGTGGAAGAAGTATGGGTTCCTCCGCAAAGTTCCACAGAATCCCCGAAACGGATTACGCGAACCCTGTCACCGTATTTTTCTCCGAAAAGAGCCATTGCCCCCATTTCCTTTGCCTCGGCTATGGGCACGTCCCTGAATTCCTGACAGGGATAGTCCGCACGGATAAGACGGTTGACCATCCTTTCCACCTCCCGCAGTTTCTCCGCAGGAATCTTCTCATAGTGGGAGAAGTCGAAGCGGAAGTACGCGGGACACACATAGGATCCCTTCTGTTCGATATGGGTACCCAGCACAGAACGCAGTGCCTGATGCAGCAAGTGGGTAGCCGAATGATTGTTGGCTGTCTCCTGTCTCTTCTGTGCGTCCACCACGGCATGAAAGTCTGCCTCAGGTTCCGACGGTATGCGGTCTGCTATATGAATGCTCAGGTTGTTTTCCTTTATAGTGTTGATTATGCTGACTTTTTCCCCGGAAGGCGCCACGATGTATCCGCAGTCTCCTACCTGTCCTCCGCTTTCGGCATAGAATGGCGTGCGGTCGAACACCAACTGGTACACCTCCTTGCCCTTGGTCTTCACAGTGCGGAACTTGACTATGCGGACATCAGCCTCCAATGTGTCATAACCTACAAAGACGTGCTCTTCAGTCTCATCAAGCACAACCCAGTCCCCGGCCTCCACTGCGGCGGCGTTACGGGCACGGGCTTTCTGTTTTCCAAGCTCCACCTCAAACTCCTTCAAGTCGATAGTATAACCGTTCTCCCTGGCGATCAACTCGCTCAGGTCTATAGGGAATCCGAAAGTGTCATAGAGCACGAAAGCATCCTTGCCGGAGATACACCTGGTATCGGCACAGCGTTCCATCACCGCATTGATAAGCCCTATGCCTTTTGCCAGAGTGCGTAGGAACGCCTCTTCCTCCTCCCGGATTACTTTCTCTATAAGTGTCTGCTGCTGCCTGAGCTCAGGATAGGCATCACCCATCACATCCACCAGCACCGGTACCAGACGGCACAGGAAAGGCTCGGTAAATCCCAGAAAAGTGTAACCATAACGGACAGCCCTGCGCAGAATACGCCGTATGACATAACCGGCCTTGACATTGGAAGGCAGCTGGCCGTCAGCTATTGAAAACGAGATGGCCCTTATATGGTCAGCCAGCACCCTCATCGCCACGTCCACCTGCTCCGACTCAGTGCCGTACTTGTGTCCCGACAGCTCACCGATACGGGCTATTATGTCCTGGAACATGTCTCCGTCATAATTGCTCTTGTTGCCGTTTACGGCCATCACCAGACGCTCGAAACCCATGCCGGTATCCACATGCCTGTGAGGCAGAAGCTCCAGCGAGCCGTCGGCCTTGCGGTTGTACTGGATGAACACGAGATTCCATATCTCGATGACCAGAGGGTCACTCTTGTTGACCAACTCACGGCCCGGCACAGTCTGCCTGTCCTTCTCGTCCCTGAGGTCTATGTGTATCTCGCTGCACGGGCCGCACGGACCAGTGTCGCCCATCTCCCAGAAATTGTCCTTCTTGTTGCCGTAGAGGATACGGTCCTCGGGCAGATACTGCTTCCATATTTCCAGAGCCTCAGAGTCAGGACCCAGGCCGTCCTTACCATACCCCTCAAACACTGTCGCATACAGCCGTTCCTTATCCAGTTTATATACTTCTGTCAAAAGTTCCCAGGCCCATGCGATGGCCTCTTTCTTAAAATAGTCCCCAAAACTCCAGTTGCCCAGCATCTCGAACATAGTGTGATGATAGGAATCGTGGCCCACCTCCTCCAGGTCATTGTGCTTTCCACTCACTCTTAGGCATTTCTGGCTGTCCGCCACCCTTGGATAGAGTATGGGAGAATTACCGAGGAACCAGTCCTTGAACTGATTCATACCGGCATTGGTGAACATAAGTGTAGGATCTCCCTTTACGACCATGGGCGCAGAGGGAACTATCTTGTGACCCTTCGATGCGAAGAAGTCCAGGAACTGCTGTCTAATCTCTTTTGAAGTCATATACAACCAATCAGTTTAAACCACAAATATAAATATTATTTCGGAGCCATACGGTAAAGTACTGCCGCAATCACCGCATACAGGATATTGGGCAGCCACATGGCCAGCCATGGCGGAAGAGTGTCCGTAATAACAAACATCTGGCTGAAGCGCAGGAAGAGAATGTAGGAGAAACTCAGTCCTATGCCCAGTCCAAGGTTGAGACCTATGCCTCCGCGCCGTTTTTTTGAAGAGAGTGACACTCCTATAAGAGTCAGGATAAATGCGGAGAACGGCACAGCGAAACGGGTATGCTTCTCAATAAGGGAGTACTTGACCATACTGTCCCCACGCATCCTCTGCATGTCAATAAGCTCCTCCAGTTCATTATAGCTGAGAGTCTCCACAGTATTCTCCCTACGGTAGAAGTCATCCAACTTGAGACTGATGACTGTATCCAGCTGCTTGCCGAAAGTTATCGCCTGCTGCGAGGTAGAATAGTCCCTGATAGTGTAGTTCTTAAGCCGCCAGCCTCCGGTGGTGGAATCCCAGGCCGCGCTCTCAGCCGAGAGCTTGGAAAGCAGATGGCTGTTCTTAGTGGTCTCCAATGTGAATTTATATGCCGTATTGTTCCATGTACTGAAAGACTCCACATAGACAAACTCTCCGGGCGCAATCTGGTAATGCGTATTGCGGTTTGTATAGTAGAACTTCTGTCCCTTGATGTACTGTTCTTCGAAAGCCAGGCGCTTCTCATTAGCGCTGGGTATCACAAATAGATTGAGAGACAAGCTCATAAGAGCAATCAACAAAGCTGATATGAAGTATGGATACATCAGCCTGCCGAAACTTACTCCTCCGGACAGCATGGCTATGATCTCACTGTTGCCGGCCAGTTTGGACGTAAAGAAGATAACGGTGATGAAAACAAACAGCGGGCTGAACATATTGATGAAGTACGGAATGAAGTTGAAGTAATAATCCACCACTATAGCCCTGAGAGGAGCCTCCTTGTCCACGAAGTCATCTATCTTCTCGCTTATGTCGAAGATTATCACGATAACGATAATGAGCAGCAGAGCCATGAAGAACGTTCCGATGAACTTCTTTATGATATACCTGTCAAGGAGTCTTACTTTAAATGTACTCAGTATGTTCATGCTCGCTTCGGTTATAGGCGGTTCTGCAGTTTTCTGACCGCGTCTTCCTTCCACTTGTAAAAATCTCCGTCCTCTATATGCTGTCTCGCTTTTGAGACCACATCAAGATAAAACGCAAGGTTGTGCTCGCTTGCTATCTGCGCGGCCAGCATCTCACCGGCTATGAAAAGATGACGCAGGTAGGCTTTGGAATAGCAAGTATCCACAAACGATGTGCCATTCGGGTCTATAGGAGAAAAATCTCTCTCCCATTTCCGGTTCCGCATGTTCATCCGTCCCTCCCAGGTGAAGAGCATCCCGTTGCGGCCGTTACGGGTAGGCATCACGCAATCGAACATGTCTATGCCGCGGGCGATTCCCTCCAGCAGGTTCTCCGGCGTTCCGACTCCCATAAGGTATCTGGGACGGTCCTTGGGCAATACCGGATGCACCACCTCTATCATCTCGTACATCACCTCCGTCGGCTCTCCGACCGAGAGTCCGCCTATGGCATAGCCCTCCCGGTCAAACGAGGCCGCGAACTCCGCCGCCTCCACTCTCATGTCGGGATACACACAGCCCTGCACTATTGGGAAAAATGTCTGAGAATAGCCGTAAAGCGGCTCTGTACTGTCAAAACGGGCAATACCTCTTTTAAGCCACTCTTTCGTAAGATCCAAAGACTTGCGGGCATAACTGCGGTCAGCGTCACCTGGCGTGCACTCGTCCAGAGCCATGATGATATCGGCTCCGATGACGCGCTGGGTATCCACATTGTTCTCGGGAGTGAAACTGTGGGCCGAGCCGTCTATGTGCGAGCGGAATGTACATCCCTCGGGAGTAAGCTTGCGGCTGTCTGCAAGAGAAAAGACCTGAAAGCCGCCGCTGTCAGTAAGTATCGGACGGTCCCAGCCGATAAAACTGTGCAGACCGCCGGCCGCCCGGAGCACGTCCAGTCCCGGACGCAGATACAGATGGTAGGTATTGCCCAGAATAATCTGAGCCCCTATATCGCTTTTAAGATCGCGGTGATACACGCCCTTGACAGAGCCGACGGTACCCACCGGCATGAAAATCGGTGTCTCTATCGTCCCGTGGTCCGTCTCTATCCTGCCCCTGCGGGCATTTGACTGTGCATCTGTCTTCAGTAACGTGAATCTCATCAGATCATTCCCTCCAGAATTCTGTTTCACCCATATAGGTTACCGTAACCTCAGTACCGGACATGGCAGGAGACAGACGCACTTCTATGTCCTCGGAACGCTCCATCCCCCCGGAGATGTCCATATGAAGACCGAATCCTCCGTTGAAAAAATGGAACGATGGCCCGTGGCTAAGTACCGCCATCGTCGGTTCCGCTGTAGAGAAAGCGACTGCCACCAGAGTATTTCCTTCCCGGCTGGAAGTGTGCTCGGTATAATCGCCATCAACAGTCATCTCATACACATAGCCATAATCGCAAGAATCAGCAAGAGCCACATGCATCTCCATAGTATTCAAAGAATAAGGCGAGCCAAGCTCAGTTGCCTGAAAGTCCACATCCACATCCCAGGCATCAGGCCCTGTGCAGGTCACAGCAGCCGCCACTCCGTTGAAAGTGCATTCCCAGACAGAGCCTTCGTCAAGAATGGAATTGCCGTCGGACACAAACTCTCCGATCCCGTCCGACAGGACACATCTGTCGTCGTAAAGACGGACTTTATACTCAGGAAAATACCGGTCCTCCAACTCGTATCTTCCATACTGATCGGCCCTCATGTACATATCTACTTTCAGAGCCCGGTCCAATACGGAAAGAACAGGAGACAGCACATAGTCTCCTGTAACACAATAGACGTAATAAGCCTCCTCGACAATATTGACGTACTTCTCCTCAGAACTGTCAACCTTGCACCCCGCCACCATCACAAGAGCAGCTGCCGCCAGCCATATCTTTATCGTATTCCTCATGATTTCCGGTTTTAGAATTTATATCCGATTCCCAGCGAGAACGCACCCGTATTGCCCAATGACACCTCCGCTATGCCGTAGACAAATGTTCCGACGGTGATGCCTATGGGTGTCACCGCAAATGCCGGAAGCAAGGTCATGGAAGTACTGTTGTTCCATGTCTCGGTCAGGAAGGAGACTCCAAGACCTATACCGGAATAAAGCCTGACCAGATTGGTATGCACCCACACAAAGCGGACATAAGGCATCAGGGATATCTGATTGTCATTGCCCCTGAATGCCAGGCTACCGGTATACTTGTCAAAATAATTGCGGTAATATCCGGAATAGGTCACCACTCCGGAAAGCTCGAACCACTTGCGGAAACGGTACGTATATGTCAGGCCTACCGCACCAGACAGATATCCGTCACCACCGTAATACCTGCTGTCGGCTATCTCTCCGGCTATGGTCCCGTAACCATAAAAACCATAGTCCACATCCAGGCCGTGGTTCAGCGTGACCGCGTCAAAAGGCGCGGCTCCCCAGGTAAGCCGGATCTCGCTGCCCTGCCAGAATTCAAAATCCCGGCCACGGGCAAAAATATCGGCGATACTTCCCGATGCAAGCATCAGGAGTACCGCCGATATGAATATCCTGTACACTGGTCTTTTCATAGGCAGGGAATGTTATTTGCCCAACTTTGCGGCGATAGCCTTGAGCATGTCGTCCACCATGGCGTCGAGATGCCACTGGGGATTCCAGCCCCACTCCTCGCGGGCGCAGCTGTCATCCATCATATTGGGCCATGAGTCGGCGATAGCGGCCTTGACAGGGTCTACATTGTAATCGAATGTGGCAGAAGGCACGCGTTCCCTGATCTTCGCGAACAGTTCCTTCGGGCAAAAGCTCATGCAGGTGATGTTGAAACTGTTGCGGTGCTTCAGTTTTGAGGGATCGGCCTCCATCAGCTGTGTCACGGCATTCAGTGCGTCAGGCATATAGAGCATGTCCATATATGAGTCCTCGGGAATCGGGCAGGTGTAGTGGCCTGTCTTGAGTATCTCATAGAACACCTCGACTGCATAGTCGGTGGTACCGCCGCCGGGAAGGCATCCGTTGGAGATGATGCCGGGGAAACGCACGCTTCTGGCATCCACACCAAAACGATGGAAGTAGTAATCTGAAAGAAGCTCGCCTGTCACCTTGCATACTCCGTAGATGGTATCGGGTCTCATGACTGTGTCCTGGGGAGTCTTGTCGTGAGGAGTGCTGACACCGAATGCACCGATGGAACTGGGGGTGAACACCGCTGTCTTGAACTCCTTGGCGAGGGTCAGGGAGTTGACCAGAGCACCCATGTTGATCTTCCAGGCAAGTTCGGGATTCTTCTCACCGGTAGCCGAAAGAAGGGCCACGAGATTGAAGATGGCATCTATGTTGTTGTCCTTGACAGCCTGACCGAAAGCATTGAAGTCAAGAGCATCCAGCTTGATTGCCCTGGCGTATGTTCCGATCTTGGCGACAGCCTCGTCTTTAAGGTCTGCACCGATTACATTGTCTTCCCCATAATGTTTCTGGAGGTGGGGTACCAGTTCGGTGCCGATCTGTCCGCCGGCGCCTATAACTAATATACGTTTCATATACTGTTAACTTTAGTTGTTGTTTTATTAAACCGCAAAAATATAAAAACTTTTTCTATCGGTTTAATTAATTTGCAAAGATACCCGGCAGTTCTCCCTAAATAACTTTTGAAAAATTTTCCGTAAGTTTGCAGAAAACTGCTGACAGCATGAAATACCCCATAGGAGTACAGAATTTCGAGAGCCTCCGCAAGGACGGATATCTCTACATAGACAAGACGGAGCTTATCTACAAATTGGTGAGCGGGGGAAGGTATTACTTCCTCAGCCGTCCGAGAAGATTCGGCAAGAGCCTGCTCATATCCACTTTGGAGGCATATTTCCAAGGGAAAAAGGAACTGTTTCAAGGTCTGGCCATGGAACAGTTGGAAAAGGAGTGGACGGTAAGGCCGGTACTGCATATTGACCTGAATATCGAGAGGTACAACAGACCTGAGAATCTAAACGACATTCTCAACTATACTATTTGCGGCTGGGAAAAGTTTTACGGCAGCGACCCGTCGGAGACCTCGCTGTCCCTGCGTTTCGCCGGTGTTGTCCGACGGGCACACGAGCAGACAGGCCACCGCGTCGCTATCCTCGTGGACGAGTACGACAAGCCCCTGCTCCAGGCAATCGGAAACAAGCCCCTGCAGGAGGAATACCGCAGCATCCTAAAACCGTTCTACGGTGTGCTCAAGACCATGGACGGGCATATCAGGCTCGCGATGCTTACAGGTGTCACCAAGTTCGGAAAGGTCAGCGTATTCAGCGACCTCAACAACCTCAACGACATCTCCATGGATGACAGATATGCCTCTCTCTGCGGTCTCACGGAAAGTGAGATTCACCGATACATGAAAGAGGGCATACAGAATCTGGCTGCTACTCAGCATCTCACTTACGGAGAGACTTGCCGGAAACTTGAAGAACTGTACGACGGCTATCACTTCACGCCAGGCTCAGAAGGCATTTACAACCCGTTCAGCATCCTAAGAACCATGGACAGCGGAATATTCGGCAGCTACTGGTTCGAGACAGGCACCCCCACTTATCTCGTGACGCTCCTCAAACAGGGCAGATGCGACCTGAGCGAGATGGCTACGGCTGTCACCGATGCCGAGACTCTCAACAGTGTCTACGGCGACGATGAACCCCTGCCGGTCATCTATCAGAGCGGGTACCTCACCATCAAGGGATACAATCCGCGCTTTGAGTCATACACACTTGGATTCCCGAACAAGGAGGTGGAGGAAGGATTCTTGAAGTTCCTCGTCCCCTACTACACTCCCATCAGAAAATCAGCCATGAACTTTGAGTTACAGAAGTTCGTCCGGGAGATAGAATCCGGAAATGTTGACTCATTCATGACACGGCTCCAGAGCTTCATGGCCGACACTCCCTACGAGCTTATCCGCGACCAAGAGCTGCACTACCAGAACGTCATGTTCATCGTCTCCAAGCTCCTCGGCTTTTACGTCCAGGCCGAGTATCATACCTCGCAGGGACGCATCGACCTCCTGCTCCAAACCGACAGGTTCGTCTACATCATGGAATTCAAGCTGGAAGGCTCCGCCGAGGAGGCTTTGATGCAGATTGAGGACAAGAACTACACCGCTCCTTTCGCCTCCGACCCGCGCAAAGTCCTCAAAGTCGGAATCAACTTCTCCGCCACCACACGCAACATCGACAGATGGCTCGTCCGCGAAGCATAAACTCCGCCGCGAACACTTCTCTCATCTTAGGATCATTGATAAAGCAGGATGACGGGCCGGGCCTATACGTGCCTGCATACAGCTCGTCGCGCAAGTTCACAAGATTATCTTCAAGATTAAACTCAAACTTCAGCTGATATGCCCGCTTTTTCTTATTCTTCCGGGCATTCCTATATGCCTGACAGATGTCGAGCAAAAGCTGCTCCTTAGTTATAGAAAAGTGACGGACAGACCTGTCCCGACTTTGATTTTGATGTAAGTTCTGAAACAGGCCGGACACTTTGCCCGTTGTTGCGGTTGCCTCCGGCGGCGGGAACGCTGTCCCGGCAATCATCTATACTGAAAAGCGGTATAGAACCATCCTCCTGACTTGATAATCCGCCGTCTTTCTTCTTCCTGCTTTTTTATCTCACTCTTTTCCCATGCGGCCAACTGTTGTTGGAAAAGCCACGCGCGCGTGGCTTTTCCAACAACAGTTTTCTCATATATCACATACTTGTAACTATTGAAACTCCTCACTTATAATTTTCTATACTAATATTTACTCTGCAATAGAAAATGCGGAGAATGTTACCGTTACTGAAGAATGTTCATCAGTCTTTAAGCCACTGATCGAACCATGCGAAGAAATCCCTCTGCCAGTGGACTGCATTCTGAGGTCTGAGAATCCAGTGGTTCTCCTCGGGGAAGAGCAGCATACGGGAGGGCACGCCCATCATCTGCGCTGCGTTGAAGGCCGCCATGCCCTGCTCTACAGGTACGCGGTAGTCCATCTCGCCGTGGGTCACCATGATCGGGGTCTTCCAGTTGCGTATGAGCTTATGGGGAGAGTTGACGTAATGCCTGCGGGCTGCGGGCTTCTCAAGATCCCACGGAGCACCGCCGTTCTCCCACTGGGGGAACCACATTTCCTCTGTCATCATGTACATCTGTTCCTGGTTAAAGATGCCGGCATGAGCCAGGAAGGCATCGAAATCATCAGGATGCGCACCTGCGAGATAGTAGATCGAATAGCCGCCGAAGCTGGCTCCGGATGCGCCCATCTTGCCCACATAAGGCTCCTGCTTCATCTCGTACACAGCTGACATGTAGTCGTCGATGCACTGGCCGGCATAGTCCTGCGACACGTCATCGCACCATTTCTGGCCGAAGGACATCGTACCGCGCCTGTTGGGAAGTATCACGATGTAGCCGTTGGCTGCCATCAGCTTGAAGTTCCAGCGGGTAGACCAGCTCTGGCTGAGGCACTGCTGAGGACCGCCGGTGCAGAACAGCATGGTCGGATACACCTTGGTGGAGTCGAAGCCGGCGGGATAAACCACCCATGTGAGCATCTTGAGGCCGTCCGTGGTGGGAATCCAGCGGAGCTCGTAAGTCTCTTGCTCAAGCTGTGCGTATATGTCGTCGTTCTCGTGGGAAAGGTAAGTGAATGTTCCGTCTGCGATGGATACCGATACGATCTCGTCCGGTCTGCTCATGGACTGGGCTGTCGCAAGCAGGTGGCCGTTGCCCATCTCCTTTACACCTCCGAAGTCATACCAGCTGTCCTCCGGGGTGATCCTGGTGATATTTCCTTCCATATCCACGGAATATATGGCCTGCAGGGCAAATGCCAGTGCGTTGAAATATAGTCCGCTGCCGTCGGCCTTCCATACCGGGGACATCGCCCCGTGGTCAAAACCTACTGTCAGCTCCTTTTTCTCGCGCGAAGCCAGGTCGATGACGAAAAGTCTCGTACGGTCAGCCTCGAAGCCGGCCCTCTCCATGCTCAGCCATGCGATACTCTTGCCGTCGGGTGAGAACACAGGGTCAGTGTCGTATCCGTTCATGCCCTCGGTGAGGTTCTCGCAAGTACCGTCAGCCACGTTGTAGAGGTAGATGTCGGTATTGGTGGAGAAAGCGTAGTCCTTGCCGGTCAGCTTGCGGCAGGCATATGCGATCCACTGTCCGTCAGGGCTCCATGAGAGCTGCTCCAGTCCGCCGAAAGGCAGGGTCGGAAGCTCGAACTTGGTGCCCTCGATGATGTCCTTGCCGGGAGCCACTTTCAGGCTGTTGCCGGAACGGGTCACATCGGCCACAAATGTATGGGGAATGGTCTCCACGAAGCAGTCCCAATGACGGTACATCAGGCCGTCAATCTCACGTCCCGAGGACTTGGGCAAGTCGGGATACAGGTCGGTCGGCTTAGTGGCGTACTGCACCTGAGCGATGTACATCACTTTGGTCTGGTCGGGGGAGAGCTTGAACTCGGAGATACCTCCGGGGATATCGCTCACCTTACGTGCGCCCGAGCCGTTGGCCTTCATCGACCAGATCTGGCCGTCACGCAGATAGAGAATCATAGAGCCGTCTCCGTACCAGCGGGCATTGTTTGCGCTGGATGTGAAATGCGTGATCTGCCGGTTGTCACTGCCGTCGGCGTTCATCACGTACAGCTGACGCACGCTGCGGTTCTCCTCGATGCTGGTGTAGGTCACTCCGTAGAGTATCTTCTTGCCGTCGGGTGAGAGCTGGGGATCTGACACACGGCCGAGCCGCAGCATAATCTCTGGTGTAAACTTGCCGTCCACGACCTCAACGGGTTCTTTTTCTATGACGGACTGCCCGCTCCTGGCGGAAGCATCCGTGCAGAATGTCATTGCCATTAAAAATGTTGAAAGTAGAATTAAAGTTTTTCTCATGTATGTAAAATTTAATGAAGTTGCTGCATTCAAAGCGAATTGATCCACTCCGCAATATCCGAAAGCACCTCAGGAGAGACGGTCTCCTCTATGACGCCGTACTCCTGTACCGTGCCCGTCTTACAGTGCTGGAACAAATGGTTCAATCCAGGATATATCTTTACTATATTATGCTTTCCGTCAGGGAGATGCCTGCGTATACCCTCCGCATTGGCAGGCGGCACCTGAAGGTCCAGGGAGCCCCCGAGAGCCATGACAGGACAGTCTGTCCGCGCGATGTCCTCAATCGGCGAATACTGTATGAACTGCATCGACCAGGGATCGTCCAATGCGTCCCACACCGCCGCGAGATTGGATGTCATATTCGACGGCAGCGCCTCCGCTCCGACAGCAGCTGCAAGGCTGTCCACCAATGCGGCGGGATCGGCCACAACGCGGCCCTCAGTCTTCATTTCCAAGATTCCGCCCAGTACCCGGCAGTAGCCGTCAACATACACCGGAGCAATACCCGTCCCGGCAAGCATCAGCCTGTTTTGCTCCACCAGTATACTGTCTCCGCGCATACCGGGGCCAGACATACTCACCACAAAATCCACGGCTTTCCGTGCCCCGAGCATAAAGGCAACCGCACCGCCCTCACTGTGTCCCAACACCCCAGCCTTGCCGAACTGTCCGAGACCGCGCAGATACTCCATCCCCGCAAGAGCATCTCTCATATTGCTCTCAGTCGTAACCGGTCCGTCCCCTCTGTCAGACTCACCGGCACCCCTGTCGTCATAACGCAGAGAGGCTATCCCGTTCCGGGCCAGAAAATCCGCCAACACTAAAAAGGGCTTGTGTCCCAATATCTCCTCGTCCCTGTTCTGAGTCCCGCTGCCTGTGACCATCAGCACCACCGGCGCCATGCCCTCACGGAACTTCTCCGGCCAGGTCAAAGTGCCGGCCAACGTCACTCCGTCAGACTCATTGACGAACCGCACTTCCTCCGTCCTGTACGGATACGGCGGCTGCGGCTCCTGCGGACGGTTCCGCACAGGCTCACCGGGCTGCAATGTCAAAGGGAATCTCATCCACACCTGGGAGAATGTGCCTGTCAGCCTTCTCTCCTGCCCCTCCTGCACAAACCGGCCCTGAAAAGCCGCTTTAAGCGAGGGGACCGACACCGATACCGAATCGTCCCGCAACAGCAGCACCTGCGCCGGAATGCCCAACGCGCCCTGATCCGGACTGTCGAGGGTACAGGCGGCATTGCCCAGGCTGTCCGTACCGAAACGCAGCACCAAAGTCAGCCGCGTGCCTCCCACATCTATTTTCCCGTGCCACGGGCCCGATATATTTTCCGCAGACAAGACATATTGCCCTGCCGCTGCCAGAATACTCAAAAACAATAAGACATACCTCTTCATGACAGTTAAAGTTTTGTTACGGCAAACTTACGCATAAATTCTGATTTCTCAACTGTCAGGATGAGAAAGTCAGGGCTGCCGCAGACGTAATCTACTCAATTTGCTGTGCATACGTAGTTGCATTCGTGACCTACGCAGGTATTCCTGAGGTACAAGGTGTAAAGTATGCCCAATACCTCAACTGCGGGACCATCATCGACAATGTCGTGGAGATGCCTTTGGACGGCTTCGTCTTCTTCGAGTACGAATAACACCGAGCTTGAGCACCATCCTTATAAGTCCCTATCAATCAACCAATTTGATAGGGACTTTAATATATACAATAATAATGTTCGCTGCGGTTTGGCAGATATGAAGAGGCCGATTCTGTGTATGCTTTGATTTCGGAGGCCGATCCAGTGATGAAGCAGTCCACGGGGCTGTGTCAAAATGAAAGTATTGAACTGCACCTCAAAAGTCGTACATAAAACCTTTGGGGTGCAGCTCAGTTTGTAACTATAGATTACATATAATACTCATAGTATCCATCCATATCTGAGAAAAAATACGTTCCATCTGAAAGAAACTTGATTCTGTACACATCTAATTCAGATTCAGACAATGCCTCTTTTAAATTATCAGGTACGTTCCCCAAGTATTTATAACCTCTTTCATAGCACAAAACCATACCATCATCAGTCAGATGCGCAGACCATAGCTGCCCGTACCTCTTGATTCCGTCCTCTATCCACTCATAAATTTCAGATGTCGATGCTGAAATATGCTCCTGCGATATAACAATCCAGTCCCCACAGTCATTAAAGGTCACAGATGTCACAACTTCTCCTTCATCGTTATATTCTCTTATTTTATGTTCCAGACTATAAGGTATACCGTTCCACACAAAACCATTATCGCCATACAATATCAGCCAGTTGCCATCCTCAGTCAACTGCACGTCGTCTATATACTTACCGTCTTCATGGAGTTCATCCAACGATTCCGCCAAATCCGAAGGAATGCCATAATAAGCATAAGCATTATTCCAATTCAACGCAATGTCTCCTCCCGTCAATGTGACAGCGACATTCCTACAACTGCCCCACTCTTCGATCGCTTCGCGTATGTATTCCCTGCTTCCCTGCGCCATTGCGATATCGGCACACGTCATAAACAAAATCACCTGTAAACACTTTTTCATAGATCTGTTTAAAATTATTATTAAATTAAATTTCGACAAGTCAATCATAATGTTTTCACAACTTCAAGGATATCAAGGCGTTAAGCACTGCAAGCATAAGTCAGGCCAATCTCCCTATAAACACTTGCAAGTTACAAAATAAAATTGAAAACCAAAGGAATATTAATAAAATACTCGCTGAATTCTGTTTTTGGCACTATCAAGTGAAAAGAACTGCTGGATTTTGATTTTGTCTTACTATCTATTAAAATACAAACAAGCACATTGAAATGAGGCAGAGAATGCAGACTTTTCAGGAAAATGCAAGGCTGCTCGAAATAATTAATTATCTTTGTATGATGTACTAAAATTGATGCGTTATGGAAGAAATCAGAAATGACAGTCCTCATCAGGATAAGGGCAGGCAGGCCAAGGTAAAGCTGACCTTTGAGGGAGGCGGCTCGATAATGCTCGGACTGATAGTCCTGGGATGGTTTATCTATGCCGGTATAGGACGCTTCGCGGACAGAGACCGCAGCGTAGTGGTGAAAGGCCTCTCGGAAAGAGAGGTGGTGGCAGACCAGGTCATCTGGCCTCTGGCCTACAGGCTGGCCGGCAATGACCTGAAATCGCTGTATACTCAGATAGAGGAGAACAATGCGGTGATAGTGGACTTCCTCACATCCAACGGCATTCCGCAGGAGGAGATAACCGTGGCACCGGCATCGGTGACGGATCTCCAGGCCGAAAGATACGGATACAACAATGAGGATCCGTTCCGCTATAAGGCAGTCTCGGTAGTAACCGTCGCCTCAGACAAGATAGAGCTGGTACGCAATCTTATGAACAAGCAGGGAGACCTGCTCAAGAAAGGGGTTGTGATAGCCGGTGACGATTACCAGTTCCAGACTGTCTTCTCTTTCAACGGGCTCAATGACATAAAGCCGGAGATGGTGGCCGAAGCCACTCAGAACGCAAGGGCAACTGCCCAGAAGTTCGCCGAGGACTCCGACAGCAAGATAGGAAAGATACGCTCGGCATCCCAGGGTCAGTTCTCGATTTCCAACCGGGACCAGAACACCCCGCACATCAAAGTGGTAAGGGTGGTCACGACCATAGAGTATTCTCTTAAAGACTAGACGGAGATGGCTACATACGATGCGCTTGACTATACCGCCGCCGCTGAAAGGCTGGCTTCCGGAGCGTTTGTCAGAGTCCCTGTCACCGGTAGCGGAATGCGCCCGTTCCTCAGGCCCGGTGAGGACAGTGTCCTGCTCGCTCCCGTAAGACTGACGGGGCACAATTACAGCCCACGGGAACTGAATGTGTTCTCTTCACGCTGCGATGAGTCCGGGAAAAAATACAGAAACCGCTCCTGCGCCACAGGACGTATGACCATCAGGCGGAGAGATGTGGTTCTGGTCCGTTTTAAGGACAACATGCCTCCGGCTCTTATGCGCGTAGTGCATGTATGGGGCACACTACTGCTGCTTAGGGAAGACAGTTCCTACGCTCCTTACGAAAGTGCCACTGTATCGGATGTGTTCGGAGTCGTAGTGGAAGGTACTTGCCGCGGTGGAAGGCATTTCAACTCATCTTCCAGAAAATGGAGATACGCGTCCAAGGCATGGACTGCATCCTACAGGCCAAGGCTGTGGGCAGGTAAGATAAGGAGATATCCCACGAAGTCAGCCATATCCATGCTGGCTGTTTTGACCGTAGCGGTGATTCTCTCCTGTGTGGACAAAGGCAGCAACGGCATCATACGGATAGAAGACGGCCAGTTCGTCAAGCACGGCGAGCCGTATTACTTTATAGGTACGAACTTCTGGTACGGGCCGATTTTAGCCTCGGAAGGCAGCGGAGGTGACCGGGAGCGTCTTTCACGCGAGCTGGACAGCCTGTGCGCCATGGGAGTGCGCAACCTGCGCGTGCTGGTCGGCTCGGACGGCGATCGCGGAGTGTACACTAAAGTAGAGCCGACCCTTCAATATGCTCCGGGCAAGTACAACGACACTCTTCTCCGCGGACTGGACTATTTCCTGGTGGAGCTGGGCAAGCGGGATATGGAGGCTGTGCTTTATCTGAACAACGCCTGGGAATGGAGCGGCGGCTACTCGCAGTATCTCAAATGGGCAGGTTACGGTGACATACCACTGCCCCGTGTGGCCGGCTACAACGAATACGTGGACTACGTGTCTGACTTCTTGAAGTCCGACTCGGCCATGGGTATGTTCCGCCGCTACGTGATGGACATAGTCTCGCGCACCAACACAGTCACAGGCAAGGCCTACCGCGACGACCCGGCCATATTCTCCTGGCAGATATGCAATGAGCCCCGGCCTTTCGGAGAGGATAATAAGGAGACCTTCAAGACATGGCTGATCGAGACCGCTGAGATTATCAAGGCTATCGACCCCAATCACATGGTTTCGGTCGGCAGTGAGGGCAAATACGGCTGCGAGGTGGACCTGAGCCTCTGGGAAGAGATAGGCCGCTCACCTTATATTGACTATCTGAATATCCATATCTGGCCTTTCAACTGGGGCTGGACATCCCGCGATGACATGAATGACGGCACGGTAGAGCCGGCGATAGCCCTCTCGCTGGAATATCTGGACGAGCACATGGAAGTGGCCCGCAGGCTGCACAAGCCTCTGGTAGTGGAGGAGTTCGGCTTCCCGAGGGACAGCGTGGGCTTCTCGCGCGGCACTTCAGTCAGCATGAGAGACCGCTACTACGAGGCCATGCTGTCGCAGATGGTCGGGCAGAAAGCCTCCGGAACCCTGCTTGCCGGCTTCAATTTCTGGGGCTGGGGAGGTCTGGCGGAGCCGTCACAAGAGCACCTGATGTGGCAGCCCGGAGACGACTACACAGGAGATCCGGCCCAAGAGGAACAGGGGCTGTACTCCGTCTTCGCATCCGACACATCCACTGTCTCAATCATCAGACAATACGCACTGACTGTTAACGAGTAGCCGGTAATGAAAAGACTGCTTATACTTACTGTCTGCATGACTGCCGCCGTTTCCGCTCATGCCGCCCAGGCACGGTCGCTGACAGACACCCTGCTGGACGGCAAGGTCTCCGAGACATTCCTGGACAATCACGACATGGCTTTCCAGATGCGAGGCTCGCTCAGGACCGACATACCTCAGGGCGGGGAGCCGTCGGTACATTTCCGCATGGACAATTTCCGCTGGAACATAGAGGGCAGAGTAGGAAAAAACAGGGAGATCTACTACCATTTCCGCCAGAGCTTCAATGCCAACTTCCGTTCCAACACATTCGACAACCTGCTGGAGTCCATAGACTACGCCTACATGGCCTGGACACCAGTCCGTAAGTTCACCCTGACCTTCGGCAAACAGGTCATGGCCCTCGGAGGCCAGGAGGCATGGGCCGCCCCGGTATACGTCATCCAGTACAGTGACTTCGGAGGCAGTTTCCCCTGCTACCAGCTGGGACTCATGGGCACCTGGCACATCACTCCTACCCAGGACCTTGCCGTACAAGTCTCCAATCTCAGGGGAGTATCGGACGGAGAGTATTTCCACGGAGGACTTCCCGAGGGCATAGAATCATCCAAGGCCCCTTTCCTGTACACCCTCAACTGGAACGGCAATTTTTTCAACGATGCACTGGAATTCCGCTGGTCAGCCTCCTACGGTTCACAGGCCGTAAGAAAGGACCTCTGGATCGTTGAACTGGGGCAGTCCTACCGCAGCACCTGGTGGGGAGTCTACCTGGACCTGATATATTCCCGTCAGGACCTGGATGCCAACGGGATACTCAGCCGGGCCTCCATCTTTTCCGACGGTCTGGACCACACCTTGGAGAACGTGGAGTACTTCTCAGCCATCGGTTATCTGCACCTGTTTTTCAGCCCATCATTCTCAGCATTTCTGAAAGGTTCCATCGAGCACGGAAGCCTCTACAGGCCCTACGGAGAAATACCGGCAGGCCTGTGCCGATCCAGTTGGAACGCACAGGCCTGTCTGGAGTACATGCCTACCAAAAGCCGCGACTTCCGCTTCTTCCTGCACTACAACTACTACAGCTCCTCCCCTACCGGCTACGGCACCGCCTTGGGCATCACCCCCACGCAGGAGCACCGCATCACCCTCGGCCTCATCTACATCATGAATATATTTTAGAAATAAACTCCTGCACGGAACATCCCATCAGGGACCGGATATGCGAGCGCTCGACATAAAGTGACTTCTCGCTGATACCTCGCAACTTGGCCGTTGTCCCCGTAGAGAACCCGCAGGCCAGACAGGCCACAGTCAGCAGCTCCCTGGGCTTGAGTTCCGGACATTGTTCCCTCACCGTACCGACAAGACCAGGATACAGCGCGTCGCACAACTCGTACACCCTTGCCTCCACGGAATTCCCGTCCTTGTCATTGAGGTCAAAATACTCCCCGAGCACACCACGCACCTTCGGGGCGATGGCAGAGGTGTCACCATAACGGTAATACGTATCGACCAGACTGTCCGTCAAGGCCAACATCCGCCCCAAGGTCTCCAGATGCATCCGCTTGGGAGTCTCCCCGTCCACACGCTTACGGAGCGACTCATTCTCATCGATATACTTTCTGTTTATCCTCCGGAACTTTCCCAACGTCATCATCAGGACTGCGATGAGAGCCGCGGCACACACCGTCACCGACACGATGATTATCACCGCATTGCGCACACGATACCTCAGACGGTAATTGTCCGCCTCGGCACGGCTGCTGTCGTAGAGCTTCTCAGCCTGGCTCAACTGCGCCCGGACTCCCGCCTCCATCAGACTGTCGGACATGTCCCACGCCTGTTTGCGGTACCGGGCCAACGCCTTCCAGTCTTCCTCCGCCTCCGCCATATAACAGCAGGCCAAAAGACTGTCATACACCGACAGTCCGCTGACTTTTTGAGACCTATCCTCTACAAGTCATCAGCAATCCACTGAGCTTCAGACATTTGAATAATCACATCCGAGGATAGGGGTGACTAAAACTCGTCAAAACAGGCGAAAATCGCCACCCCTGTCCTTGCATCATTACAAGTAACACGCTATCCATCAGACCAATAGCCAAAAACGCATAAGGATAGGTCCTTCGACAATACTGCCGACGGGTATTCGAAGATAAGATGCGCAAGGGCACGCACCGGCACTTAAGTCTCAGCGCAGATAACGACCGCGGCAAAAGACAGAACGGAATACAGCAGACACATAAACTATGCTATACGAACAGCATCAATTAACGATTATTGCGGTGGTTGTAGAAAACTTTTTTATATTTGCAACCGCTACAACAAATTATTAATTTAAACTAAAATTTATGTTCAAAGGACATCCTAAAGGATTGATTGCAGCCGCACTCAGCAATATGGGCGAGAGGTTCGGCTATTATATCATGAACGCAGTACTCCTGCTCTTTCTGTGCTCCAAGTTCGGTCTGAGCGATGAGACAAGCGGTATCATCTATGCAGTATTTTACGCACTGATATACGTGCTGAGCCTTATCGGCGGTCTCATCGCGGATAGAACACAGAATTATAAAGGCACCATCATGTCCGGTCTGGTGGTTATGGCAGCGGGATATGCGCTTCTTTCTATCCCCATCCTCGCCACCCCGGAAAACACCAGTTGGCTGCTGCCTTTCACATGTGGAGCCCTGCTTCTTATAGCATTCGGTAACGGTCTGTTCAAGGGAAATCTTCAGGCTATAGTAGGTCAGATGTACGATGATCCCAAATATTCCGACAAGAGGGACGCAGGCTTTCAGATTTTCTACGTATTTATCAATGTCGGCGGTGTCATTGCTCCATTCGTAGCTCCCTTGCTCAGAAGTTGGTGGCTCGGAGTCAACGATATGACCTACAACGCAGGCCTTCCTGAACTCTGCCACGACTACATCAATGCAGGCGGTGCGCTTGCAGCCGACCAGCTCACCAAATTCCAGGAACTTGCCGCCAGCGTAATGCAGAACGGAGTGCCCGTAGGCGATCTGATGACATTCTCCCAGAACTACCTTGAGGTATTCAACACCGGTGTACACTACTCGTTCTTCGCATCTGTTGCAGCCATGCTGATATCCCTGCTTATCTTCGTCTTCACCAAGAAGAACATGCCCAACCCCGCAAAGAAAGAGGCTGTGGCAGTCGAGCAGTACACTCAGGAAGAAAAACTGGCAATGGCACAGGAGATCAAGCAGAGACTCTACGGTCTGTTCGCAGTTCTCGGCATTGCTGTCTTCTTCTGGTTCTCATTCCATCAAAACGGCCAGTCTCTGTCAGTGTTTGCCCGTGACTTCATAAAGACTGACTCCATAGCTCCGGAGATCTGGCAGGCCGTCAACCCGTTCTTCGTGATTACCCTCACCCCCGTGGTGATATGGGTATTCGCCGCCCTCCAAAGAAAGAGAGGTAAGGACCTATCCACACCTAGAAAGATCGCCATCGGTATGTTCATCGCCGGTCTTGCGTATCTCTTCCTTACCATCTTCGCAGCCGTTATGGGCTATCCTTCAGGCGAGGAATTCAGAAGTTGGGACGTAGCTGCTCAGGATGCAGTAAAAGCAGGACCATGGGTTCTGATAGTCACTTACTTCTTCCTTACCGTAGCCGAGCTTCTCATCTCCCCTCTGGGAATATCCTTCGTTTCCAAGGTCGCTCCCAAGAACCTTCAGGGTATCTGCCAGGGCCTGTGGCTAGGAGCTACAGCATTAGGAAACCTCCTCATCTGGATCGGCCCCTTGATGTACAACAACTTCAGCCATCAATGGATGTGTTGGCTTGTATTCATGATCCTCTGCCTCATTTCCATGGGTGTGATGCTCGGTATGGTGAAATGGCTTGAGAGGATTATAAAGAGCAACTAATATTATTGCAAATATAAAATGTTCAAAGGTCAACCAAAAGGCCTGTATGCGCTCGCCCTTGCCAACACGGGCGAGCGCTTTGGCTATTACACGATGCTCGCGATCTTCACCCTGTTCCTGCAGGCGAAGTTCGGTTTCTCGGAGGCAGTGACCTCCAATATCTACGCTGGCTTCCTGGCGGCAGTTTACTTCATGCCGTTCATCGGAGGCATACTCGCCGACAAGTTCGGCTACGGGAAAATGGTAGTTTCCGGTATTGTTGTCATGTTTGCAGGTTACTTCTGCCTGGCTATTCCGACGGGGGGTGATATTGTGGGCAAGATAGCCATGTTCGGCTCGCTGCTGCTCATCGCGGTCGGCACCGGCCTGTTCAAGGGCAACCTGCAGGTGATGGTGGGCAACCTCTACGACGATCCGAAGTACTCGTCCAAGAGGGACGCGGCTTTCTCGCTGTTCTACATGGCCATCAACATAGGTTCGCTCTTCGCACCCACAGCGGCCACAAAGATCACCGAATTCTGTCTCAGGCAGGAAGGACTGGTCTACAACGGGGAGATACCTGCTCTGGCCAACCAGTATCTGGCCGGAGCTTCCTCCATGGCACCTGACGCACTCAGCCGCTTCCAGACTCTGGCCACGGCACAGGGAGTTACCGATGTGACTGACCTGACTGCATTTTCCCAGCACTACATCGACACCCTCTCCGGAGCCTATCACTGGGGCTTCGCGGTGGCCTGCGTGTCGCTTGTACTCTCGATTCTGATCTATTTCGGCTTCCGCAAGAGCTTCAAGCATGCGGACGTTACCCAGCGTGAGCTGGAGGCCAAGAGCACCCAGCCAGTCGTGGAACTTACCAAGGAACAGACCAAGTCCCGTATCACAGCCCTGCTGCTCGTGTTCGCAGTAGTCATCTTCTTCTGGATGGCTTTCCAGCAGAACGGTCTGACCCTTACCTTCTTTGCCCGTGACTATACGGCTACCGAGATGACCGGTCTGTCGAGGATACTTGCCAATGTGCTGAATCTCGTGCTGATTATCATCGCGGTCTACGGAGCATTCGCCATCTTCCAGTCCGAGAAGAAGCGCAGCAAGCTCATTGCCGGCCTGGTAACACTGGCCTCCATCGTGGCCCTGATATTCAGCTACCGCTCCCTCGGTGACAAGCCCGTGACCCTGCTGCCTCAGATATTCCAGCAGTTCAATCCCTTCTTCGTAGTGGCCCTGACCCCTGTGTCCATGGCCGTATTCGGTGCCCTCGCCGCCAAGGGCAAGGAGCCTTCCGCACCCCGCAAGATCGGCATCGGTATGTTCATCGCCGCCCTCGGCTTCCTGATTATGGTCTTCGGCTCCCTCGGCCTGCCTACCCCGGATGCCCTGAAGGAAGGCGCGACATTCCAGCGTGTTACTCCCAACGTACTGATATCCACCTATCTCGTGCTGACATTCGCCGAGCTCTTCCTCTCCCCGATGGGTATCTCCTTCGTGTCGAAGGTCGCTCCTCCCAAGTACAAGGGCATGATGATGGGCCTCTGGTTCGTGGCCACAGCCATCGGCAACTACATGGTTTCCATCATCGGCATGCTCTGGGGAGGTCTCCCTCTCTGGGTACTGTGGAGCATCCTCATCGCTCTTTGCGTCATCTCCGCCGTATTCATCTTCTCGATCATGAAGAAGCTGGAGAATGCCACGAAGGACTGATATCTCAGCCAGTAAGACTGAATAAAGGTACTGTACCGAAATTGAACTGCACCCCAAAAGTTGGACATAAAACTTTTGGGGTGCAGTTTACAAAATGGAGTACCGCAAAGAATCCTGAGCGGCATCCTTCTATGATTATGAAGCGGACAGCTCCGTACAGACAATCATCTCCGGGCCTCGGAAGACTATGGTGATGAGATGCAGGGCGGTGCCTGCGATCAACCGCATCAAGGCCTTGTCCGCGGCGTACCGGCGCAGCTGCTCCCCGGCCTCACGTTCGGCCTTTTCCGTTTCGGCCTCAGATGCTCCGGCCTTGAGGTATTTCAACTCAATGACATAACTGTGCGCGACTTCCGGATATCGGGCCTTATCGGGCAGCAGGAGCAGGTCTCCGTAGCCGTAGTTCAGCTCTATCTCAGGACGGACCAGATACAGCGGACTAAGCGCGAGGTATGCCTTGAAGAAGCCCTGCAGGTCGTGCTCTCGGCGGGATGCGTCGCGCACCGAGGACAACTCGCGGTAGGAGACTGCGATGCGCTCTACGAGGGGACGCCATTCGCCGTCGGCGGCCAGATGGTAGAAATCCTCGCTCAGCTTTATGGTGTCCATGTCCGCCGACCTGCGGTAGTAGTCCCTCATGAAAGTCCAGTACTGCTCCTGCACGCAGTTGTTCGGGACAACCATCCTCAGCTCCCCGAAGACCTCCCGGTCCATGGTCAGCAGACCGTAGTAGTAGAGGAGACTGCGGAAGTTCTCGTCCTCGGTGATGTGCTCCGCTGGAAACGAGCTTCTGAGCTTCATGGTGATACTTCCATTAGCTGCAATTTCCTCGACGACACTCATGCGGTCCTCCCGCCGGTTGCCCCTGTCTATGTCGGCCAGCATCCTGAGCTTGCGGTAGTCCGTACGGATGTTCTTGTCCACCATTTCCTTGGGCGGCTTCCCGAAAGCAATCTGGTGATTGAGGTAGTAGAAGACCATGTCGCAGTTGTACAGACGGGCGTCCCTTAGGCATTCCTGTGAGAAGCAGTAGTTGTTGTACCACGGCTTCATCTCAGCGGTCATGGCCTCTATATCAGCGTCCGTACGGAGTTTCCCGTGCTCTTTGTAGTAACGGAGCATCACCTCCACGTCAGTTTCCGTGAATCCGAGCATGTGGTTGAACCTCGGGTCCTGCGAGATGTTCCAGTCTATGTTGTAGCCGCTGGAGAGGTCGTCAAGAGTCACCGGAGACACACCGATGAGGAACACCCTGCAGAACATGGCCTTGAATATCTTGAAATACTCCCTGTAGAAGCCGCTGGCGTGGGTGAGGTTGCGGAACATCTCCTTGCCGCCGTCGCTGAGGATGACATTCGTAAAGTTGTCGTACTCGTCGATTATCAGATAAAGGGAATAGCCTCTTGCCGTGGCCTTGGAATTGATGTAGTTGAGCTTGTCTCCCGCTGTCACCATAGACTTGACTTCACTGACAAAACTCTCATCGTAGAATTTCGCGTATGTCTCTGCGAAGGTATCGAGCGTTATTCCGCAATAGGAGTTGAAGTTGCGCTCTAAGTCCTCAATCCCTTTGCCGGTGCCGATGAGGGAAAAATCGAAGTAGATGACCTGGAAGGAGTTCTTCAGCAGCGTGGGGTGCTCATGTATCCACAGCCCACCGAACAGGCGATCGAACCTGTCCGCCGCCGCGATGTCGTAGTAGGCCCTGAGCATGCTGACGAACATGCTTTTTCCGAAGCGTCTTGGCCTTATCAGAAAAAGATAATCGCCCGCATCCTCCATCTGGGGCAGGTACATGGTCTTGTCCACATAGTAGAAATTGCCTGTGCGGACATCCTCGAAACGGGCCTTCCCGTAGGGTATTCTCTTTACTTGCTCTTCCATGGCAGCTCTCCTTTACCTTTATCCACCGTTCCATTCCGGCAGATACAAAGATAGGTACTGCTCCGCTGATTTCAAAGCCACTTCCGTAAAAAAGGGCGGCCGGGACATTCCTGCCGCCGTTGTTTTATGATGAAGTGCAAGGGATTATTCCTCGTACGCAAGGTCGACGGAGCCGTTTGCCGGCACGATGACGGCGTTGTCGTAGATGTCCAGGTCCATGTATGTCACGTTGGGATATGTCAGACTGCCGGCGGAATCAGCGGAGCCGGGCCGCGCTACGGCTATTATCACCGATGTGTTCTCCGGCACGAGCACTGACCTGGGCAGATCTGCCTCCAGGGTGTATTCAATGACCTCTTCAGCTCCGACGGAGGCCAGCGGGTCGCCGAACACGTTGTCTGTAAGCACCTCACGGACTACGAAATTGTGCTCGTAGTCACGTGCGTCACCCTCTTGCGGATAGATGATGCCGCTCTCGACCAGGAATACGCAGATCTTGTAGTCATTCTGCTGCTTCACGGCAATATCCGCGTTTATTCTCACCTTGCCCTCCGAGACGCTCATGTCCGCCCTGATTCCGGTGCTGGCGGGATATTTCTCCGCTGCCTCATTCACGATCTCCGTAAACACCTCTGTCAGGTCCAGGTCACGGGAGTTGTTGACTTTCACAAAATTGTTCGCTATGCCTGTCGGGAATCCCTCGACACCGTACATGTCACTGCCCTGGAACTTGGAGCATTGCCAGTACGTAAGTCCGCCCTCTGAGTTGGCCCCGTACATGCTCATCTGGATGAGCCGGTCCGGCATCTGCGCCTGGGCGTCGTTGAGGGCATGGCCCATGACAGGACAGTTGTAGCACCACGTGGCGGTAAATTTCAGGATGGTGCTTCTGCGGAAGAACTCTTTGCTCCAGTCGACAGTCAGAGGCGCGGCCTGGGAGATGCTGACCTCGTAATCTCCAGCAGAGGTGCTGAGCGTGAGTACGGCAGTACGGGAGTCAGGCCCAGTATTGGCGCTTACATTCAGGGACAATACGCTGTGCAGGGAGTCTGACACGGTCTTGCCGTCACCGAGCAGTACCGGCTCCGACTCTGTAACAGAGCCTATCTGCAGCCAGTCAGCATCTGCGGACGGCTCGAACTCCAGGTTGGCGTCCAGAGGAATCTCAAGGGTGTTGTCGCGGTAAGTTACACTGTAGGAAGACGTTTGGAGTCTGAGTCCTGGAGTGCCTTTCTGGATGATGTGAAGGCCGTAGGTGCTCTCCCCGTCCAGGATGGTCAGGTAGGACTCCCTCTCGGACAGACCGGGGTTGGCGGAGGGTGCTGTGACTACGAGCTCGGCGGGTCCGGCCTGGCCTGAAGCCGGGGAGACATCGCAGTCGCTGTCACCTCCGGTTATCTGCCAGGCATCCGCGAATGTACACTGTACGGTGTCCGCCGCTCCGGCCTCATGTCCGAGAATGGCCGTTCCGACCGATGACTCGAAAGTAGCCGGATCTTCTCCGCCTTGCCCCTCACATGAGGTCAGGACAGCAGCCGTCAGACTCAAGAATACTATGGTGTGGATGAATGGTCTCATTGCGATGGTTGTTTGTAAGGTCAATTTACAGGAAGTGAAACAGGGCCGGCCCCTGTGATGCCGTCAGGCATACGGCGGCCAGCCCCGCAATGGAATGTATTAGAGTCTCGATGACAGGTTGTTGTAGATGACAACATCCTCCACCTCGATAGCCTTCAGGGCAGCGGAGCCGGTTTCTTTCTCAGTTGACAGTCCCATCTGTACGGTCTCCGTCTGTTTTACCGATTTCAGTTCTACAGGACTCATGTAGTCGGCAGGTCTGAGAGGACATTCGACATTCTGTCTGGAGAATGCCGCCGCGCTGCTCTCCAGCGTGAAATCGTCGATGGGCGAGCATCCGTCGAGTGTGAATGGGCCTACAACCTGGCGGTAGATCTCACCGAAGCTGCCGTCCTCGGCCTCCACGAAGCCGCACATGGTGTAGACTTGATTGAAGTCGAGCGTATATATTATAGTGGAACTTAACCATGTATTGCCGTTCACTCTCAGAGCCTGGTATACGTCCTCGTCGGGATATTCCGCCTTATCGGTCAGGTCTCCCTGATAGAGGTCGTGCCAGATGCCGTGCCAGTCTCCGTCGATCTGATACTGTGCGGGGAAGACGATTCTGCCTGCAGCGTTTGCAAGCTGGTCCGGATATTTGGCGGCGGCCTCATCCCCGTTGTAGTAGGGACCATAGTTGTAGGAGAACTTCAGATCGTTCATGGTCGCTTCGGCCGTGGTGAACGGGAATCGGAACAGCTCGGTGGTGGCTACGCCTCCGTCTACTCCGAATGCGAATGTTATGTACTCAGTCTGTTGTCTCAGGCCTTCGACGTATGTGCTGACCGAACCGTATCTGGTCATCCAGCTAATATTCTCATTGGCCATGATATAGTCTATGATCTCCTGGTCGGTCATCTCTGTCCAGGTGCCGGTGTACTGGTAGGTGAAGAATACGTAGGGGTCATCGTTGGTGGTGCTTATTGTGTATTCCACTTTTCTTCCGTTGTTGGAGGTTATTTCCTGAGAAATCTGATTGTCGGACATTGCAGCCTCTCCCGTAGTAAACTCCTTGATGACCGGATTGGAAGTGATGTAGCCGTTGGCGTCTATGGAGAATGCAGCAGCGGTATAGTCAGAGGTGGCATCCAGCTCGAACTGCAGCGACAGCTGTCCGTGATTGGTCAGGGTTACAACAGCCTGCTCTCTGGACATCCCGAAAAATGAGTAATTCGTGATGACTCCCTCTATGCTATTCTGGGCCGAAGCTATCATGTCTGCGTTGGAATGTCCCTGGCCGATAAATACAAGAGGATACCAGCCTATAGTTTCATCGGCAGGTGTTACTGTGACTGTTGCATCAGGTCCGTTCACATCTACTTCGATTGTCGCGTCGAATGTGCTCAGAGGCTCGGATGTTACCTGCACTTTCACGAACTCGGTGGTCATCTCACCGGTGGTGGATATGCCTACAGCATACGCGTAGTAGTCGGTTTCGGCAGCGAGTCCCTGGACTGTCAGACCGATCTGGTCTCCATATACCAGATATTGGGCAAGGAACTGCTCCAATGTCATTCCGTTGGCATCGGCTGTTGCCTGGAATTGCGGGATGAGGTATTCGTTTACGAATGTCTCGTCGTCGGGCAGGGTGTTCAGGTCCGCTACGGAGATACCGCCGTAGTCGAAAGTGAGTTCCTTGTCCTCCGGGATGATGTCCATGGTGAAGCTGTTGGAGCTGACATCCGTGATGGTTATCTCAAAGGCCGATGGCTCCTCCGGCTGATCCGGGACAGTACCTTCCTGTATGACCTTGAAGCCGTCCTGAAGCTCTCCGTATGTTACGGTTACATCCGCCTCCCGGCTGGTAGTTTCTGTATTCTCGGATACTACGAATGAGATGATACCTGTCTGGGACGCATCCAGTCCGTTGATCCAGTCGGCCTCGGTGTCAGGCTGCACGGAAAGGCCGTCCTGTGCGTTGGTAAGGGTGTACTGGACTGACAATGTACCTCCTTCTGCTTTCGCATAGACTGTATCCTGATCGATACTGAAGGTTGCGGGTTCGGTTGTCTGCGGATCATCCTTGCAGCTGAAAAGCATCAGACCTGCGATGCATGCCGCTGCGGACAGTGTAATAGTTTTTAAGGCTTTCATAACTCGAAAATTTTGTTAGTGATTTAGTGATTTGCACAACAAAAGTATTTTCCGAATTATATTTCTGCAAACTGATGTACTCTGAATAGGTACAATTTACCTCTTCTGACTTGTCAGAAATGATAAATTTACCTTTCCCGACTACCCCGACCTCTTAGCCTTATTCTGTCTAAGTATCTCTGTCTTATAGACTCCCGGTGTCACGCCCGTCTCTTTCTTGAAGACATAGTAGAAAGCCTGTGTGTTGCTGAACCCGAGACGGTGGGAGAGCTCCTTTATGTTGTGCAGGTCCTGTCTGTCCGGGTCTGCCAGTATGTCCGTGGCCTCTTTGATGCGGTATGAGTTGACATATTCACTGAATGACTGCCCGGCAATCTTGTTTATGGCGTTGGATACATAGGTGCGGTTCGAGGCAAGGACCGCTGCCAGTGTCTCCAAGGACAGACTGTTGTCCCGGTAGGCGCCTTGCCGCATCTGTTCTTCTATCCTGATGAAAAGATCCTTGAAAAAGTCCTGCTGGCCGGAGCCGTCTCCTGACGCGGACTCGTCCTGGCGGGTGTGGGCGGCCAGTTTCTTGTTGTATTCCTGATAATGCCGGACTGTCTGTGTATTGTACCGTCTTTGCTTGACGTACATGATAATCATCAGCACAGACAGGAGCAGCAGAATGGTGATGACAAACAGAAGCAGCAGGGTGTTCGCCCGCATTTTGTAAATGAGGGCACTCTGTCTGGCGATTTCCAGGTCTGACATGGTCTCGGTGTATGACAGCAGGGCCCTGTTTAGAGCGTGTTCCTTATTCTCAAGATAAATGCTGTCGATAAATTCCAGCAGTTGGTTGTAGTACCGGCTGGAAAGCTGCTGACGGCCGGTCTCGTAAAGCAGGTCGGCAGTCCTGGCTAAAAGGTCCTTGCGGTATTCCAGATTGTGTGTCTCGTCTGAGATCCGGATGCCCTCCGCATAGAGCAATATGGCTTTGTTCACATCGGACATTTTCTCGCACAGTTCTCCGTAGTGGAGATATGTCTGTGCGGTCAGTGCTGGTTCTGCCTTGTCCCGGTTGGCGAGAGCGGCCTTGTACTGTCGCTCCGCATCATCGTACCTGCCTGTGGCGCTCATAAGGTCACCTGTCAGCATGGCGAGTATCGGATCCCAGTAGGAACTGTTGGTTATACTGCGGAGGACAGTCGCCTGAGCCAGGTATTTCTGCGCCTCAGTGTACTCCTCCATCAGATACAGCATCTGAGACATGGAGACGTATGCCGCGATCTTGTGAAAGTTATCCACTTCGTCCGAAGACGCGGTTTCAAGGGCTTTCTCGGCGTAGGTCAGTCCGTTGGGGTCATGACGTGTATAGAAAATGTTGACTATGTTGAACAGGGCCGCAATCTGGCTCGTAGGCTTGCCCCTGCGCTGGGCAATCTCTAAGGAGTTGAGGTACGCACTCAGCGCGGAGGAATAGTCTAAACTGTATTTCAGGGCAATGTGTCCTTTGGCCGTCCAGTATATGTTGGCCAGGCCTTCCAGTTTCCCGAGATTCTTCATGTAGGGGTCAATCCGGTTCAGCCAGTATATTGTGGAGTCATGGGGTCTGTCCAGCAGGACCAGGGCCTGGATAAGAAAGGTGCCTGAGACCTGTACACCTGCTGAATCCTGGGTTATGAGCGACCTCTTAAGATAGGGAAGCGTGAGGGCCGCCACCGAATCCTGATGCCCTATGTCGCGAAAGTGGTTGCATTTATCTATGAGTTGCTGAAGGGATTCTGTATACGGAGACCGCTCTGACTGCATGTGGTGTGAGCATGAACAGACCGAGCACAGTATCATAGTGAGAATTAGACCAATGCGGGATTTCATGTCCGCAAATTTACGGAAAAATTTGCAATTCCGGATTTTTGGCCCACCTTTGCACGCAGTTTTGTAATCCTCATCGGAGGGCATGGCAGGATGCCGGATAAGATGACTGGGTAAAACCAATCACCTTGTCCGGCATTCTGCGTTTGCGGGATATAAAGTGCAACCATTAAAGAACAGAATATGAACAGAGACGCTATCGACTTGAGCAAGGCGAGTGTATTCTCCCTTTTCAGCAAGTATTTCTTTCCTACGCTTTTCGCCATGGTGAGCATGTCGGCCGTGACAGCCATAGACGGTATCTTCGTCGGGCACGGGGTAGGCAGCGACGGCATAGCGGCCGTCAATTTCTGCGTGCCTGTACTGATGCTGCTGACCGGAGTGGTATTCCTCGTGCCGTCCTTTCTCCTCATGCCCCGCATCGCCGGCACCCACGGCATCTGGCTCGCCCTCTCCGTGTCCGAGCTGCTGACATTCGCGGTGCTTCTGCTCTACCTCACCGTCACCCGCCACCGGAAACAGATACACTGAGGCCTGATTTTGTATTGTCGTGTGCAGTATCACTAAGATATCACCTGATTCTCAGAGTTTTACAAAACATGCTGCACATTTGCCCAGTTTAAAAAGGCCCAAATGTGCAGTATGCCTTGTAACTCATTGATATTCAGATGTGCATTTCACCGAAGCGCACATGTACTTCAGATTTTGTCAGATATCTCAAACTATCATAGTGTCTGTATCATAACCATAACAACAAGGCCGATGTCCCACAGTCGTATTCTGGGCTCTCGGTTGGACTGATTGTCTGCGTCTGCCATCGCACAGTATGTCTTTTGTCCGTTCTATCGAGAATTGCAAGTCTATTTTCAAACCATTGATCATCAGGCCATTATAAATACAGCTGCAATTCTCGACCTCTTACAGCCATGCGAAAAATGCACATCATTTTTCAAGTCACTGCAAATCAGACCATTGCAAAAGGGACCGCATTTCTCGACCTCTTACAGCCATGCGAAAAATGCACCCCATTTTCCAAATTACTGTAAACCAATTCATTATAGATAGCAGTGCATTTTTCAGCATCTCAAAATCACCCGAAAAACGCCCTGCATCTCCACCAACTCTGCAAGACGATCCCGTGCCGCCAGTCCCTGCTGTCCCTCTCACCTTTCCCGTACCTCTCACTCTTCCCGCAGGTGAACCATATTCGCCGTTCCCGGTTCACCTGCGGACGACGTTTGCGGGAGAACTGCAAAGTGAATCGGATATCGGTTCCTTCTCTCCGGTCTGACGATTCGCCTCCATGAACAGCGTAGCATACTCCCTGTTTCCGGCAACTTTCCAGCGATATATGTCTGTTATAAGGAAAATTTACATAACTTTGGTACGTTTATTAACTTACGACGCATAAGTTATAATGAAAATGTCGGACTCTCAAAGAATCATGGTCGTGGCTCTATGTATGCTGTCGCTGCTCCTGGCAGTGGGCTGTGCGCAGAAGGGTCCGCTGTCGGGGGATTACATCGATATGACTGACTGTGACGTACCAACAGTGCAGGCCGTGGAGGTTCCGCACGGCCTGGACGAGACGCTGGCTTACGGAGCGACAGACATCAGGCTGGCAGACTCTATACTGCTGATTGCCAGACAATACAGCGACCACTTCATCCACCTGACAGATCTCCGCTCAGGCGAGACGGTGGCGAAGGTGCAGCACGTAGGCCGCGGGCCCGGGGAGGCGGTCAATACCTTTTATATAGGAGTCTCCGAAGACGGGGAATATTTCTGGGCCCATGACATGCAGCTGAGTCGGATCAATATCTATCGTCTGAAGGATGTGCTGTCAGGCCGGGGACTGCCTGTACGGAGCCTGACCTGCAAAGACCAGTCAGCACCCAGGCATGAGATGGACTTCGTTTTCGCGGGGGACTCGATATATACCTGCCCGCTCGGACTCACGGAGGAAGTGAGCCGCTTCAGTGTCTACGACAGTACCTATAACAACCGGCGCAATGCAGGGGAATGGCCTCCGCTGGAGGGTACGTACAACCTGCCGGGTATGGCATATTCCTCCGTGTTCAACGGATCATTGGCATATCTCCCTGAGGCAGACCGTCTGGCCGTAGCTCACGACTATCTTCCGCTTGTCACCATCTACGGAATGGACGGCAGTATCGTCTCCAATGTCTGGGGACCGGAGGACTTCATGCCCGGATTCAGAATCGTGGACAATTCGTCCCAGATGGGAGACTTTGCCTTTTACGGTAGTCCGGTAGCATGGGACGAGGATGCGAGGTTCATGTATTCGGCTCTCAGGAGTCACGGCGGCAGGCTGTATGCGCTTTTCTCATGGGAAAGGATGTCTCCTGATGACAGCGAACAGGAAGACAGTGGACGGGAACACGAAGTCCGGGGAAATAACGGAGAAGGTAACGGTAATGAATACAGCATGGCGCAGGAGGTGGAGGACTGCAGCATCGTGGTCCTCGACAGCGACGGGCAGCCATTGCAGATAATCCACGTGGACGGGCAGCTGTATATGTTTGACATTGATCCGGAGACAAAGGACATCTGGGGATTCGACGGAGATTATGTTTTACACCACTACAAATACTGAAGATTATGAGAATCATCCGTTTTTTTACCGTACTTGCGGTTATTGTGCTCTCGGCCGCTGCCGCCTCTGCCCAGATCTCATTGGGCGGAAGTACCATTGAACCCCTTGGAGCGGAGACGGAGATTGTCGACCTCTCCTCTCCGAAAGGCAGCGGCACTCTGCTGGTCAGTGTGGACGTGGATTATCCGGACGGCTCCGACAGCACATTCTACTATGTCACCTCGTCAATGGAGGCCGCTGTGGAGGCTGCCGGCGTGGTCCAGTCCGAGATCTCCAATATGATGACGATACACAATGAGGACACTATCAGCGATTTCATGAAGCATTTCCAGGACCGTTTCCCTAAGATAGAGATGTGGTTCATGATCTCGGCTGTAAAAGAAAGTGAAAATCCAAGCAACATCTGATATGCACACTGAAAAATTACTTACACTCGCTGCCACTGTGCTTTTATCCGCAGTGGCCTACGGACAAGGCACTGAGCCTTTTTTCTGTTCTGAACCGGGCATGGTACGCGTTTATGAAGCACGTGACGCTGACGGCAAGACAGTCTCTTTCAATGCGGATTCCCTGGCTGACTTTACAGGCGACTTCACTCAGGGACATGCCACAGTAATCTCCACTGTCACATATCCGGAAGACACCAGCCGTTTCCGCTCCAGGATACGGATGAGATTTGACCGGGGCGAGGTGATAATGGACATGGCCGCGCTGATGGAAGAGGCCATGCAGGAAGGCATGAGACAGTCACTGAATGCAATGGGCGACGGTGATGATGCGGAGAATCAGGCAGCCATGAATGAGATTCTGGATAACACCACTGTCTCAGGCGAATGCAGAGGCATACCGGCTGACATCTATGAAGGAATGGAACTGCCGGATTACAGTATCGAAATTAAAATAATGTTCATAACCTCGAAGATGGGCTGCAAAGACAGGAAAGTCATCGGCCGCGAGTCCGTGACAACTCCCGCAGGTACTTTCGACTGCTATGTAATAGAGGAGACAATGACTGCCAAGGCCATGATGGTCAACGAGAAGACCCGGCAGGTGTCGTGGTATGCCAGGGGTGTGGGCCTGGTCAAACAACAGACCTTCGACAAGAAAAAACTCACCGGCACTACCCTGCTCACCGCCATCCGCTGACCATACACGAAAGACAGAGATCATTTCCAGATGAGATGACAGGCCCTTTGCATATTCCATACCCTTTTTCTATTTTTGCCGCGCATTTTAAAAAACATCCATACCGACAGCCAATCTAATACTTCAGCCATGCATATAAAGGCCCTTGTCATCACAATTATATTGACTGCTGCCGCATGTTTCAACTTATCAGCGGCAGTAGACACCCTTAGTACAGATAAAAAAGACTCCGAGGACAGCAAGTTTCTCCGTTTCATTTCGGAGAAAGTAACGGTCAGCGGATACGCCCAGGCCGGATTTCAATATGACTCCTACGACATTGCGCAGGACAAGGCTTTCAACAAGTTCAATCTCTCCAGGGCGATGATAATTGCCGATATCGAACCTATAAAGCATCTCGACCTCTACTTCATGGCCGACCTGGTAAAATTCAGGTTGCACGAGCTCTTCGTCAGATACCGCCCGGTAGACGCGTTCTACATCCGTCTCGGACAGTACAAGACCCCCTTCACTATAGAGAGCAATATGTCTCCCTCCGTCCTGGAAATAATAAAGGGCGCACAGGCAGTCCAGTATCTTGCAGGTATAGACGGTTCGGACGCATGCTTCGGAGGAGGAGCCGGCAGGGATCTGGGTCTGGAAGTAGGAGGCGCATTTCTGAAAATAGGAAAGGATAACCGCAATCTGATAGAATATAGAGTAGGTGTCTTCAACGGAGAGCCGTTCAATACTGCCGAGACCAACAACCGGAAGGATGTGGTGGCAAGCCTGGCTCTCAGACCAGTGAGCATTCTCAAGCTGCACGGCTCCGTCTATATAGGAGAAGGGACCGCAAAAGCAGACAGTCCCTACAAAGCTTTCCAGGCAGGAGACACATACCGGAGAAACAGATGGAGCGCAGGACTGGAGCTGAAAGCAGGACCGGTATATCTTAGGAGCGAATACATGGAAGGTCTGGACGCTACGGTCAGAAGCCGAGGCGCATACGCCACACTGACCGGATCTCCCGCAAAATTCCTGGACATAGTGGCCTCGGTGGATTATCTGGACAGAAACATTAGTCTGAATGACTGGCAATGCAACTACATCATAGGACTGCAGTGGAACATCTACCGTAAATGCCGTCTCCAGGCGCAGTATGTCTATCAGCAGCGCTCACGGAATAGCGAAGGCATCTACAGCGGTATTCCGTCCTCGCACATGTTAATCACGCAACTTCAGGTGGGCTTCTGACAGGGCTCTGAACAGTGCGTCGGGGATATCGGCTGAGGCGGTACGGAAGCCTGCATTGCCGTTTATCTCGCACACCTTGAATCCGCCGTGTCCGTCGAAGAGAAGGTCCACGCCGGCGAAGAACAGACCGGCGGCACGGGCAGCGGCAAAAGTACGCTCGTGCAGCTGCTGCTGTCCTTCCGCCTGCCGACCGAGGGGCAGATCCTCTTCGACGGCGTACAGGCGTCCCGGATCGACCGCGGCGTCATCCGTAAAAACATCAGCTGCGTCCTGCAGAAAACTGCCGTCTATTCCGGCACCATCCGGCACAACATCGAGATGGGCCGCCCCGGCGCGGCGGAGGCGGAGATCCTGACGGGCCTCACGGACCGGGCGGAGGCCGCCAAGCTGCTGTACCAATGGGGCGCGAAAGA
>ERZ780212.228-NODE-228-length-61809-cov-3.623247_pt1 | contig 61809 bp, 48 predicted proteins | sample MGYA00511364_ERZ780212 | MGnify/ENA primary metagenome ERZ780212 (study PRJEB29588, sample SAMEA2147991) | human gut metagenome | biome: human gut; feature: human-associated habitat; material: faeces | place: Denmark | collected 2008/2010 ... | reverse complement strand
CGCGAGCTGGGTTCAGAACGTCGTGAGACAGTTCGGTCTCTATCTATCGTGGGCGTGGGAGTTTTGAGTGGTGCCGTCACTAGTACGAGAGGACCGTGATGGACAGACCTCCGGTTTACCAGTTGTGCCGCCAGGCGCACCGCTGGGTATCTGAGTCTGGATTGGATAAGCGCTGAAAGCATCTAAGTGCGAAGCCAGCCGCAAGATGAGAACTCCATTGAGGGTCGTCAGAGACGATGACGTTGATAGGATGCAGGTGTAAAGACAGCGATGTCAAAGCCGAGCATTACTAATTGCCCGAACACTTTCTTTATGAAAGTTCATAGTTTCAGTTGTTGACTCTTGATAAAATCGAGAGGAACGGTGGTTCTTTACTAATCAATACAGTTTGCTTGTGTGCAAATACGTCATAACCCATTATCAGGTGGTTATTGCGGTGAGGTCCCACCTCTTCCCATTCCGAACAGAGAAGTTAAGCTCACTTGCGCCGATGGTACTGCAATGCAATGCGGGAGAGTAGGTAGCCGCCTCCTTTCAATTTCAGAAGCCTCGATTACGAAAGTAGTCGGGGCTTTTTTGTTTTCATGCAGTTTTGCTTTCTTATCGCCCTGCTTTTTCCCCACAGCTCCTTTTACCTTTTTACCTTTTACCTTTTTACCTTTATATTGATTTATATCAAACCGAAGTGTTATTAAGTGTTTAATTACGTAAAAATGCGCTGATAATCAGCCGATTACTTGCATAATTCGATTTTTTTTTGTATCTTTGCAAACGATAAGAATAAGGATACCAGTATCTTGTGCTTTTTGTTGTGTGAGAAGGTATCCATTAAGGTATCTAACGGGACTGAGGTGAGCAGCCTTTCTTTTTCTCACAAGTTGCCACCGCGAAATCTCTGATGTTGTATTTCAGCTTTTCAGGTTCCATAAAACAATTAATATGAAGAGAATAACAATGGTATTAGTTAGCATGTTAATGCTGACATTAGAAATTCATGCAGCGTCGGCTGCAACATCAGGAAATGTATCCTCTACCAGCGAGATGGACTGGACTCCAGTGATGGACGCTATCATTCAGGTAGAGAGTAAGGGTGATCCGAAAGCTAAGAGCGGTAACTCTGTAGGTGTGATGCAGATCACTCCAATTTTAGTAGCAGAATGTAATAATATTCTGAAGCGCAAAAAATCGAAGAAGCGCTACACTTTGGCTGATAGATATAATGTAGCTAAATCTAAAGAAATGTTTCTATTGATTCAGAGTGTCTACAATCCTCTTAATAGTATCGAGCGCGCAATCCGTTCATGGAATGGCGGTAATCATTACAGTAAGAAGCGTACTCAGAGATATTTCGAGAAGGTAATGAAACTTTTGAAAAAGTAATTCTTTTTCCATAAGGCCCGATTGTTCTGAAAAAGAGCAATCGGGCTTGCTTTTTACTCGTTTTCGCCTCTTTTATGTACGTTTTGTTGCTATTCTGTTTAATAACTGTTAAATGTATGCAGATTTCTGACAAAATGTTTGGTAGGGTCGGAAAAAAGTCGTACCTTTGCACTCGCAATTCAGAAATGAGTTGATTATATCGCGGTGTGGAGCAGTTGGTAGCTCGCCAGGCTCATAACCTGGAGGTCGCATGTTCGAGTCCTGCCGCCGCAACAATGATCGGGTAAGAAGTTGGTCAACAACATCTTATCCGATTTTTTTGTGCCCTAATTTATTAATTTAACATTAAATATTTGTTTAATTCGAATTAAAGTGCTACTTTTGCACAATAATATTTTATGTGCAATTAATAAAAAAGGAAGGGCTTCAATATGTCAGTATCCAAAACAAGACAAAAACTGGTAGATGTCGCACGACAACTCTTTGCCAAGAATGGTATAGCAAATACTACAATGAATGATATTGCTGTAGCTTCTGGTAAGGGAAGACGTACGCTTTATACTTATTTCAGTAGGAAGGAGGATGTCTATTACGCGGTGATAGAATCAGAGTTGGAGCGTCTTTCGGACAAGTTGGACGAGGTTGCTAATTGCAAGATGCGTCCACAGGATAAAATCATCGAGCTTATCTATACTCACCTCAGTATGATCAAGGAAACGGTTGTAAGAAACGGTAACCTCCGTGCTGAGTTCTTCCGTAACATCTGGATGGTTGAGAAGGCGAGAAAAAACTTCGATGAAGACGAAATAGAGATTCTCAGAAGGATTTATGCCGAAGGAAGAGAAGACGGTGAGTTTGATATTGATAACATCGATCTGGTGGCCGATATTACTCACTATTGTATCAAAGGTCTCGAGGTTCCATTTATCTATGGACGTTTGGGCCATGGCATGAATGTGGAGTCGAGCAAACCTCTGGTTGCCAAGGTGGTTTATGGTGCCTTGGGAAAGTCGGGCTTGAAACTCTAGATAAAAGATAGAAAAACGTAACTAATTGATAATTAATTAAATAAGAAAGAAATGGGATTATTAAGTGGTAAAACAGCCCTTGTAACAGGTGCTGCTCGCGGCATCGGTAAGGCTGTCGCTATGAAGTTCGCCTCTGAAGGCGCTAACATCGCATTTACAGACCTCGTACTCAACGACGATATGGCTGCCGGTTTGGAAGCTACTCGTAAGGAGATTGAGGCTCTTGGTGTAACCTGTCGTGCTTATGCTGGTAATGCAGCAGATTTCGAGGAGACACAGAAGACTGTTAAGCAGATTCATGAGGACTTCGGTTCTATCGATATCCTGGTTAACAATGCAGGTATCACCAAGGACGGTTTGATGCTCCGTATGAGCGAGGCTCAGTGGGATGCTGTTTTGAATGTAAACTTGAAGTCAGCCTTCAACTTCATTCATGCTTGCTCTCCAATCATGCTTCGTCAGCGTGGTGGTTCTATCATCAACATGGCTTCTGTAGTAGGTGTTCATGGTAATGCAGGTCAGTGCAACTATGCAGCTTCTAAGGCTGGTATGATTGCTTTGGCTAAGTCTATCGCTCAGGAGTTGGGTCCTAAGGGCGTACGCGCTAATGCGGTAGCTCCTGGTTTCATCGAGACTGCAATGACTGCACAGTTGCCTGAGGAAATCCGCAAGGATTGGATGCAGAAGATTCCATTGCGTCGTGGTGGTCAGACTGAGGATATCGCAAATGTTTGTCTCTTCCTCGCTTCCGACTTGTCTAGCTATGTAAGCGGTCAGGTTATTCAGATCGACGGTGGTATGAACATGTAATCTCTCGGCAACGTTTTGTTGATAAAACATGCAGGTAGTTTACGAAGACAACCATATAATCATAGTCTCTAAGAGAAGTGGCGAAATCGTGCAGGGCGACAAGACCGGCGACGAACCTCTCTCGGAGACTGTGAAACAGTACATCAAGGAGAAGTATCACAAGCCGGGAAATGTGTTTCTCGGGGTGGTGCATCGCCTTGACCGTCCTGTTTCGGGTTTGGTCGTATTTGCCAAGACTTCTAAGGCATTGAGCCGTCTGAACAATATGTTCCGGGATGGCGAAGTTCACAAAACCTATTGGGCAATCGTGAAGAACATGCCAAAGGAACCTGAGGCTACGCTCACCCATTGGATTGTAAGAAATGAAAAGCAGAATAAGAGCTATGCTTACGACCATGAGGTGAAGAACTCGAAGAAAGCGATATTGAAGTATAAGGTGATAGGTCATACAGACCATTATACACTTCTGGAGGTGAACTTGATGACGGGTCGTCATCATCAGATAAGATGCCAGCTTGCCAAGATGGGATGTCCTATCAAGGGAGATCTGAAATACGGTTCTCCACGTAGCAATGCAGATGGCAGTATTTCTCTCCTTTCACACAGAGTAGAATTTGTTCATCCTGTGTCTAAAGAAACAATAGTAGCAGAGGCTCCGCTGCCGGATGATAATCTTTGGCGGGCTATTGCACACTAACTCAAAAATCCATGCTTATGAAGAGGTATGCGAAATGGGCAGGAATCACGGTGTTGACTCCATTGGTGCTCATCTTGTTGTTATCCATTCTGCTTTATCTGCCACCTGTTCAGAATTGGGCGGTAAAGCAAGTGGCTGCTTATGCCTCAGAGTCGACGGGTATGGATATTTCGGTAAAGCAAGTACGCCTCGTCTTCCCTCTGAAACTGGGAGTGGAAGGCGTAAAGGTACTTCAGCCAATCGACTCACTCAAGAATTCCCCAAACTTGGCTTTAAGAAATAAGAGAGATACCGTTGCCGACATCCAGAAGATGGTGGTAGACGTACAATTGTTGCCTCTTTTCGAAAGTCAAGTCATGGTGGATGAACTCAATTTCACCCAGATGAAGGTGAATACCACTAATTTTATTCACGAAGCCAGAATCAAGGGCAATGTAGGTAATCTGCGCCTGAAGGCTCATGGCATTGACCTCGGAAAGGAGAAGGTCAGGGTGAATCATGCCCTGTTGGCTGATGCCCGACTCTCGGTAGAACTGAGCGATACTGTGCCGCCGGATACTACGCCTAGTACCAATTTCTGGAAGGTGAATATCGAAAAACTGAAACTGAAGAACACTGATTTTGTATTACACATGCCTGGAGATACTCTTCAGGTGAATGCTTATTTTGGAGATGCGGTGGCGCAGACTACCTATCTCGACCTTTATAAAGGACTTTATCAGATAGGTCATCTTGACTGGAAGAAGGGCAAGGTGAACTATGACCAGAACTATATCCGTCCGGTATCGGGCATGGACTTTAACCATATCGCTCTGTCGGCCATGACTTTAAAGGCAGACTCTTTCTATTATTGCGATTCGAAGATAGATGTCAAGATTCGTGAAGCTCAGTTTAAGGAGAAAAGCGGTTTGCAGGTAGACCAGCTCTATGGCAGATTCGTGATGGATTCCGTGAAACTGCAGTTGCCTGATATTTGTCTCCGTACCCCATACTCCCTGTTGCAGGCAACGGTGGATATGGATATGAATGCCTTTGATGAGGTGAAACCTGGCAAGTTGGTGGCACAGCTGAAGGGAACTTTGGACCGTTCAGACCTGTTCCTCTTTTCAGGCGATGCCTTCCCAAGCGCCATGAAGAAGAAATGGCCATTCTATCCGATGAAGATAGAAGGATCGTTCAAGGGAAATATGCAGCAGGCATCTTTCTCGGGCTTGAAACTGTCGCTGCCTACAGCCTTCGAACTGAGTGCTGATGGAAAATTGGGTAACCTGACGGATATGAACCGTCTGAAGGCAAATGTAGATCTGAACGCCCGTACCTATCATCTGGATTTCATTACCGCCATGCTTGACCCTTCTCTGATGCAGGAGATACGTGTGCCTAGCGGTATCGGAATCCGTGGTAACATTCAGGCAGACGGCTCCAGATATGCTACCCGACTCGCCATTACCGAAGGTCGTGGCAGAATGAGGGTAGATGCCAAGATAGATGTGAAGACCCGGAAAAACGGCAGTATCGATATGAACCGTCTGGCTTATCAAGCTAAGATTCAGGCGCACAACATCCAGGCAAAGCATTTCCTGCCAAAACAGGATTTGCATTCTTTCACCGGCTCATTGGAGGCGAAGGGTGTGGGAACTGATGTCCTCTCTCCTCGTACCCGATTGCAGGCTAAGGCACAGGTAAACCAGATTCAGTATGGCAAATACAAACTGGATCATGTATTGGCAGTGGCTCACGTTGCTAATGGTAAGGTGCATGCCGATATCGACAGCAAGAACCAGTATCTTACGGGACTCGTCAGCCTTGATGCACTTACGAATTCCAAGAAACTGGAGGCTACCCTGGTGGCAGATGTCCGCGATGTGAATCTTTATTCGTTAGAGGTAACGAAGGCACCGATGCGCCTGTCGCTCTGCGGTCACATGGATATCAGGTCCGACCTGAAGGACAGTCACGACATCATGGCTTCGATGAGTGATATTACGGTTCGTACGGCAAAAAAGAATTACCGTCCGGTGGGTGTTGACGCTGATGTCTTTACCCGCAGAGATACCACGCACGCAGTCATCGATTGCGGCGACTTCCATCTCAACATGGATGTACACGGAGGCTATAAGCAGTTGGTGAGCCGTTTTGCCGGATTGCAGAAAGAATTGGCTCATCAGCTTAGGAACCATCATATCGACCAGGTGAAGATTCGCAGTCAGTTCCCTTTCGGTCATGTTTATCTTACCACAGGAAAGGACAATTTCATTTCCCGTTTCATCGCTTACTGCGGTTATGATTTCAAGGCGGTGGATATGAAGATGATCATGTCGCCTGTAACAGGTGTCAATGGTTATCTCAACATCGATTCACTGGTAGCGAGTGGCATGCAGTTGGATACGATCCGTGCCTTGGTGAAGACTGAGGGCGATACCATCCGCTATGCAGCACGTGTTCAGAACAACAAGCATAATCCTCAGTATGTGTTCCGGGCACAGGTAGAGGGCGAACTGCAGGAGAAGGGTTCCAATATCGATGCCCGCATCTATGATGCCAAAAACAGATTGGGTGTAGATGTGGGTCTGGAGGCGCTGTTGCTGGAAAACGGCGTGAAGATTTCGCTCATCGATACCCATCCTGTCCTGGGGTACAAGAAGTTTACTGCCAACGATGACAACTATCTGATGTTGGGCAATGACGACCGTGTTTCAGCCAATCTGATTCTGAAGGCAGCCAACGGCATGGGTATCCGCATATACAGCAATGATGAAAACGAAGAAGCGCTGCAGGATCTTACGGTGAGCATGAGCCAGTTTAATCTGGATAAAGTGCTCAGCGTGATTCCTTATATGCCTGACATCTCGGGTATTCTTGACGGCGACTTCCATATTATCCAGACCAAGGATGAACTCTCGGTTTCTTCTAATCTGAACATCGACAATATGGTTTACGAAAAGTGTCCGATGGGAGATGTCGGTACTGAATTCGTTTACATGCCAAAGAGCGACGGTTCTCATTATGTAGATGGTTTCCTCAATTATGATGGTGAAGAAGTAGCTACCGTAAAGGGTACTTACAAGTCGGAAGGAAACGGTTATCTCGATGCCGAAGTGGGTATGGAGAAGTTGCCTCTGCATTTTGTCAACGGTTTTGTTCCTGACCAGATTATGGGGCTGAAGGGATATGGCGAAGGTAAACTGAGTTTGAAGGGAGCCTTGAGCCAGTTGGATGTAGAGGGCGAAGTATATCTGGATTCGGCTTATCTCGTCAGTGTGCCGTATGGCATCACGATGCGTTTTGCCAACGATCCTGTCCGTATCATAGACAGCAAGTTGCTCTTCGAAAACTTCATGATGTATGCCAACAATGAGAGTCCGCTCAATATCCAGGGCAGTCTCGACTTTACGAATATAGAGAGAATGATGCTCGATATCCGGATGAGAGCACAGAACTTCCTGCTGATTGATGCCAAGGAGAATGCCCGTTCCGAGGCTTTCGGCAAGGCGTATGTCAACTTCTTTGGAGCGATGCGCGGACCGGTAAGCAATCTGAAGATGCAGGGTAAGCTGGATGTCCTCGGCAATACGGATATGACGTATGTGCTGAAAGAATCGGAACTGACTACTGATACGCAGCTCGATGAGCTGGTGAAGTTTACGAATTTCAAGAGTGGCAAGCCTGTCGTTGTCGAGCGTCCGGCACTGGAAGGATTGAACATGATGTTGGGCATGTCGATAGACGAGTCGGCTCATATCCTCTGTGCTTTGAATGCCGACCAGACCAACTACATCGACCTGATGGGCGGTGGTGATCTGACGATGACTTACAATTCGGTTGATGGCATCGGCATCACGGGCAAGTATACCCTGAACAATGGCAAGATGAAATATTCGCTGCCTATCATTCCGCTCAAGACGTTTGATATCCAGGACGGCAGCTACATAGAGTTTAACGGCGATCCGTTCAACCCGACCCTGAACATCACGGCAACAGAGAATGTCAGGACAACGGTAAACGAGGGACAGGGAACCGGCCGCTCGGTGGATTTCATTTGTGGCGTAAAACTCTCGCAGACATTGAATAAGCCAGGCATCCAGTTTATCGTTTCCTCACCAAACGATGCCACCTTGCAGGATGAACTGAACACGATGAGTATTGAAGAGCGGGGTAAGATAGCCATTACGATGCTGGCTTCAGGCATGTATCTTGCCAACGGAAATACCAATTCGTTCTCCATGAACAGTGCCTTGACCTCATTCCTCAACTCAGAGATCAATAATATTGCAGGTTCAGCGATGCGTTCTGTGGGTGTGGATGTCGGTATGTCGGTAGATAACTCCACCAATGCAGCAGGTGGCATGCACACCGATTACAACTTTAAGTTTGCCAAGCGGTTCTTCAACAACCGCTTGAGTTTCAGTGTGGGCGGCAAGGTTTCTACCGGTGCAGAAATGGAGAATGCAGCCAACAATGATGATGTATTCTTCAACAATATCGAATTGCAGTACCGACTCAACGAAGGTGCGAGCCAATATATCCGTGCCTTCTACAACAACAATACCTACGATTGGCTCGAAGGTTTGATAGGTGAGTACGGTGTCGGTTTCAAATGGCAGAGAAAGTTGCAGCATTTCAAGGACATCTTCCGTTTCAAGACCGATAAGCAGCAGATTCCTGCAGCCCCAATGGAGAAGAATCCTGCGGTGAAGAAGAGTACGAACGAAAAGAAGGATACGATGGAGAAATCCAGAACAAAGGACTTTGACCCATTGAAACTTAACGAAAAGTAATGAGCGATATGAAACAGCAGAACAGGTTATACCTTATTATATATGTGGCAGCATTGCTGATGTTGTCGGGGCAGCTCATAACGGGTTGCTCTTCAACCAGTGCACTGAAAGAAGACGAGCAGCTGTTTACGGGTCTGGTACCTATCGAGTATAAGAACTACGAGAAGGGAGCTTATGCTGATTCTACCATCACCGAGATGGAGTATGCCCTGGCTTCGGCTCCGAACGGTGCCTTGTTCGGGAGCAGCTATTACCGCACGCCGTTCCCTGTGCGCCTGTGGATATGGAATGCTTTCTCTCAGTCGGATGGAGCACTGGCTAAGTGGATAACCAAGGTATTCGGTTCCAAACCTAAGCTGATGGCGAATGTGAATCCGCAGCTCCGTGCCCAGGTAGCCGAGCATCAGCTCGATAAATATGGCTATTTTAACGGTAAGGTGACTTATGATGTGCTGACACAGAGCAATCCGAAGAAGGCGAAGGTTGCCTATCAGGTAGACTTCGGTCATCTCTGGACGCTTGATTCTATGGCTTATCTCAACTTCCCAGCCAAGAGCAAGCAGTTTATAGATGCTTCCATGGACAAGGCGCTCATACGGAAGGGGAGTCCTTTCAATGTCGCCAACATGGAATCGGAACGTCAGCGTATCACCCGTCTGTTCCGCAACAGGGGCTATTATTTCTATCAGAACAGTTATGCTTCTTATCTTGCCGATACCGTGAATGTGCCCGGCAAGGTGCAGTTGCGGCTGATGATGGCAGACAGCGTGGACGATAGGGCTACCCGACAGTGGTATATCGGAAAGATTCATGTTAATTTCAGAAAGCAGTATATGGAGGAGTTGAAGGATTCCTTTATGCGCAGCTATCTGAGTTTCCATTATAATGGAAGAAAGATGCCGATACGTCCAGGCATCGTTTTGCAGAGTCTGCGCCTGCGTCCCCGTGAACTGTATCGGGTACGTACCGAGGAACGTGCCAAGACCGGACTTCAGGAGATGGGACTCTTCAGCTATTCCAGCATCCAGTTCACTCCCCGTTCGGTGCAGACCCTAGACAGTCTGGGCAATGTAGTATATCGTGATACCTTGGATGCCAATATCGACCTGGTATTCGACAAGCCATACGATTTCTATGTCGAGGCAAATGCCCGCGGTAAAACGACCGGTAGAGTAGGACCGGAGTTGGTAGTGGGTCTTACCAAGCGCAATGCTTTTCATGGAGGCGAGAAACTTACTGTCAACCTGCATGGTTCGCATGAGTGGCAAACCATCAGTCAGGCTGGTGGAGGTTCTACCCGCATCAATTCCTATGAATACGGATCGGATGTTTCCGTAGAGTTCCCTCGCATCATCACGCCTTGGAATATGTTCAGAACGATGGAGCAGAATGAGCGCAGATACCGTGCCGGGCATATGCCTACCAAATATCGGGGTGTGCCAACTACTACCATCAAGGCTTCGATGAATGTGCTGAACAGAGCCAGCTATTTCCGACGTCATGTGGCAGCGGGCGAGTTAACCTATGCGTGGTCTACCTCTTACCAGCATCAGCATTCTTTCAGTCCGCTGATTCTCTCTTATGAGTTTATGAACAGCCGCACAGCCGCTTTCGATAGCATCCTCGCCCTGCATCCTTATCTTCAGATATCGATGCGCGACCAGTTTGTGCCTAAGATGAGTTACACCTATACTTATCGCAGTCCGCGCCGTTACCGCCATCCTATCACCTGGTCAACCACTATCAGCGAGGCAGCCAATATCCTTTCGCTCGGTTACATGGCGGCCGGAAAGGGATGGAATGAGAAAGACAAGAAGATGTTCAAGAATCCGTTTGCTCAGTTCCTGAAACTGGAGACTGATTTCGTGAAATATTGGCGTATCACCCAGGATGGTACGCTGGTGGGACATGTCAATGCCGGCATTATCTGGAGTTATGGCAATGCCGAGAATGCTCCTTATTATGAGCAGTTCTATATCGGTGGTGCCAACAGTGTGCGAGCCTTTAATGTGCGGAGTATCGGACCGGGCAGATACCAGCCTACCAACAGTAAGTATTCGTATATCGACCAGACGGGCGACATCAAGTATCTGATGAATCTGGAATACCGTCAGAAGGTATGGGGCGATCTCTATGGAGCTCTTTTCCTGGATGCAGGTAATGTGTGGACCTTACGCAACCATGAGTACAGTCCGCTCGGCAAGTTTGATGTAGACAAGTTTTTCCGGCAACTGGCGGTAGGCACCGGTGTCGGTGTGCGTTATGATATGGGTATGTTTGTGATACGTGTCGACTGGGGTATCGGTCTGCATGTTCCTTACGATACCGGCAAGAATGGCATCTATAACATCCGTCGGTTCAAGGATGCCCAGAGTCTGCATTTCGCTGTGGGTTATCCTTTCTAGGTTTAGACTGGGAGATGTGTCCGAAAATAAGTCTGATATGTGTTACAGATAGTGCATAAAAGAACAAAAATTGATATTAATCAAAAAAAAGTAGGAAAACTTGCGGTTAACTGCATTTTTTTTGTTACTTTTGCATCGTTATTTTTTAAATAACTATATCAACTATTAATAAATAAAAGTATAGACAAAATGAAACCTACGTTATTGCTTTTGGCTGCCGGTATGGGTAGCCGTTATGGTGGTTTGAAACAGCTTGATGGTCTGGGTCCTAATGGTGAGACTATCATGGACTACAGCATCTATGATGCTATTCAGGCTGGTTTCGGAAAAATCGTGTTCGTTATCCGCAAGGACTTCGAAGATCAGTTCCGTGAGAAGATTCTTTCAAAGTATGAGGGCCATATTCCTGCAGAACTTTGCTTCCAGGCATTGGATGCTCTCCCAGAGGGATTCTCAGTTCCAGAAGGTCGTGAGAAACCATGGGGTACAAACCATGCTGTCCTGATGGCAAAGGATATCATCAAGGAACCTTTCTGCGTAATCAACTGCGATGACTTCTACAACCGCGATTGCTTCATGGTAATCGGCAAGTTCCTCTCTGAACTTCCAGAGGGCAGCAAGAACCGTTACGCCATGGTAGGTTTCCGTGTAGGTAATACCTTGAGTGAGAATGGTACAGTAGCTCGCGGCATCTGCTCTAAGGATGCTGATGAGAACTTGACAACCTGTGTAGAGCGTACCGAGATCATGCGTATCGACGGTAAGGTATCTTACAAGGACGAGCAGGGCGAGTGGGTTGCTGTAGGCGACAATACTCCTGTTTCCATGAACGTTTGGGGCTTCACACCTGATTACTTCCAGCATAGTGAGGAGTACTTCAAGGAGTTCTTGAGTGATCCTAAGAATATGGAAAACAAGAAGGCTGAGTTCTTCATCCCATTGATGGTCAACAAGCTCATCAATGAGGGTACAGCTACTGTTAAGGTGCTCGATACTACCAGCAAGTGGTTTGGTGTAACTTATGCAGCCGACCGCCAGAGTGTTGTTGATAAGATCCAGCATCTTATCGATGAGGGTGTTTATCCAAACAAGCTCTTCTAATTTAATGTGATGGATATAAACATTAATATATTGACAGATCAGGAAGCCGCTATTCTCCGAGAGACGATAGCGGCTTCTCATCGTATTGTCGTCTGTGCACATAAGTCGCCAGACGGTGATGCCATCGGCTCTTCTTTGGGATGGGCTGGTTATCTTCGCTCTTTGGGCAAGAAAGTTGACATTTGTGTGCCGGATATGATACCGGATTCTATTTCCTGGTTGCCTGGAGCTGCCGGTATCCTGCGATATGACAGACAGCCTGAACTGGTGCAGCGAGCTTTCGATGAAGCCGACCTGGTATGCTGTGTTGACTTTAGCAGTGAGGGACGTCTTGATGAGATGGACCATGTATTGTTGGGTTGCAAGACTCAGCGTGTCATCATCGACCACCATCTGGCTCCTAATCTTGAGGCTAAGCTGCTGGTTTCGCAGCCACATGCCAGCAGTGCCAGCGACCTGGTATTTCGTGTAGTCTGGCAGTTGGGAGGTTTCCCACAGATGGATCAGACCTGGGCTACCTGCATCTATTGTGGCATGATGACCGATACGGGCGGTTTCACCTATAATTCTACCCAGCCTTATATCTATTACATCATCTGCTTGCTGCTTACCAAGAACATCGACAAGGATAAGATTTACCGCAATGTCTTCAATAATGCCCGCATTCCGGCAGTCCGGTTCCGTGGCTATCTGATGAATGAAAAGTTGCAGGTAGTAGAGGGACTTCATGCCAGTTTCTATACAGTGACCCGTAAAGAGTTGAAGAAGTATGACTTTATTAAGGGCGACCTGGAAGGACTGGTGAACGTGCCTCTTACCATCAAGGGTCACAAACTCTCCATTTCTCTTCGTGAAGATACAGATATAGACAATCGCATATTGGTAAGTCTCCGTTCGGTAGACGATTTCCCATGCAATAAGATGGCAGCCGAGTTCTTCAATGGTGGCGGTCATCGCAATGCTTCTGGCGGCAAATTGCTTTGCAGCATACAGGAGGCAGAGCAGATAGCACTGAAGGCTATCCTGGCATACGCCGATATGCTGAAGTAGCCGATTTTTTCCTTAGAAATGACGAAAAAGGCAGAAAACAACCCCGTTTTGAGGCAATAGGATGATAATAAGTGATAAATAATAATAAAATCAACCTATTCCTCTCGGTGTTGTCTTATCTTTTTTGTACCTTTGCCCAATAAATCAGATTTTAAAAAGAAGAATGAAGAAATTTTTGTTTGCAATGATTGCTTTCGCGGCTGTTTTATCGTTTGTCGCATGCAATGATAGTGAGACTTATAAGGACATGCGCGACAGAGAGCTCGATTCTATCAGCTCTTTCTTGCGTAAGGAAAACATTAAGGTCATCTCTGAGGATGAGTTCAACAGACGTTGGAAAAATAATGAAAAACTGACGGATACAGCAAAGAACAACAACGAATGGGTACTTTTCAACAGTAACGGTATCTACATGCAGGTGATTGACCAGGGATGTGGCGACTATATCAAGAAAGGTACATCGGTAGATGTATTGGTCCGCTTTGATGAGTATAACCTTTCGTATGCTGCAGAAATGAGTGATAAGTGTCTCACGCTTTCAAACAAAGTTCCTGCTTATTCCTATTATGTAGATAAGATAAGCGTTACCAATACTTCCGGTACGTTCACCGGTTCTTTTGTTGATCCTTCAGCCAGTCTGATGGCCATTACATATAATTCATCCAGTTATGGCGGTGTAAGTTCTACCGTGCCTAGCGGTTGGCTCATACCATTCACCTGGATTAAGATAGGCAGACCGAAGACTGATGATGAACGCATCGCTCATGTCCGCCTGCTCGTACCTCACTCTTACGGTACCACATCGGCATCGGGCAGTGTGCAGGCATGTGTCTACGACATGACTCTGCAGAAAGGAAGATAAACATTAAAAGAGAAAGATATATTTATGACACTGATTAAGTCAATTTCTGGTATCCGCGGTACTATCGGCGGTCCAGCGGGCGATACTTTGAATCCGCTCGATATCGTAAAGTTCACTTCAGCATACGCTACCTTCATTCGCCGTAGCGGTGCTTCTGAGAGTAATACCATCGTTGTAGGCCGTGATGCGCGCATCTCTGGCGAGATGGTAAAGAATGTGGTTTGTGGAACCCTCATGGGTATGGGCTACGATGTACTGAACATCGGTCTGGCTACTACTCCTACCACCGAACTTGCTGTTACCATGAGTGGTGCCGCCGGCGGTATCATCATCACAGCTTCTCACAACCCACGCCAGTGGAATGCCCTCAAGCTCCTCAACGAGAAGGGTGAGTTCCTCACAGCAGCTAATGGTAACGAGGTGCTGGGTATCGCAGAGAAGGAAGACTTCGACTATGCGGATGTGGATCATCTCGGAAAATATACTGAAGACAATACCTTCAACAAGCGTCATATCGACTCCGTACTTGCTTTGAAGCTTGTAGATGTAGAAGCAATCAAGAATGCCCACTTTAAGGTTTGTGTAGATTCCATCAACTCAGTTGGTGGCGTTATACTTCCAGAGTTGCTCGATGCGCTCGGTGTAGCATATACTTTCCTCAATGGTGAGCCTACAGGCGACTTCGCTCATAATCCGGAGCCATTGGAGAAGAACCTTGGTGGTATCATGGATGAGTTGAAGAAGGGTGGCTACGATATGGGTATCGTTGTAGACCCTGATGTTGACCGTCTGGCTTTTATCTGCGAAGATGGCAAGATGTTTGGCGAAGAGTATACCTTGGTAAGTGTGGCAGATTACGTGTTGAGCAAGACTCCAGGCAATACCGTCAGCAACCTTTCATCTACCCGTGCCCTCCGTGATGTTACAGAGAAGCATGGTGGCAAGTACACCGCAGCTGCTGTAGGCGAGGTGAATGTAACTACCAAGATGAAGGATGTTCACGCTGTTATCGGTGGTGAAGGCAATGGTGGAGTTATCTATCCAGAGAGCCATTACGGTCGTGATGCCCTCGTTGGTATCGCCCTCTTCCTGAGCAGTCTGGCTCACAAGGGCTGCAAGGTGAGCGAGCTCCGTGCCAGCTTCCCTAACTATTTCATCGCCAAGAACCGCATCGACCTGACTCCATCTACCGATGTAGATGCTATCCTCGTGAAGGTTAAGGAGATGTATGGTAAGGAGAAGGATGTCACCGTAACAGATATCGATGGCGTCAAGCTCGATTTCCCTGACAAGTGGGTTCACCTCCGCAAGAGTAATACCGAGCCTATCATCCGCGTATATAGCGAGGCCTCTACCATGGAGCAGGCTGATGAACTGGGCAAGAAACTCATGCAGGTGGTTTACGATATGCAGTAAGATACTGAATATGAGATCATATAAATAGAGATGAAGCAACGTAGATTTTGCTTCATCTCTTTTTTTGTGCGCCGATTTCCATCTGCAAAACTTCAGTAATTTGAAGAAAGATAGAGAAAGATTTGGCTTTCTCAGATAAAAATCGTATTTTTGTTGCGAAATTGCAGACAATGAGGCCTCTGAGCCTTTGTTGCAGTAATGAAAAACTTGAACCGTTCCTTATAGGGAGCATAAATGAAATTACAGAATAATGGAATCTATTATAAAGCATTATCAGGTAGCCCATGTCGGGTTCAGCCTTTCTTATCCTGATTCCTCTCAGGATATGATGGCTGTTTTACTGGAGGCTTATCAGGCGTTTGAATGCGATGAACAGGTCGCATCTGCTGCCCTGACCTCCTTCTCTCTTACCTTGAATGAAAGTGGGGAAGAACTGAGGAAACCTGCCGGTTTCAAGGAGGAATGCAGACAGGATGAGGAGGGACAGCTCATTATCAGTGGTAGTCTGGGAGAGAAGCAGAAGGCGTTCCTGATGGCAATGACTGATATGAAATCGATACTGGTTACAGGTTATGATTATCAGCATTCCAGTCTTCTGGTTCCTGCTGGCACCTTCAGCCAGAAGTCGGCTTTCGGATCCCTCAAGGCAACCGTTGACACCTCGTTGATGCTCCTCTATGCCATGCGTTCGGCAACCGGAGATACACTCCTGTTTCATTCTTCTACCATAGTAAAGGATGGAAAGGCTTATCTCTTCCTGGGCAAGAGCGGAACGGGCAAGAGTACGCATTCCGGACTGTGGCTCAAACATATCGAGGGCACCCGACTGCTCAATGATGATAACCCGGTGGTATATATATCGCACGAAGGAACGCCCATGGTGAGCGGCTCGCCTTGGAGCGGAAAGACACCTTGCTATAAGAACGAGGAATATCCGATAGGGGCAATTGTCCAATTGCGCCAGGCACCAGAGAATAAAATCAGAAAACAGACCGTCATAGAGTCTTATGTGTCTATCAAGACTTCTGTCTCCGGCAAGGCATGGGAGAAGGAAATTGCAGATGGCCAGCATCAAACGATAGAGAAGCTGATCGGGGCTACCCGGCTTTATCAGCTTGACTGTCTGCCTGATGCCGGTGCAGCTCTCCTTTGCAGTCAGACCATCAGTCAGTAAAACCAACCGTCGGGTAAAAACCAATCGTACAATAGAAAGATGAATACATCCGATTCAAAATATAAGGCAATAGCCGCGCTCGAGCAATTCATCCGTGAAGGTCGTCCTGTCAAGTTTCCGGTCAAAGGAACCAGCATGCTTCCCTTTATCGTAGGTGATAGAGATTGCGTAGAATTCTATCCGGTAGAAGGTGAGTTGAAGGTGGGCGATATTGTGATGGCGAGGGTAGAAGAAGGCTATCCGGTGGTGCATCGCATCATCGGGATAGAGCCTGTTGCAGGAGCAGCTTCCCCCGCATCTTTTTCTGCAGATGATTGCCGTATCGTGCTGACGGGCGATGGAAATCTCGGCTTTAAGGAGCATTGCCTGCGCAAGGATGTCATTGCGAAGGCGCATGCTGTCATCTGTCCCGACGGCAGCCGTAAGAGTCTCATCTCGCAGAAAGCGCTCAGAAACTGGCACAGATGGCAGAGGTTGAGGCCTGTGCGTAGGGTCTTGCTTAAAATAATCAAGCTCTATATCCGTTTATCATATAAAAACTAAAAAACAAGATACAATGAAGATCAAGAAAGATTTCAAGCTCCGCGAAATTTGCGGTGAGTATGTGGTAACAGCCGAAGGTATGCAGGCTGTAGACTTTACCAAGTTGATCAGTCTCAATGAAACTGCTGCGTTTCTCTGGAAGACGGCTGAAAAACAGGGCGAATTTACGGCAGCTTCGTTGGCTCAGGCTCTGTGCGATGAGTATGATGTAGTCATGGCTCAGGCAGAAAAAGACTGCGAGGCGATTATTGCCCAGTGGCAGAAAGAGGGACTGGTATGAGGAAGTATGCACTATGGTTTTTTCGCCAGATGTCTGCTGTCCGGGGACGTTTGCTGTTGCGCATCATCGCCGGTCTTCTGCAGGTAGCATTAGGTTTGTGGCTCGTCTGGCTGTGTCGCCGGTTCATCGATGTGGTGATCTGGCGTGGCAATGTGCTGCGCGAAACCATCGTGCTTTTTTCTGTCATCGCCCTGCTGATAGCCCTTCGCCAGCTGGTATTCTATCTTTCCGGCATCACCGAGGTTATCCTCCAGAATGATATGCGTAGCCGCCTCTTCCGGTTTGTGCTGGGCAGGAAACTCTATGCCGTTAAGCATCAGGCTGAGGCTGGTTCCGGAAAGCCTGCTTCTGATATGCTTTCCGGCGACATCAGCCAGCGTTTGGAGCGCGATCTCTCATCAGCCTCTTCGGTAGTTACGGATATCCTGCCTACAATCGTAGTCACCCTGGTGCAGCTCTTCGGTGCCTTCTTCCTGATGCGTTCCATCGATTCCATTCTGGCATGGAGTCTTCTGGTGTTGACACCGGTGGTTGCAGTCTGTGCCAAATATCTCGGCAGCCGACTCAAGAAGATGACGCTGGCGATACGCGAGGAGGAGAGCAGCATACAGATGATGATTCAGGAGACGGTAGAACATGAACTCACTATCAAGACCTTGCAGGCAGAGAGCACGGTTTCCAGTAGGGTAGGCTGCATGCAGCAGCGTTTGCATCATCTGGTCCGCCGTAGAATCCGTTTTACGTTGATATCCCGCTTGCTCCTGGCTTTCACCTTCAGTTACGGCTATTTCGGAGCCTTTGTCTATGGTGCCATCCAACTCAAGAACGGGTTGATAACCTTTGGTGTGATGACCGCCTTCCTGCAGTTGGTGGGTCAGATACAGAGTCCTATCATGTCGCTCTTGGGCATGATTCCCCAGCTGATTCATGCATCAGCGAGTGTAGACCGGTTGGTAGAGATAGAAAATACAGAGCAGGAGGAATCTCTGTCGCAGGCAGATGCTTCTATACCTTTGCAGCGTGCTTGCGGCATCCGTCTTCAGGATGTAAGTTATTCATATCCCGATGAGCGAAAGAAAGTTGTTGTCAGTCATTTCTCTTATGATTTCCGTCCCGCCACATCTGTGGCGATAGTAGGAGAAACCGGTTGTGGCAAGACCACTATCCTGCGTCTCTTGTCGAGTATCATCCAGCCCGATAGCGGAAGGATAGTATTGTATGATGCCCTGGGCAAAGAGACAGAAGGAACCGGCATGCGTTCGCATATCGTGTATATAGAGCAGGGTAATACGCTGATGAGCGGAACCATTCGCGATAATCTTCTTCTTGCCAATCCCGTGGCTACCGATGAGCAGCTTACCGAAGCCCTTCATGTAGCCTGTTCCGATTTCGTTTTCAGTTTGCCGGCAGGTATGGATACGAAGATAGGAGAGCATGCCACCCGTTTGAGTGGCGGTCAGGCACAGCGCATTGCTATCGCCCGCAGTCTTTTGCGCGAAGGTAACATTCTGTTGCTTGATGAAATCAGCTCATCGCTGGATGCCGAAACCGAGAAGCTTCTTTTCGACCGCCTCTTTGCTTCGTATGCCGATAAGACTATTATCTGTGTTACGCATAGGAAGGAGGTGGCAGACAGATGCCAGGAGCAGATACGGCTGTGATGATGTGTTTTTATGGCAGTCCGGTTAACAAGGCTTTAAACCGATGTCCTCTGTTTCGGAAACAGAACAGCGTTATCCGTAGTAAGTATAAAAAGAAAGCTCAGGGCTATCTGACCTGAGCTTTTTGCATATCATGATTTCTGTATCATTTACTTCTGGCATTCCTTGCAAGGAGTCCAAGGCTTCAACTGCTTGAAGAAGTCGTTGCCCTTATCATCTACGAGGATGAATGCAGGGAAGTCCTCTACGGTAATCTTCCAGATAGCCTCCATACCGAGCTCTGGGTACTCTACGCACTCGATGCTCTTGATAGAACTCTTAGAGAGAACGGCAGCTACACCACCGATAGTACCGAGGTAGAAACCACCATGCTTCTTGCAAGCCTCTGTAACAACATCGCCACGGTTACCCTTGGCAATCATTACAAGGCTAGCGCCATGATCCTGGAACTCATCTACGTATGGGTCCATACGGTTGGCAGTGGTAGGTCCCATAGAGCCACATGGATAACCCTCTGGAGTCTTGGCTGGTCCTGCATAAAGGATAGGGTGGTTCTTGAAGTACTCAGGCATCTCCTCGCCTGCATCCAGACGAGCCTTGAGCTTAGCGTGAGCGATGTCACGAGCCACGATGATGGTACCCTTCAAGTTAACACGGGTGCTTACAGGATACTTGGTCAACTCAGCACGAACTGCGTCGATACCCTTGTCAAGGTCAATCTCGATACCCTTGGTACCCTCACCAGGGTTACGGAGCTCCTCAGGAATCAACTCTGTTGGATTCTCATCCATCTTCTCCAACCAGATACCGTCCTTGTTGATCTTAGCCTTGATGTTACGGTCGGCAGAGCAGCTTACACCCATACCGATAGGGCAGCTTGCACCGTGGCGAGGCAGACGGATGACACGGATATCGTGAGCGAGATACTTACCACCGAACTGTGCACCCAAGCCAATCTTGTGAGCCTCTTCGAGAAGCTTATTCTCCAAGTCGATGTCACGGAAAGCACGGCCCGTCTCATCACCTGTTGTAGGCAACTCGTCGTAGTACTTGATAGAAGCCAACTTCACGGTAAGGAGGTTCTTCTCTGCTGAAGTACCACCGATAACGAAGGCGATATGGTAAGGAGGACATGCAGCTGTACCCAGGCTCTTCATCTTCTCTACGAGGAATGGAAGGAGGGTGCCCTCATTCTGGATAGTAGCCTTGGTCATAGGGTAGAAGTAAGTCTTGTTGGCAGAGCCACCACCCTTGGCAACCATCACGAAGCGGTACTCGTCGCCCTCTGTAGCCTCGATATCAATCTGGGCAGGCAGGTTACAACGGGTGTTCACCTCATCATACATATTGAGAGGAGCGTTCTGAGAATAGCGGAGGTTGTCCTGTGTAAAGGTGTTGTAAACACCCAGACTCAGTGCCTCTTCGTCCTCGAAATCGGTCCATACGCGCTGACCCTTCTCGCCGTGGATGATAGCAGTACCTGTATCCTGGCAGAATGGGAGGATGCCCTTGACGGCAGTCTCTGCATTGCGGAGGAACTGGAGAGCTACGTACTTGTCGTTCTCTGAAGCCTCTGGGTCGCTGAGAATCTTAGCCACCTGGAGGTTGTGCTCACGACGGAGCTTGAACTCTACGTCGTGGAAACCCTGCTGTGCCAGCAAAGTAAGAGCTTCCTTAGAAACCTTGAGGATAGTCTTACCCTCGAACTCTGCTGTGCTTACGCCTTCCTTAGAGATAAGGCGATACTCTGTCTTGTCCTCTCCAATCTGAAACATTGGAGCATACTTAAAATCTGGAGTTTTTGCCATAATGTTTTTTGTTATTTTAAACTGTTGAAATATTCAAGTCTAATTAATTCTCGTATTCTATTTCCTGGTCGAGGCTGTCGACGAAGTTGCGGAAAACCTCTTCCTCCACATCGCCCATGGCAAATTCTTTCTCAGCATCCTTTCGGATTTCTGCTATCCATGAGCGGCGTGCCTTGATATAATCTTCGTGTATGCGGTTGGCATCTTCGAGTGTAATGTCACTGATGCCGTAGTAATCGCAGATCATCTGGTAGGTCCATGCCCACTGGTAGTCGCGATAGTTGGCATTGATTTCTTCAAACCGGTCGAGCAACTGTTCTATATTCTCGATAGTTCCTTCCTTCACATCCCTAACGATGCCTTCTTCTTCAGAAACCGGGAGTAGGAGTCCCGAAAGATCATCCCAATCGCCCACGCCGACATGGGTGGCTGGAGGGGTGATGGCTGGGTCGCGCTTCAGTACACGCTTCAATACGGCACCCATGTAGATGCGGAGGGCGATATCATAATATTTGATGCCCTTGTGGAGCGATGAAGCCGGTATGATATATTCGTGATAGAGATACTGCGAAACATTATCGCCCGTTACCTCGCGCAGGTTTTCAAGAATCTTCTTACCCTTCAGAATCTCGCCAACAGAATAAGGTGAAAGCCAGTCGAAGTTGACGATGCTCTTGCGGTTCTCCATAGCACGGAGATCACGCTTAGGCCATTTCTTGATGTCGCGGTACAGACCTACGGTAGTGATGTTTCTGCCCGGGATGAGGAACATCTTGTCGCCATCGGCAATGAGGTAGGCGAAAGGCAGGTTGCGGGTGTTAGGGTGGTGCATCAGCTTGCCGAAGCATACTGAGAAGGAACCCAGAGTGGCTGGCATCAGGAGATAAGCACCGCTGGCTGTCTTGGAACCGCGCTCCAGAATGCCCCAGTGCATAGGTCCCATCTTGTAGGCATGGTTGCTGAAGTTGGTGGCAGAACCGGCGTTATAGAAAGAGAACATGCCTCCGATAAGCAGACTGCTCTTATGATGAGAAGCGGTGAAAGGACCGCAGAAGGCGGCGCACGCCTCACCGTTGCTCATATAGCTGTTGGCGAAGAATACGGAGGCTGATGCGGTAAAGCCGTTGGACAGCTGGCAAGCTTCGCCTACGAAGCAATCCTGTATCTTTACGCTGTTGATGACACTGGCGCCTTCAGCGATGATGCTGTTTTCTGTAATAACGCCTGTGCCGATATATACGTTGCCATGAACAGAGCCCAATAGCGTACAGTCGCTCAGACGGGAAGCACCGTTCACTTCGCAGTAATCATTGATTACGCAGTTGGTAATCTCCTTGGTATTGATGATCTTCACATTATTGCCAATCTGGCCCCGCTCCGGCATCTTGTTTTCGATGTCGGTCTTGATGAGTTGGCGTATTTTCTCCTTCATTTCCTTGTCAGGGAAATGCTTCACCATGAAGGCTGCCAGCTGGCTGTTCAGATCGCTGAAGAGGATTACGTTGCCTTCGCCCACCTCGTTGAGTACGCTCACAAGATTTCCTTCGCCGTAAGTAGCTCCCTCGGTGGTTTCCATGGTCGAGATGTTTGAGATGTAGCAATCATCGCCAATGGTATAGTTGTTGATGAAATTGCCTACGTTTTCTATCAGACAGTCGTCGCCTATGGTTACATTGCGCAAGGTGGCATTGTTGATGCCCGAATGCTTTACGAAGCCCTGGCTCACCTCCACGTTCTTGTTGAAGGATCCGATGTTTATTTCGCCATAGAGCATCACGCGGTGCATGAAGTTGGGCTTGAAATCTTCTGATACATTGACTGAGGTCCAGTCTTCGGCCCAGCAGTCGTTATGTTTAAGCACCTCGATTTCCTCGGTGGTTAAAGGTCTGTAATCATTCATAGCTTACTTGTTATTGATATTTATGTTCTTACTCATAATCCTGGTACAGGAAGTCGTTGTATGGATACTTCTGTACGTGCAACTCTCTTACTTTCTTGTAGAGTATCTCGCGGAATTCGTCGATGTTCTCCTTGTTCTTTGCCGAGATGAAGAGGCAGTCCTCATTGAGTTTTGCCATCCAGGTCTTCTTCAGGTCTTCCAGCGGGATGTTCTCTTTCTCCATCGGTGTGAGGTCGTCTTCCTCTTTTTCTACCCATGAGTAGTTGTCTATCTTGTTGAAGATAATCATCGATGGCTTATCGGCGCAATCCAGTTCCTTGAGCGTATTCTCTACTACCTGGATCTGCTCTTCGAAGTCGGGATGTGAGATGTCTACTACGTGCAGAAGGAGGTCGGCCTCGCGTGTCTCGTCAAGGGTACTCTTGAATGAGTCGACCAGGTCGGTTGGCAATTTGCGGATGAATCCTACGGTATCGGCAAGGAGGAACGGCAGGTTGTCTACCACCACCTTGCGTACGGTGGTGTCAAGGGTGGCAAAGAGTTTGTTCTCTGCAAACACCTCGCTCTTGCTGAGCAGATTCATGATGGTAGATTTACCTACGTTGGTATAGCCCACCAGTGCCACGCGCACCATTCTGCCTCTGTTTTTTCGCTGTGTAGTCTTCTGCTTGTCGATTTCTGCCAGTCGCTCTTTGAGGAGACTCATTCTGCCGAGGATGATACGGCGGTCCATCTCGAGCTGGGTCTCACCCGGTCCACGCAGACCAACAGATCCCTTACCGCCACCAGATCCTGAACCGCCACCCTGTCGTTCCAGGTGAGTCCAGAGTCTTTGCAGACGAGGGAGCATATAGCGGTATTGCGCCAACTCTACCTGGGTTTTAGCCGCAGCGGTTTGCGCACGCATGGCGAAGATATCGAGGATGAGTGAGGTGCGGTCCAGAATCTTCACCTGCAGTTCCTGTTCGATGTTACGGATCTGTTTAGCAGAAAGCTCATCATCAAAGATGACCATACCTACTTCTCTATCTTCCTCTTCCTCGTCCTTGATGTATTGCTTGATTTCCTCCAGCTTACCCTTTCCCACGTAGGTGGTCTGGTTAGGCGACACCACCTTCTGCGTGAATCGCTTCACGGTGACGGCGCCTGCGGTATCTGCAAGAAATTCCAACTCGTCGAGATATTCCTTGGTCTTGGCTTCGTCCTGTGTCTTGGTAATAAGACCCACCAGCACAGCGGTTTCCGCCTTGACTTCTGATATTACAAATTCTTTCATTCTTTACGTACGTATTATTATAGGTGCAAAGATAATAAAAAAAATGCTCTTATTATATATATAAGGTGAAAATTATGTTTTTTTTATGAAAGCGGCTGCAAGGTTACGGGGCGGAAAGCGGTATTTGCGAACGCAGGAATCGGCATGTCTGAATGCTGAAACATTCAAAAATTCAAAAGCCTCGACGTGATGTCGGGGCTTTTTGGCATTAAATCCCTTTAAATTAGCGAAAAGTGTCAAATTTTTAATGATTCTTCTCCTCTTTCTTCTGAATTTTGCTTATCTTTGCAGGCATTAAAATAAATCAAACCTAAAAAGAAAATAAATATGAAGCAAAAAATGAGTATCGCTGGTATTTTGTTGCTTGCAGCTTTGGGTATGCAGGCTAACAGCTATACAGTGAAGTCGCCAGACGGTAAATTGGTGATGAATGTTGCTTGTGAGGGAGGCAAGGCTTCCTACACGGTAGATTACAATGGCAAGCAGATGCTGGGAACTTCGGCGCTCGGTCTGGTTGCCAATTATGGTGATTTCTCAAAGGATCTCACCATGGGCATTCTGAAGGGTGGGGAAGTGAAGCCACTTGCCTACAAGATGACCCGCATCAAGAAGAGTGATATCCAGAAGGATGTGGTGGATGCTACCATCGGTTTCCTCAACAGCAAGAAGGATTCCATGACCCTTCATCTTCATGTAAGCAACAACGACATCGCCTACAAGTATGAGATGAGCCGTCCTAAGAAGGATAATCCTAAGTCGGTGATTATATATAATGAGGTGAGCGGATTCAATTTCCCGGAGAAGACCACCACCTTCCTCTGTCCTCAGATTACTCCGATGACCGGTTGGGAGCGCACCAAGCCATCTTACGAGGAGGAATATACTCCCGATGCTCCGATGAACGTGAAGTCACAGTTCGGTGTGGGCTATACCTTCCCATGTCTCTTCAAGGTGGGCAGCGACGGATGGGTATTGGTCAGCGAAACCGGTGTGTCGAGCGCTTATCCAGGTTGCCGTCTTTCTGATTACGAGCCGGGCAAGGGCTATACCATCGCCTTCCCTCAGAAGGGTGAGAACAATGGCATCGGTTCCGAATATGCCGGCATCCCATTGCCAGGAGAAACTCCCTGGCGTACCATCACCGTAGGTTCTTCGCTGGCTCCTGTCGTAGAGACCACCATCCCTTACGATGTGGTTGAACCATTGTACGAGGCAAGTCAGACTTACAAGCCATCGCGCTATACCTGGAGCTGGCTCATCTGGCAGGACAATTCCGTTAACTATGACGACCAGGTGAAGATGGTGGATGTGGCTGCTGCCCAGGGCTACGAGGCGGTACTGGTAGATAACTGGTGGGACAAGCAGATAGGCAGAAAGCGCATCGAAGAGTTGAGCAAGTATGCCAAGAGCAAGAAGGTAAGTCTGATGCTCTGGTACAATTCGAATGGTTTCGAGAACGATGCTCCTCAGACTCCTCGCCAGATTATGAACAATTCCATAGCCCGCAAGAAGGAGATGGCTTGGATGAAGAAGATTGGCGTGGCAGGCATCAAGGTGGATTTCTTCGGTGGCGACAAGCAGGAGACGATGAAGCTTTATGAGGATATCCTCAGCGATGCCAACGATTATGGCTTGGAGGTGATCTTCCATGGTTGCACCATGCCTCGTGGCTGGGAGCGCATGTATCCTAACTATGTTTCGAGTGAGGCAGCCCTGGCTTCTGAGAACGTATATTTCACGGATTATCATGCCAAGAAGGAGGCTTTCGAGATGACGATGCATCCGTTCTCAAGAAATGCCGTAGCCAGCTTCGACTGGGGTGGTGTGATGATGAACAAGTATTTCTCTAAGGACAACAAGAGCCGTCACCAGCGTTATACCAGCGATGTGTTCGAGATGGCTACTGCCATCACCAATCAGAGCAGCGTAAACTGCATCTGTCTCTATCCTAACAACTTGCAGGATGTACCACAGTGGGAGTTAGATTGGCTCAAGAATGTACCAACTGCATGGGAGGATACCAGGTTTATTGCCGGTTATCCTACCAAGTATGCGGTGGTGGCTCGCAAGTCGAGTGTAGAGAATGGTTCTGGCGCAGCACTTACAGCAGGTAGATGGTTCGTAGGTGGACTGAATGCTACAGACAAGCCTCTTGCCCTGACCCTGGATTTGCCGATGTTTGCCGGTAAGACCGTTACTTATATCACCGACCAGCCAAAGAAGAAGGGCGAGAAGTTCTTCACTTCTGCCAAGAAGGCATTGAAGGTTGGCAAGGATGGCAAGGCAAAGGTGGTAATCCAGCCTAATGGCGGTATCATCATCGAATAAACTTTATGTTTAGGCTTCGATTGCCTACGTGAAAATTTTATAGGCATCGATTTCCTACGTGAAAAAGTTTTTTTCTCGAAAAAGTATCAAAGTCTCATTTTTGCTTGAAAAATAGGCTTTAAATACTTGATATATAAGATAATAATAAAAATGAGACTTCTCGGTTTTTGAGCCGAGAAGTCTCATTAATGTATCATGGAAGTCTCATAGGCTTTTTTAATCCTATTTCACCTGTAGATGTTCTATGGTTGTGTCAATATAATCAGGATAAGTCATGGTGATGTGTCTGCTTTTTTAGTTCATCAATTGGTCTTTCTATGCCCTCCGGTTGGTCTGCTTGTGCCCGTCACACGGTCATCCGCAGCCCACCACGTGGGCATTGACAGCCCGTGTACCGGGCAACTATTGCCCATAGTGTAGGCAATGAATGCCCAAATATAGGACTTATTTTTGGGCAATATTCTTTAGGGTCTTTGCGCTGTTTAAACAATCTTTTTGCGCTGTTTAAACTGATTTTTCTCGTGCATCGTGCAGTCTTTTATGATACTTCTATAGCATTTCATGATACTTCCATGATACTTTTTCCTGCTTTTTCCGAGAAGTCTCATTGATTGTAAATATCGATATATCAGTAATATAATATGGATTTTCCAGCGAAAAATGAGACTATGATACTTTTTTCTGGAAAAAACTTTTATGTGCGCGTAATCGGATAGATGCTATTTCTTTGTTTTTTGCGTATCTTCGCGAAAGTTCAGAGTGAGTCGAAAAAATGCCGTATCTTTGCAGCGTCAATATTATGATGGCTACCATTTCAGTGAGTATTCGGAGGATGTGTTTAATCCGTTCAGTCTTATAAGAGCATTGGCTGGTCAGAAGATTGATGCCTACTGGTTTGGTTCCGGTACGCCAAGCTATCTCATCAAGGGTTTGCAGAAATATCATGTTAACGTGACTGATATTGAACAGAAGAGTGTGAGTGTGGATGATTTCGATGTGTCGCCCGAGCAGATGACTTCAGCCCTGCCTCTACTTTATCAGAGTGGTTATCTCACTATCAAGCAGTATAAGCCATTTACCAAGAGTTATAAGCTGGGGTATCCTAACCAGGAGGTGAAGATTGGTATGGAGAAGCTTCTTGCTGTGATTTACGATAGCACTCATCGTACTATCTGCGACTGGATTATCAAGGAGGGGTGATAAACCTGAAACCAATTCGTGGCTTTTCTGAATTTAAAAGCCACGAATTGGTTTTTGTGTTATCAAATTCCTATTTATTGTTATTGGATTTTGTTTATGTAAAATAGCCAACGTTTAATATATATAAGGTAACTACTTTGCTTGGTAGTTACAATTTAATGAATCCGTGTTAAAGAAACGTAAAATAGTACGTTGGCTTTATTATTTTCAGCGATTTTTTTCTTATTTTTAATTAATTTCTGTATTTTTGCATTTAATTTAATTGACTGTCTGATCTTGTTATAACAAGATTTTTTTGTAGCAGCAGCTTCAACGGACATTCTTTACTAAATGGAGTCTTTGATAATAGAAGACAACATTTGAGATTTTATCTTCTACTGAACTAACTGTAGAGCAAAATGAACGCATTGCCTAATGCAGACAACCGAAGAGGCGGTAAAAATCCCTCCAGTGTTGGACTTACCTCCGACACCTCCCCCGAAGTTCAAGGTCTAAAGACCAGGAACTCCCATACAGGGGTGTCCTCGGATTGTGTTTCAAATGGAAAGAAGCAATGGTTTGTTCTGCGTGCTACTTATGGTAGAACAGAAAAAGCCCTTGAATATTTTAAAGCCAAGAATGTAGAGACATATTTGCCTATGCATTATGTCATTAAAGAAATAAATGGGAAGCGAAAACTCGTTCATGAGCCTTTGCTTCCCAATCTTATTTTTGCATATATGACTCGCGAGAAGTCGCATGAGTTTGTAAAGAAGCCATCCGTTACTGCTTCTTGGCTTAAATACTATACAGACAAAACTAAAGAAGTAGAGAAAGATACAGGAAAGAACCCTCCTGTTACGATTCCCGACAATGAAATGACAAATTTCATCAAGCTGACAAGTGTAAACAGCGAGCATATTATGGTAGTACCACCAAAACGTTGTCATTTCAAAAGTGGTGATCTGGTCAGAGTGATTGATGGTCCGTTTACCGGAGTCGTTGGACGTGTTGGAAGAGCTGCTGGACAACAGCGAGTGTTTGTCGTTCTTGAAGGTGTTTGTACTGTGGCAACAGCCTATGTACCAAATGACTTTATTCAAATTATTGAAACATTTTAAGCTTAAAAGAAACTAGTCATGCAATATACTGAATTTATCCATCCTGAAGATGCTGCAGCACTGAAGGCATTAAAGGCCATACCAATGCTTTCGACAATAGTGAAGAAAGTTATGGACATAGGTGCAGAGCAGTTACAGACAGGATTAAATATGGCCTCAAAGGTAAAGCTCTCTCCCACACAATTGCCTCGGCTCTATAATATTCTGCCACCAATATGTGAACAGTTGGAAATTAAGGAGCCTGAATTCTATCTGGAAATGAATCCTGCTCCCAATGCTTATGCCTTTGGCGATACACAGACAGCGATCACCATTACATCAGCTTTGGTTGACATGATGTCGGAGGATGAACTAATTGGTGTCGTGGCACATGAATGTGGGCATATCGCATGTCGCCATATGCTTTACCATACATTAGCACAGGTGATTGCCAATGCCTCAGGAATGTTTGAGACCTTGGCAAAGTTAGCTGTACCTATTCATTATGCATTAATGTACTGGCAACGGAAAAGTGAACTAAGTTGCGACCGTGCCGCTGCCTACATAGTTGGACCAAAGGCCACGGCATCTATGTTGGCACGCTTGGCAGGTGGTCCGAAGTCAATCACCTCAGAGCTCAACCTTGAAGAGCTAGCTGAACAAGCTGACCTCTATGATGCTTTCTGCAAAAACGGATTATGGAACAAGACATTGCAGACTTATGCCGTAATGGATCAAGACCACCCTTTCACTTCCGTCCGTGTTAGAGAAATGCTGAAATGGACAGAAAGTGAAGATTATCAAAATATGATAAAGAATAATCCCGTATGCCCTCGTTGCCATAAAGCAATAGACACTTCATGGAAGTTCTGTCAGCATTGCGGATATAAACTATAAACAAAGAAATACTTATTATTATGAATATAGCTCCATTTTTAGCCAAAGCCTGTCAAGAACTTGACAAGGCGATGCAAGGCACTCTTGACGGAACAAAGATAGCCTGTATCAGCGAAACGATCAGCGGCTATGCGATAGCTGCCGCCATAGCGAGTGGTGTGGCTGGAGTTGCTCCTGGTTTTGCAGGAGTTGCAGCGGCATTGACCCAAGCAGGTTTTGTATGGGCAACATACGTCAAGATTAACAAGACGCTTGACATTTCCATGTCGGAAAACACGGCGAAGTTCATCGGCTCAGCCATCGTCACAAACCTGATAACGAGTGCAGGGGCCTTTGTTGCTGTACTCGTAGGTTCATCCATTCTTTCCATTGTACCAGTTCTAGGCCAAGCAGCTGCCATTGCGCTAAATGCGGGACTTGGTTATACCATCGTTTATGTTTCCGCTATCATCTATCTGAAACTTATCACAAAACTGATGCAACCCGACGGTACGCTTAAGGTTTCAGAATCAGATGATACCAAGCATATCATCCGCAACATTATCAAGGAATCAAACATCAAGGATATGGTGAAAGAAGGCAAAACTGCCTATAAGCAAGCCAAAGAGGACGGCAGCATCGACAAGGCGAAAAACGCTAAGAAATGTCCGAAATGCGGAGCGGAAGTGAAGGAAGGACAGAGGTTTTGTTCGGAGTGTGGTCATGAATTATAGTAAAATTTTACGCGATATAGACTATATGCAAAATGGAAAACTCTAAACCAATATTCATAAGCTATTCTAGAATTGATAAGAATATCGTCTTCCCATTTGTTAAACGAATCGAACAAGAATTAAATACGACTTGTTGGATAGATTCCGAGGGCATAGAAAGCGGCTCTCAATTCGAGGAAGTGATTGTCAATGCTATTGAAGAATCAAACGTTGTTCTCTTCATGCTTTCTGATAGTTCTATAAACTCCAAATGGACGAAACGAGAGGTTCTTTATGCTGAAGATGAAAGAAAAAGGATTGTCCCTGTCGTTGTTGATAAGAAAGGACTCCGTAAATGGTTTAAATTTCATTTTGGCAATGTTGATTATATAGACATTAACGATGAAGGGCAATGCGATAAATTACTCAACAATCTCGCTTCGTGGATTGGAGTTGAAAGAATGAGCAAGAAAGATTGTTATACAAAAACATCTGCAGACATTGAGCCAAAAATCCAAATATCAGCAGATAAATCTGCTATTACCCTATCTATCCAAAATGGGCTAAATTTAACTCTAAAGAGAGATTATGAAAAAAATTGCTTTGTTGGTGAAATACCAGTTGCTGAATTGTTAGAACTATTTTATGGTATAAAAGATTCTGCAAAAGGAGCGGTAATTGGTGCTGACGTTGGGGCTTGTTTGAGACCTACAGGAATGATAATTGGAGCTCTTGGAAAATTCATAAAGGATTATTATATAGAGGAAGACATCAAAAAGACTAAAATATTTAATTATACTATTAACAAATTGAATCAGAGATATGGATTACACTTAACGAAAAGAAATTCTTCTCACTCTGATTTTACCGTTGAAGTAGATGCAGATAGAGTATACGACTTAATATAGTTTGTGCAATGACATTCAAATTAAGATTATCATAAATGAATAACGACATATACATTAGTGCCAGCAGAAGAGATTTTGAAGCAGTCTCAAAAATAAAGAGCATTTTACATTCTGCGGGATATACATATTCTGGTGATATACAAAGTATACAAGCCGCTTCAGATTTTGGGCAAACTATAAGAGCTGAAATCATCAGTTCAAAAGCTGTTCTTTGCGTATTGTCAGGAAATAGTTCTTCCTCGGTCTATGCTAAAGAAGACTTGCGTCTTGCATTAAAAGAGAATAAGATAGTTATTCCAATCATTATTGATAATGTTGAACCAGTAAATTTAGGAGAAATTGGACATCTTCTATTAGAGATTCCTGCCATTCGTCTTAATCCGTATGATAGTAAAAGTGCAAAGGTGATTCTATTAAATGAAATAGAGAAAAGATGTGGAACGAAAGTCCAAAAGGAAACATTGATTCCATGCGCAAATGACATTAAAAATGTGCAATATGATGTTTTTATTTCTTGTAAAAGCGAAGATTACCCTTTTGCTAGAAAGGTGTATCAATATTTGAGAGAGCATAACTACAATGTTTTCTTGGCTGATACCGAATTAAGGAAGAAAGGTAATGCGGAATATGGTGAGATTATAGACGAAGCATTGGATTCTGCTACACACATGGTAATAATAGCTACCAAAACTGAATATATCCAATCTACTTATGTGAAAAGTGAATGGCGAACTTTCATAGAAGAAAAAAGATCGGGGAGGAAAATGGGAAACATTGTTACTCTTATAGAGTTTAACATCTCTGAACTTCCTATTAGTTTAAGACATTTCCAATCGTTCAACATTAATTCGTATCTGCAAATTACAGATTACCTTCCTTTATTTATCAATAGAAAAGAATCTACAGATGATTTCAATGTAAAATATGATAAAAAAGACTTTCAAAATATCAAACCTCAATATAATGTAGCAGAACCTTTTCTGATGGCTATAGAAGACGTTTTTCATATAGTAGGGAGAGGAATGGTTGCAACAGGAAGAATAGGGGCAGGAAAAATAAGTGTAGGCGACACGTTAAATATTATACGATTTGGTGACAAAATTAAAGCCACATGTGTAGGTATTGAGCATAAACGCAAACTTATAGAATCTGCAGAAGCTGGAGAGAACTCAGATGTAGGATTGTTGCTTCGTGGTTTAGAACCAAATGATATAAAAAGAGGACATGTGCTGACGAAATCTGAAAGTATTTTGTCTAGTAAAAAATTCTCATGTGATTGTCTATTTTTCGATAAAATAATCTCACCAAGACTAACTTTCTATATTTTAACAATGGATGTGAGGGGAAACATTTCTTTCGCTTCTAATTCAAATATTCAATCATATGAGATTGTTCCTGCAATCATTTCTCTTGATATCCCAGCCCCAATTATAGAGCATACTCATTTCGCTATAAGATACAAAGACAAAACAGTCGGAGTTGGAATAATAAAACATAATTTGCTGTAAAACGCAAAAGTAACAGATTTTAACTGAGTTAAAAGATTAATATCGCATAGAAATGACTGACCAAGAAATAATATCGTTCCTCATCGCTCATGACCCTAAGCTAACAGCACAATTCTTCTTTAAGGAATGTCGGCCATTGTTCCTTAGTGTCATCAGGCGAGTGTTCGGGACGCAGATAGTTGATTACGACGAGATAATCAGCGAGTTATACATACTCCTTATGGAGAACGATTGCAAGAAGTTGCGCTCGTTTAAGTTTGAAAGTACGCTCTATCAATGGCTTAAGACCGTTGCTATAAGACATTGCCTGTTGCTGAAAAGCAAGGCAAAAGTGATAGATGAAGAGAGCCAAGAACCTCTTAGCAATAGTCGTCGTGAACTATCGTTGGCGGAAAGCTCACAAGCACGAATGGATATGGAGTCTTTATTAAGGCAAATGAAGAACCAGCGATATGCCTTAGTTATCCGTCTGCTGATGATAGAAGACAGAACACCGGAAGAGGTTGCACAGCAATTATGCGTGACCGTGGACAATCTCTATAATATCAAACGTAGAGCGATACAGGCTCTCACCGAAGTTGCATTTAAAGACAAAAAGCATTATGAACGATAAGCATATTATTATATCAGATGAACTGTTGGCGGCTTTCTTGGACGGCAACACATCGGCAGAAGACACCATGCATGTGTTGAAAGCTGCGGAACAGGACAAGGAATTACTGGAAATTATCCGCATCGCAAGTGATGTGGATAAAGACATGGCATCCTTGGAACCAGCCATAACCAAGCCTGTTCCCATGACTGCCATGGCTGCCAAACAGAAGGAAAACTATCTTTGCGACATAGAATGTGAGGAATTCATCCTTCAGCAGTTTGGCATAGAGACCACTCACAAGACACTTCTTGATGAGGCTTATCGCAACTGTTGGTTGAAGGACAAAGGCATGCCATTATATAATATAGGTAGGCTTTTGGAGAAGAACAATCTGTCTGTCAGCCGTCGCTACGACTCTACTACAGAAGATATTGCTCGTCTTTTAGCCAATGGCAACCAATTGATAGCCGTAATTGACAATTCTCAATTACTTCATGACGTGGCAGAAGACACTACGCAGCCCAACCATGCCGTAGCTATCAGTTCCATTTCTGTAGAGTCTGATGAAATAACCCTCTTCAACCCTTATACCGAAGAGGAACTCACCACCTATTCTCTTTCGTCATTTGTCAAGGCTTGGGCGCAATCCAACCATTATCTTGTAGTTGTGAACACCACCGACCGCTTTATTTATGAGCCATACCCCATCAATCTTGATGATGTAGCCCTCGATGACGACCTCACCGAACTACAGGAGGCTATTGCTGAGAACGCTCACGAGATATGGGCAAAAGCTCGTACTGATCAAGGTTGGAGTTATGGGTCGGAGCGCAATGACCAAAAGAAAGAAACACCCGACATGGTGCCTTACTGCAATCTGCCCGAAAGCGAGAAGTTGTATGACCGAGAGATGGCGATGCAGACGCTGAAGTTGGTGAAGAAGTTAGGATTTGAAATAAATAGGAGAAAATGAATATGATATATAATCTTATTGGCTACATAACAAAGGAAAGTTGTCTGCTGGAAACTCCCGAACCGAACAGTCAGATATTTAATGTTCTAAAAGACATACCTATTTATCTGATAAGCAGTAACGATAAGTTGGTTGATTGCATTCAATTTGATTTTAGTAGTCTAGTCGTATTTTGTCTTATTGTTATCTCATGCCTTATTGTATTCATAATTACAATTTGGAATATAATTAAACTATTTAGTAAGGGTTCAAAGGACAAGATTTCAAGAAGGAACTCGGTGTTTACAACCTCTGCAGTATTAGTGTTCTTGGGTGGAATCATTCTCTACTTCGTTGGATATGATTATGATGGAACAGACAAGAATACTTTTACTTTGGTGCTCCGCTCTGTTCTGTCTTCCTTTGAGATGTTCCTTTCCAAGTCAAACTTGATAGGAATAGCAAATAACTGTAAGGATAGCGAACTTTATATGTTTTGCTTTGCTATTATCCATGCATTAGCCTTGACTATAAGTACATTGTTTGCTGTCTTGTGTTTTGGCAAGCGCATACTATATTGGTATAGAGGTTTCAAGTGGAGACTTATAGATTCAGATGACATAACCAACGTGTTCTGGGGACTCAACGAGCGCAGTTTTGTGTTAGCACACGATATAACAAAAAGCTGCGATAAGAAGGAACGTTTCATCTTTGTTGACTTTCCATTACAAGAGGAGTCCCCATCAAAGGGTCAGAGTTTCAGTGGTATTCTTGGACTCTTCTCGTATAAGATAAATGCATTGAGAAAGATTTCGGGATTGCGCAACTGCATTATGATGCGCAGCTCATTGCGTCCATCTAGTGTACACGATACCAATGCCGATTTCTTTGATGCGATGAACATCTATCGACTAAAGCAAATTCTTGATAAATCGACTAAAGTGCGCTTCTTCTTATTGACTACCGATGAGGATGCCAACCTCAAGGCAGCTATCAGTATGCTCAACAAAAACGTATGTGCTAATGCAAAGTTGACCATATACTGTTCCGCAAGAAAAAATATGCTCAACCGTCTTATCGAGGAGCGATGGGAGAATAAATTGAAACTGATAGACGACTCACGAGCCGCAGTGACGCAACTGAAGATGGAGCCAGACAAGATGCATCACCCGATAGATTTCGTTGATATAGACAAGGAACGGGGATGCGTCACATCCAAGTTCAAGGCTATGATTGTCGGCTTCGGCTCTACTGGACAGGATGCACTGCGCTTCCTGTATGAATATTCTGCGTTCGCTGACAAGGGTGGCAACAAGTCGCCAGTTGAGATACATATTATAGACAACAACCTGTCGGTAGTAAAGGGCAAATTCTGGCAGGAAGTTCCGGGGATGGATATGCTGGTAGACAAGGAAGTGTTCTTCCACGATATTTCGGCAGGTTCTGTAGAATTTGACAAGTTTCTGAACGCCAACATCGAACAGATGAACTACATTGTAGTGGCAGCAGGTAGCGATGAAAACAACATGGACATCGCATCTATGATAATGGACAAGGCCCTTCTGTATCGCACAAAGAAGATGTCGCATTTCAAGGTGTTTGTAAGAATGTACAGCGACAACAGCATTGTGAAGTTTGATGCAGCCGTAAAGGTTTATAAAGAGTTTTGTTCTGGAAACGAATATGCGCCATTAGAATATTTCGGTAATACAAAAGAACTATACAGCTACAACATAATAGTAAAGAACCATTATGAAGAGGAAGCTGTTAAGTTCTATAATTCTTACTGCAAGGCTGTTGGTTCCAAAACAACATGGGATGAAAGACGCGAAAAGGAAGTAATGAAACTTGGCAAGATTTATGGGAAACGTAGCCTCCGGCGCAAGGAAGGACAGGATAAAGCCAACTGTCAACACTGCTACACAAAGATGAAACTCCTGAATATCACAGAAAGACAAGTTTCTCTTTCGCTCCCGAACTGGAAGAAAGACAAATCCATAATCGACATAGACAAAGAAGGAATCACTCCATGGCTCATAAGTCTCTACAACGTGTCGATATGCGAACATCTGCGCTGGAATGCCTCGCACATCATGTTGGGGTATGTGCCGATGACAGATGAAGTCCAGAAGCTTATCAGTGGCACATGCGACGAGGTGACAAAGCAACATTCGTGTATAGTTGACTGGAATAAGTTGGACTGCGAGACACAGGGTTATGACTACGAAGTTGTAAAGACTACGGTATTGATGGCTCAATAACTAAACGACGGACAAAGCTAACTAAAATAATTGAAATCATGAACAATTCTATAGAAATATACTGCTCTCAGGACGGAAGCATACAGCTGAACGTGAAGCTGGAGAATGATACAGTGTGGCTGACTCAGAGCCAAATGGCGGAATTGTTTGGAGTAGATAGAACTTCTATAGTTCGACATATTCGTAATATTTACAAGTCGGAGGAACTTGATCAAAATTCAACTTGTGCAAAAAATGCACAGGTTCGAACAGAGGGACATCGTAGTATTCTTCGTGAAATTCCTTATTACAACTTGGATATGATAATATCCGTTGGCTATAGGGTGAACAGTAAGAATGCGACCTCTTTCCGTCGTTGGGCTACTTCTGTCCTCAAGCAATACCTTATCAAGGGCTATGTCATCAACCAACAGATAAAGCTTGACCGCTACAACGAACTCAAGGACGTGGTGCGCTTGATGTCTCGTACCGTGGGCATGCAGGAGAAAGTCACTTCCGAGGAATACGGCGGACTCTTCAACGTTATCAGCGACTATGTCTATGCGCTCGACACGTTGGATCACTACGATTATCAATCCCTCTCCATACAGAAGACCACCAAGGAAGAGCTGTTTCGTGCTACCTACGAGAATGCGATGGAGGCCATCAATGCCTTGAAGGAAAAGTTCGGCGGAAGCCAGTGGTTTGCTAACGAGAAGGACGATTCCTTCAAGAGTAGTATCGGACAGATTTACCAGACTTTTGGAGGCGAAGACCTCTATCCATCAGTTGAGGAAAAGGCTGCCATGTTGCTTTACCTTGTAGTAAAGAACCATTCCTTCAGCGATGGCAACAAGCGCATTGCCGCCATGCTGTTCCTGTGGTTTCTCAACAACAACCATGTGCTTTACGCAGAGGACGGTCACAAGCGCATAGCCGACAACACCCTCGTTGCCCTCACGCTGATGATTGCCGAGAGTAGGACCGAGGAGAAAGATGTGATGGTGAAGGTTGTGGTGAATCTGATAAATAAGGAGAATCAGTAAAGGTAAGTTAATGTGGAGTTGTATATATGATATTTATTACCTCTACTCTGAGTCTAATGAAAATGAGATTGAGATATACTAATATGGTTATAAAATAAGTTAGAGTATTTATTATGGATAAACATGAATTTATTAATGATTTAGTTGAAAAGAAAGATAGAGTTATACCGGTAATTGGTTGGAAATCTTTCGTTGCTGTAAATGACGGGGTTGAAATATCATTGCAAAAGTACATTATAGACAAGATGGTCTTTGAAGATAGTCCAGAAAAAAATATAATGCAAGAAAAGGGATATTATGGTATTGGACTTTTGCAAAAATATAAAAGACTAAAAAATAATGAGTTTAAGTCAAAATTAAACAGGATAGTTGATGAAGGAGAAATAAAGCTTAGAGATGGTGTAAAAACTTTTCTTGAAGCAGGTAAGTTTGATGTTGTTGTAACGACAGTTCCGTTTAGATTGTTAGAAAAAGAATTTCCTACTCTCTATGGTAGAGAAGAAAATGTTGTCAATTTTATTCCTTCTAATTGTAATGGGGTTCATTTTTCTGAAGAATTGAAACGAGGTTCTTTGTACAAGATTTTTGGTGATATAAAAGGTTCGTGTGTTCTTACAGAGAAGGATTTGCTGCATTATCTACACCAGTTGAATAATCCAAATTGTGAGCAAGGTCTTGGGGCTGCACCTCTAGTGAAATACATAAGAAAGAGAGAGAATTGTTTATTGATGCCTATAGGTTGCGGTGAGCTTCCTAATTGGATTTTTCGCTTTTTGTTATATCCGTTCTATAACACCTCCGATTTAGATTATATTGGTGGTATATGGTATAAGCAATCCAATGATGCTGATTTTTTACAATATTTGGAGGATTATAATTTTATGACATTAGATGATCCGAACAATGAAATGAATTCACTTTTTACTGAAATGGCAGAATGTTTAACCAAAGATATGAGACGGAAGACTTCTTCTTTTGGAGTTAAGTGGAGCTATTCTGGTTGGGATTATTTTATATCTTATGCAAAAGAAGATGTGGAAATAGCCAATATAATATACAATAATCTAACTGAAAAAGGTTACAACGTATGGTTGGATAACAGAAATATCCATGCTGGAGATGATTACTGGGAATCAATTCAATATGGTATCGACAACTCAGAAAGATGTATTTGTCTGATAACAAACAAATATTTGGAAAAGGCAAATAAAAGAATTTGTAATGATAATGGTTATATTAGTGGAGTGTTTAAAGAGATAGAAATGTTCAAAGAACATCACAGTAAAATGAAATGTTCTAAATATGCAATTCCTTTGATTTGGAAAAATACGATGGTCACGATTAATGACATATCGCAACCGTTAAATGGAACATTATTAGAAGAATTGCACACAAAAATGAATTATCAGATGCTACAAACAGGAGAACTGTTTAAGCAAAAGGAGGCTAAAATAATTGATAATGAGAATATAAATGAAGTATTATCTGAGTTATAAGAGATATGGAAAATAAATATATGGGAATCCTTCCATATAATGAAGGAGAAAGAAATATCTTTGTAGGTAGAGAAGACGAAACCAAACAATTATATGATCGTATTATAAGAAACGATTATACAGTTTATTATGCAGCTTCTGGTGAGGGAAAATCTTCGTTAATAAAAGCAGGATTACTTCCTATTTTACGAAGAAAAAACTATTTTCCTATTTATATCGTTTTCAACGAAAATGAATTTTCACAGCAAGAAGATGGTGTAATAGGTAATATAGTACATAAACATATAGAATCTGAGATCGCTAAATATAATGAAGGGGTTGAAACAGATAGTAAAAAAGTGGAATTAAGGCATTCTGCTTGGTATGAAGAAAAAATACAAAATGTAGGTGTTGTTGATTTCTTGGAAAAGAATGACTGGTGGAAAATCCGTGATCTTCGAATTGTGCAACATACATCGGAAGATGAACACATAGAACTAATACCGCTATTCATATTTGACCAGTTTGAAGAGGTGTTCACTAAGACTTCTGTCAATTGGGCGAACAAATTCTTTGAATGGTTGGAATTTGTCAGTATTGATGGTGTTCCAATGGAATTGTATGACGAACTTGGGAAATGTCAACTTGATGAAGAGATACCAGCACGCAAGAAATTTAAGGCACTTTTTTCTTTTCGAACCGAATATCTTGGTGAGTTAGATTATTGGTGTACCCAAAAGCATTTTCTTCCAGCATTACTAAATAATCGTTTGTGTTTGAAACAGATGACTATTGCGGGGGCAAGAGAGGTGATTAAGTTAAATAGCGATCTGACGCAATACACAGATGATATTATTAGTGGATGTGCAGACGATAAGGCTGAGGTATGTAAGAAAGAAGGGGGAAATGGGTTTACGCAAAGTGATGATTGCGCATGTGTTCATGCACTTATTCTTTCTGTTATTTGCAGAACAATAAGCGACTATAAAGAGGTAGAGTGTAATAATACCCTCGAAAAATTATGTAAGAATCCAAAAGACACAGTAAATGAAATTCTTCTAAACTTTTATAAGGAGAAATTGAAAAATGCAGGATTAGACTTTGTTAAGGATGAAAAAGTTATAACAAAAATAGAAAATGCACTTATTGACGAAAATGGAAAGCGTAAACGTCTAAACTCTAATGATTTGCAATTAGATAAGGAATTGAAGGAATGGATAGAAAAGTTAAGTTCGGATCAATATGGACTTATTAAAATTGTAAGTAAAAATAAAATTGACCAAACTCAAACGGTAGAGTTACCTCACGATAGACTATGTAAGGCGATAGATGTTGAAAGAAAAAACAGGCAGAAGAGAATACGAGAACGTCTTAATCGACAGGAAGAATGGATGCAGTTTGGCATAATATCTTTTTTTATGCTTATTATTGCATATTGTTTGAATACATTGTTGCGAACTGCAGCTCCTGCAATTGGTGCATTATTTGTTAGTCATGAATGGAAAAATTATTGGGGGTGGCTTTCAGGTACAAAGAACGTTACTTATCATAATATATCCCTTGATGAGCCATTTTGCGTACTGTCTTTTTTGATTTTGTCATTTGTATTTATTCCTTTTATCGTATCAAGAAGGTTTAACGAAAGGAAATTTTCCAAACCATCTGTTGGATTAATAGTTCTTTCTTCTATAACGGCAATGGCAATGGGCTTTGTGGTATATAAAAGTTATTATGTATCTTTCACAGATGGAATAACAAAAAGTATAATAGGTATAACGTTTGTTTTGAGTTTGTTGCTTACTGTTTTTCTTGCAGTTAAACGATATATTTATCGTAGAGGTAATAGACAAACAGATGTAACGACAACTTTGTGGCCTTTGCTATTGGGGTACTTTTTGTTTGGATTATATGGATTCCATGAGTTGCAGTCTAATACTGTAGTAGGTCTAAATGAACCATGTGATTCGGGGTGGTTAGTATCAGTTCTGGCTATTCTATTAGTATTTGGCACTTTGCAGTTTTTCAAAATGTCATTAAATAGTGTCAGACTAAAGTTATTGACGTATACCATTGCCATTCTTCCATTATTAGTCTTATTAGTGTTGAGTTTTATTCCTCATTCCGACAAACATTCATATGGCATGTTAGTGTCCATAGTTATGTTAGCAATTACGATATGCGCTATTATATTTATGGCAATATTTGCAAATTGTAGAGGAAAAGAAAGAAAAGATGCTATCGTCAATAAGATTTCTTTTGGTTTTGTTAATATATGTGTGTTATTAATATTATGGTACTATAGCTTGGGATATAACCCTATTGCGATTTCTTCAGATAAAATAGTACATGTTTACTCCTGGAGAACAGTAGTGGTGCATGATAAAAAAACGAATAAGTATGGAGTTCTTACAGCGGATGGAGAGTGCATAATACCATATGTTAATACAGAAACAAATGATAGTATTTTAAAGAAGAACCCATTTGAAGGTGGTTATTTTTCTATAACAAGCCAGACTAAATTACCGGATACTGTAAATGCTAATAATTCTTTTGTTGTCAAAAATGGCATACTTACAGGAAAAATATTGATAGCACCAACTATAGAGGAATATTTGGTCCGTACAACAAAGAAAGGATTAAAACCTTCCATATGCACCTTAAATGATTCTATAGCATATTATGCGGCTCTTACTTTTTCTGAGCTTCGGCAACAAAACATCCTTTATCTTATGACTGGAAAGCCTTATGATGAACATTGTATCACGTCTTTATCTGTTTTGGATTCTTTGCAAGCAATATCTTTATCCCGACAAATAAAATGGTTGAAGGATTCAACAAAGATAGATTATAAGGTAATGCGCTGCAATGCCGATATTCTTGTTGATGATGCAATGTCTTCAATATATCGGGAATTGTCAAAAAGTATGCTCCTGTATATTATTAGAGATGAGTTGGCGGCAAAGAGAATTCCAAATGTTTTTATGTTGCACACTCAAATGGCTGCAGCATATTTCAATCAAGTTCCTGGAGTCAATTATATTTTGAATTCTCATATTAATTCTAATTCTAAAAGTGACTTCTACATGAATGAGGAATATATAGTGTATAGCAGCGATTTAGTTAAAAATAAACTATTTGCATGGTATGATTTGTTTTGTCAATTATGTGATAACGATATCGGTTATCACCAGGAGGTGCAATATACAGCTGATTTAACACCTAAAGTTGAAGAACGCATTAATAAAGTTGAAGAACGCATTAAAAAAATTAATCCAAATTCAACATCACTTGAGTCTGCAGTAAAAATATTTGTAGAGAATTGGAATGCATTAGACAGTTTAAGAAACGATTTAAACTATGGAAAAAGTAGTGATTATTTTGATTACGAAGAAGAAAGTTTATCTTTCCTACGTATTCACAAAGCATTTAAAGAATTATCTATAATTATTTGCAGACAATATAGAGGTGTATATAATAATGCGATTGAAAATGCATATTTAAAGTTTATAAATGTTGGATTTATTCATAAATATAATTTAAGAACAGACATTGATACTTTATATATGCTAAAAAAGAGAAATTATAGAAATTTCAATAAAATTCATGAAATTATGGATGCTGGCATAAAATAACCAGTATTAGAGGCAAATACACAAATAAGATATTAATATCAAAAAAATGATAGATTGTCTACTATATTTTCTCCCTTTATTCAGTAACCAATAAATTATCGCAAGCAATGAAGAAAAACAATTACACACCACAGCCTATTGATACGAAGGACGTGGCTCTGCCCAAAGAACTCAATGCATTGGCGGAGGATATAGCCAAAAACGTGCATGAAGTATGGTCGGCAGGTCGTATGAAGGATGGTTGGACGTATGGAGAGGAACGCAACGATGCAAGAAAGAAGCATCCTTGCCTTGTGCCTTATGAAGAACTGTCAGAGGAGGAGAAAGCTTACGACCGCAATACGTCTATTGAAACAATTAAACTCATTTTGAAATTGGGTTTCAAGATAACAAGAGGCTGACGGTAAAAGGCTATTGCAACAAAAGCGAGATTTGGGAATAACGAAGACCAAGTCTCGTTTTTTTTATTTTCGTTTGATAGGTTTTGATGGCTTGCAACATCTCTATTATAAAACGATTAGAAGTTGCGCTCGACACGAATAAGAGTACTAAGATATGGCAAAGTCAGTATATGTATGCGATCAAGATGCAGATGTGGCTATCAAGACTATGATGGCTGCTGTGGTTGGAACAGCCGTAGTTCCTGCTCATGTGAATTGGGCTTTGACGGCTTCTGCAATGGGTGCAGGTGCTGTTGCAATAGGAAAGTGCTATGGCGTGCAGTTGACAAAAGATGAAGGTTGGAAGATCGTCAAGCAGTTTGTACTCAGTGCAGGAATGTGGTTTCTCTCTATGAATGTCGGTTCGAAGATACTGTCAATGCTTATGGAGTCAACAGGATTTGGCTATGCCGTTGGTGCAGCTCTTGATGCTGCGACATCTGCTGCATTTGCCTGGGCTATCGGTTCAACGGCAAAGGCATATTTCAGAAACGAGTATCTCGGTAAATCAAAGCTTACGAAGGAAGAGCTTGGTGAGATATTCCGCAAGGCATTTAGAGACCAAAAGAACAAGTAAGTAAAAGTAAAACCATAAAAACGAATACACTATGTTTGAATTCTTTGAAAGATTAGGCGACCTGTTCTCTAATGGAGATGGTAGCCATTACGATACAAACGGACACGAGAGTGTGATTGATGTATTTGATGGTTCTACACTTGATCTATCCCAATATAGTCCTGATGATGATATAGAGGATGCTGTGCGAAACGCATTGGGAACAAGCGATGGGTTGCACGATACCAGTCACGGATATGACATCTCGTTTGGTGCAGCACCGGATGTGGATGCTCGTAATCTAGCTAAATCAGCATTGATAATGCAGCTCAACACCAATCATATTTACACAACAAATCTATGTACAGACAACTTGTGGGGAGGACTGGATTCTTATTCGGGAGACAAGGTGTATGATGCCATCAACAATGCTCGCGACCATGGACGAATCAACGACTCTGTATACAAGGATTTGATAAAGCTACTGAAGAAAGCATGTCACACACAGTAATCTATATTTATATTATGAGTAGGATTTATGATATGATAAAAGGGCTGCTACCCAAGAAGGTTTCAGCCAATAGTGGTAATTCTGATGAACAGCCCAAACGTTCGGAAGAAGAATTGGAGACGATATGCGAAAGCAAATCGTTGCTTCAAAAAACGCAAGACAGTATTAGGGACATATGGTTGCTATGCATGGAACCATTCATATAAAATACAACCAAGTCAACTGATATGAAGACAATTAAGAATACAAAAACGTTTTATTTATTACCGCTTGCAGTGTCAACAATAATAAGAACGTTCAGGAGAACGGCACTTTGATGGAGGCCAAAAGTAAATCCCAATTAGCCTTGAAACACTTGTATGTTGACAAAAAGAGGATTATGCCACATGCCACCTGTTCCGAACAAGCGGTCGATGCATTGTTGGCAAGGTCCGATTGAATAGCTGCCAAGAAGCAAACTCGAAAATGTTAATCTGCTCATTAAGAGCTACAAGAAAGGAAAGATAGGAAGCAATACAGTCAAGAAGAACTTGCAGGAACATCTGCGTCTGGTAAACAAAAGACTGGTAAAACTGACCAAAGATTTTCTTATAGTAAAAGAGATGATTTTCGATGATGTCAAGCCAATGGAATGATAGATTGAAGGTTACTTCTCCCTCTCTATTATCATAAACAGACAAATAACAAACTTAGAAGTTGTGCCCGACACGGATTTAGGGTATTGAGATATGAGATTCAAGGTATTTGCTATTTATGCTATGCTGTTTACAGTATGCGTATCACTTATTTCTTGTGATGATGATTCACGAACAGGAGTACAAGGTTACTCAGACTGTGTCTTCTGCCATGGAAAAGGATACTGCGAGAAGAGTGAGATGCTAGGATTAAAAACTTCATATTGGGATTGCATCATTTGTAAATCTCGCTCGCTTCAGTATATGCAAGGAGGCAATGGTCCAACTTTTAAAGGTCATACGAAGGGAAGCTGTAATATACCATCCCATAATTGTCCTGGTTTTGTAAATGATGGCAATGAAAACTGTGTGAACTGTGCTGCGGAAGGTTACAAATGTCATTCCTTACTCCATTGATACATATTTAAATAACTCTTGAGATGAAAAATTGGTGTTTATATATAATTTAGAAGTTGTTCCCGACACAGATAAGGGTTATATAAACGATGGAACTAAATCCTTTTAGCATATTAAATGTTTATGCCGATTGTTCTGCCAAAGAATTGGCTGCAAGTAAGGCTAGACTTACAGCTTTCACCTCTGTTGGGAAAGTTGTAAAAGATTTGGTTGTATCGGCAAGTGAAAAGAAACAACATCATATAACCACAGCACAAATACATGCAGCATATAATACATTGCAACAGCCAAGCAACAAGATAAGTTATGCGCTTCTTTGGTTTTTCAAACCAGAGGTAGTTGAACTTAGAGAATTGCTTGAACATGGAACTGTTTCTGAGATTGCTTGCGGTTTTGAAAACTATTACGATAGACTTGATGATAAATCTCCAAAGCCTTTGTGGTTATTGCAAGACTTGACGACAATCAATCTACTATCAGAAAATTGTGTAAAAGTATTAACATTCGTATACGAGATATTTCCTCGCACACAGGAATGGTTGGATAGCATAGGCTGTGAAACATTGCGGATGTCTTCGCAAGAATTAGAGATGCTGTTTACAGCCTTATTGGAAGAAACAGGACATAGGATAGAAAAAAATCAATTATATCTTTCCCTAATAGAACGGTATTTAAAAGAACTAAAAGGTAATAGTTTCGATCTACACGTGTTGGGCGAGAAAGTTCTTCTGTTGGAAAAGTATTATTCTGAGGTGGAAACTTTTACAGAAAAGACTCAGTTGGGAATTTGGTCTGACAGATTGGCAAATGAGGCTATGCGAATCATCAATGAGAACTTTCCATTTTGGACAAAGATGTTTGCCAAGTTGTTTTGGTGTAATGCTTCAGATGAAATAAAAGGTAAAGCAATGTATGCAGCAACTATACTTGACAACATAAAGAAACTGTTCAACTGTTCAAATAAGATGGAAAAGAAAATTGAAAAGGAAAGCAATGCCTTAGCCAAATTTGAACCACCGCTGTTAATTGCGGTTCCAGGAGGAATACTCGGAGGTGGAATTATAGCAATAACCCTTGGCGTATGGCTTCCAATAAAGTGTATTCTGTGGGGATTGCTCTCAATATTTGGAGTCAAGAAAAAACTTGGGGATATAGAGACGTTTCTAATGAAATGTGCCATAAACAGCGGAATGAGCATAATAGCTAGCTTACCCCTTTGGCTTACACCATTAATGTTGTTAGGAATTATATCTGTTGAAACACTATTTATAGTATTGATATGGTTTGCAATATTTGCATTTGTAATATATGTAAACATAAAATAGGAAAAATGGACAAACAAATAATTAATCTCATATTGCAGATGGCAACAGAGATAAATCGTATGGAAACAAATATGCTTCGTATGGATTCTGCCACCAAGGGCTTTTCACAACTTCAACGGAGTATAAAGCGTATGAGGGCGTATATGGCAAGTTGTGGGTTCGAAATAGTGGAAATGACAGGCAAACCATATAATATGGGAATAATTGCTGACGTGGATTTCGTAACTGACGACAGCTTGAAGCAAGGAGAACAATATATAAAGATGGTAAATCGTCCGCAAGTTAATTATAAGGGTGTTATGATACAGAAAGCAAATATCATAGTTGCCCAAAGTTTATAAAAAGGAATTGTTATGGGACAAAATAGAATGGAATTTGGCATTGATCTTGGAACAACCAATTCGAGTATATGCCGTATTGTTAATGGAAAGCCTGTTATACAAAAGATAGAGGTTACAGACGACACCATGCCGTCATGTGTGTTCTTCAACAAAAAGAAGAACATAGTGGTTGGTGCGGCTGCCTATCGCAATATGCAAAGTGAACGAAAAAGAGCCACACTTACATGGAATACTGCCTCTGCGAATTCGTTCGTTGAGTTCAAGCGCACAATGGGTACTGACACAACATATCATAGTTCAAATATGGATGCTGACTATATGTCTGAAGAATTGTCAGCAGAGGTGTTGAAACGCTTGAAGTCTTATGTAGGTGACGGAACTGCTGTGAATGAGGCTGTAGTAACAGTTCCAGCCAAGTTTACTGTTAACCAGAAAACTGCAACCATGAAAGCGGCAGAGTTAGCTGGTATTACCCATTGCGAACTTATTCAAGAACCAATAGCTGCAGCTATTGCCTACGGCTTCAATGCAGAGTGTAAGGATGGCTATTGGCTGGTCTTTGACTTTGGTGGTGGAACTTTCGATGCTGCCCTTATTCGCTCTGACGAGGGTGTCATTCAAGTGTTTGACACAGAAGGAGACAACTACCTTGGTGGCAAAAATATGGATTATGCTATCGTTGACACGTTATTGGTTCCTTACTTACAGAAAGAGTATGCTTTGGATGCTACAATAGCTGATGAAAGAAAGCATCAGGTGTTGCGTGAGGCTATGAAACCTTTTGCAGAAGAGATAAAAAACAGCGTGTCGTTTAATGACAAGATTGACATACTCTCCAATTTGGGAGAGCTGGGAAGCGATGAAGACGGTGAAGAGATGGAACTCGATTTAACTCTAAGCCGCAATGATGTATTTGCATGTATGGCTCCGCTGGCACAAAAGGCAATAGACATATGCCTCGCTTTGCTGGAACGTAACAATTTGAGCGGAAAAGACCTCCACAGCATATTGTTGGTTGGTGGTCCGACATACAGCCCTCTTATAAGAGAAATGTTGAAAGAACAGCTTGGGGCGATGGTTAATACAAGTATCAATCCGATGACGGCAGTGTCTGTCGGAGCAGCATTGTATGCTTCCACGATAAAGTCTGAAACAGGGGATGTTGAAAAACAGGATGAAGAGGTATTACGTCTTGATATGGAATACGAAAGTACATCTGTAGAAGATTCAGAATGGATTGCCGTTAAATGTGGTCAACTGGTCAATGAAGGGAATGTTAAAGTACAATTTATCAAAGAAGATGGCTCTTGGGAAAGTGAAAGCATAGAGGTAGATACTATCGGAAATGTTGTCGAGGTTCAACTGGGCAATGGTGCAAATGTATTCCGTGTAAAAGCGTCAGACATGAAAGGCAATTCGCTTTCCGTACAACCAAACTCAATCTCTATCATGCAAGGGGCTAAAGTCGGAAGTGCGCCATTACCTTATTATATAGGCATCTCTGCATGGGACTTACGATATGAGAAGAGCGTATTCATGCCTTTGTCTGGTCTCGAAAAGAACCAGTTGTTGCCAGCAGAAGGCTATCTTCTGACGGAGAAGACAATGAATGACATACATCCAGGCAATGAAGAAGATAAAATTATAATCCCTGTCTATCAAGCCGATGAGTTTGTTGAGGGAAATTCTTCTGCATTGTATGAATATGTGGCAGATGTGGAACTGTCAGGCTTAGAGATTGACAGATACATACCTGCTAATTCTTCTGTCGAAGTGAAGCTCAGTGTTGACACGTCTGAAATGATGGATATGGAAATCCACTTCCCCGATTTGGATTTGACTATCAACAAGCATCTTGACACATCACGTCACCAGTCTGTTACAGAAGCATCAGAACGAGTACAACGTGACTTGCGCTTAGCGGAGAAATCGTTGGGTTACTTGCAATCAAAGGGGGGTGACACTCGTGATGAATTTAGAATGCTGAACACTGTAGAAATGGAAGACGAATGCTCACAGGAGAAAAAAATGGTACTTCAGCATCTGAAAGAGCTTTATAGACGGATAGAACAAATGCAGTTAAAGCAAAAACTGGATGATGAGGAAGAAAATCTGAAGACTTGGCTACAGCAACTGAAACGCCATCAGCTGCATTATGGAAATTTGGAAACAGAATCTCATATTAAGGAATTGGAGAGAGCCGTCAACAGAGCGGTCTTCCATCGTGATTTGGGCAAAATGCAAGAACTTGTCGATGAAATATCAAGCATAGACTACAACATGGCAAAGGCAGACCATATGAGGTCATGCTATTGCAAGTTCATGCGTGAAATAGAAGATAAGGAAAAATGGCATGATCAAGATGCCGCACGCAGTCATCTGGAAATCCTTGGGAAATTTCTGAAAGAAAAAGCACCAATAGAAGAGCAGGAGGAAGAGAGACAAATACTGTGGATGTTATATAAGTCGCAAGAAGACAAAGCTGAAAGTATTTCCAATGAGAACGAAGACTCCAGTCAATTGTTGTATCATTAACAAACAAAGAGATGTATGAATATAAGTAACTACGAAAACAAGGAGAGTCTATGCACCATAAAAGACAGAATACGTGCAAGAAAGCTCTTTTCAGAAAAAGAGACCTTATTGTCTGCTTTGACCATCATATCGTTGCTTGATGGCCTTCACAAGGAGAATGGAAAGTTGGGGTATATAAACATAGTGGCAAGCAATTTTGCGTATACTTCCAAAATAGAATCCAATTATATTGTCATGATTGATTATTCTGTTGACGATAAATTGTCAGAACATTATCCTCCACAGTGTACCAATGAGAATGTCTGTCAAGCACCAGAATATTTCCATGGCAAGTTTACCGAGTTAAGCGAAGTGTATGCCGTCGGAGCGTTAATGTATGAAATGCTGTTCGGGATTGAGCCTTGGGCAATAAATGTGGACATGCTCGATACGACGATGAGAACATTAGTGCTGTTGAAGATGAAGCATAAACCTTTGTTGATTCCATCTTTGAATGGACTTAATCCATCCAATGAACTGATGACCATTATAGGCAAAGCTACAGAATATCAACCCGAAAAACGATACCAGTCACTTGAAGACTTAAGGACTGCCATTTCAAGACAATTGTCTTCTTCTGTAAAGGACAAAGAACAGCATCGAAACATTCGTCGTGGCAATGGATTCGCTGACATCGCAGGAATGGATGATTTGAAGGAGAAAATTCGTTATAACATTATCGATGTGTTGAATGATGCCGAACGAGCTAAGGAACTTGGTATCACCATTCCAAATGGCATATTACTGTATGGACCTCCTGGATGTGGAAAGACTTTCTTTGCCGAGAAGTGTGCCGAAGAAATGCAGTGCCATTTCATGTATGTGAAATGCTCAGATGTTGCTTCACCTTACATTCATGGTGGGCAGGAGAAAATAGCCCGGCTATTTGAAGAAGCAAGAGAAAAGTCACCGACACTGCTTTTTCTTGATGAGGTGGATGCCTTGCTGAGAACGAGAGCAAAACAGCAGAATGCAAGTGAGTCGGGTGAGATCAATGAGTTCTTGTGCCAAATCAACAACTGTGGTGATGCTGGTGTATTTGTGATTGCTGCAACAAATATGCCTGAGGAGATTGATGAGGCTGCATTGAGAGCTGGACGATTGGAACGAAAATATTTTATTGGAGTGCCTGATATGCAAACCATAGAAAAGTTATTGGAAATACAATTGAGGAAGCGAAAAACGGACAGCATAAATATCAAGGAAGTTGCCAAACACTTACAAGGAAGAGTGGCAGCAGATGTCAAGTTGCTTGTGGATGTTGCCGCGAGACTAGCATTTCGTAACCATTGTAATATCTCTACCCAACTTCTTATAGAAGCTGTCCGGACAACACCACCAAGCGTCAGCAAGGCGGTGATAGAAGAGCATTTGCGTATAAAGGAGAAATTTGAACAAAAGCAAATAGAAGGAAAGAGAAGAAGAATTGGATTCCAATAAAGAATCGGGGATGTCGCAAGCCTAATTGTAGTCAACAAAAGGTTACTTATGTACCCTATATCCCATAAACTGTCAAATAACAAACTTAGAAGTTGCGCCCGACACGGAGTAGGGTAATGAGATATGAGATTTAAGATGCTTTCTTTGAGTGTTTTAATGATGTTGTGCCTTGCAAGTTGTTCTGAGCAACATTTACAGGAAGATAGATTGGCTTCTTCAAAGGTCGGGGAACAGAAAGGTGCTGTAAAAGCGCCTCAGGACTCTGTCTTGTCATTGCTCAATCAGGCTCGCTGGGGCGATGGTTCGGCATATCTGAAATTAGCTGACTGCTACCGGGATGGATTCGGAGTGAAGAAGGATTTCTTCGGTATGATTACTATGGCTAACATGGCAGAGAGGCGTGGTGGAATTAACCGAATGGATGACTATATCTACGGCTTGCCAGATGGTAATGATTACAAAACATTATTTCTCCTAATGGATGGCTATAAGTCGTATATTCAAGAGGATTCAGACAGCATAGAGCATGTACTACGTGCGAGCGACAGTCCTGAAGCAAAGACTCTCCTCGGAATGATTACTGTTGACCAAGGCGACACAATATCGGGAATAAATATGATTAAAGAGGCAGCAGATCAAGGTTGTTCCTTGGCAGAACTGCTGATTACCATACCTGACTGGAAAGGCAGACTGAGAGCAGATGCAACAAAACTTGCCATAATTGCTCATCGTGTACCTCTCGCCAATCTGATTCTTGGCGACCTCTATTATGAGCCTGATGAGAATGGCAAATCAAACAAGCAACTTGCTGTGGAATATTATATGAAAGCAGAAGAACATGCTGTATTGGGACGCCATGGTGCAGAAAGAGTGCTCGACTATTACAGAAATGGAGGAAACATCCATCTGGCAGAAGACGATATCAAGCGATTGGAACTGATTGTACAACCTAAAGGTGTAGAAACGGAATGAAAACAATAACACAAGCATTTAGAACATTATTGGTATGTATGCTAATATTCTATTGTGTAGGTGTCTATGCTCAGAGAAAAGAAGTTTCATATTTCAACGATGGTGTTGAAATTTGTCCATTAGCAGACAAAGAACTTATAGACTCATGCTACAACCTATTAGATAGAAATATGATGTTAGAAACAGATGGTATATATGGGCAAATAGCCGTTATTGATGCCACAACATCAGAAGTATTAGCATGGGCATCATTGGAGAAACAATGGGATGACGAGTGTGAAGGGTGTGGTGATATGGTATATGTACCATTCAAAAAGAATATCTGGGCTATCAGTGGCACAACTATTAGTGGCACAGATGTCAGTGGCACCGCTATCAGCGACACAACAAAGACGAACAATGCCATAGAACTGGCTCTGTCTTTCAAAAAAAGAGGTGTAAAACAGGCTGGTAGGTACAATATCCTTCAGCACGACAACAATAAAAGATGTTTTGATGAATTTACGTTTGTGGGCTGTTTTCCAGCTGATAACCCAAAATATTCCATCGGTATGGTTGTCATTCGCCCCCATAAGCTTCCGGCAACTGCTGGAATGTTGAGCAAGGAGGTGAACCTACTGATTGAATGGTTGATGACTAGAAAGAAGTAACAATAAAAGTTGTGCCCGACACGGATTAGGGGAAATCGATATGAAGAAAATTAAGATTACAGAGCAAATACATGTTCTCGGAACTACGTTTAAGGATATTTACGAGATTGCTGACTATTCGCATAATGGAATATCCAAGGATGGTGTATATGTAGGGCAGCTCGTGAGACATCATCTTTGGTTTGATGAATGTGATTATCTCAGCGACAATTATTGGTGGCGTTGCTTTGTATTTGCAAAATCAAAAGATGATGTTGAAAACAAATTGGAAAAGTTGAGAGAACCAGAATTTAGAGAAGATTTAGCTCCAATGATATACTGGGACGACGAATACGATGATATGAAAGTAACAGATGATATTACATTATGAAAAAACTATTGTTTATAATCCTTATGCTTGCAGTTCTTACTGGCTGTCATAGTTTGCGTATGGGAGTCGGATTAAAAGGGGAGGTCATTGAAGAAGATACCCTTGTTTTGGATGGTGATACGTTCACCATTCAAGAACGAATTGGTGACAGTCTGTTTATCGTTTGGAACTATGAACATTCTGATGACAAGACGCCATATTATCTTTTGAAATATGAACGCAATGGTTTCTATTATCCACAAATCGAAGCATCAGATATTACATCAATTGATAATACGACTGAATATGTTTGTATAGACGAGAAGGATGTTTATGACATTAAGAACAAAAAGGTGTTGTTCGCACCTCCTTGTAATGCTTCTGGGCTGTGTTATCTTGGTGAATGGAAAGACTTGTTTCTTTTCGCAAGTTCTGATACGCTATGTTTCTCTGATGGGAAATGCTTTGGACTTCAGGATGATGTGTATTGTCGGATACCCAGGAAAAAGGGATTCTTGAATTTAGTGGCTGGTGCCCAAACGATAGATGTTCCATTTGGCGACTTATATCATTCGAGACAGATAGCTGAATCAAAAGATATATCTGTCGAAAGGACGATAAAGGACTATCATATCAAGCCAAGAAACAAGTACGAAAGTATGGATGCCGGTTTTAATGTGGATTTGGAAATTCCTAAGGGTAATACTGGTGCTGACAGGTCAATCCGTGAATGGATGATGACTGCAGTAAAGGATGATGCGTTCTTCCAGCTGGAACGCTATAAAGATATTCCGGTAGGCAAGTGTACATCACTTAGGGATATGCTGCATTCGTTGGATGATTATGGCGTGTTGTGGGAGAAGCTCTGTCGGGCAAAGTACCAGATAGAAGATACGTTGGAAGTGAGAATGACTTGCGATATCAAGGTGAAGAAGGTTGTGGATTGTCAAGACTATACCACCTATTACTATAGGGCGAGCCTTTACAATGGGGGCTTTCATGATTTGCCTCGTGAGTATTACATCACATACGACAAAAAGAAAGGTGTATTTGTGGATGTTGGCAACACTGTGAAACCAGCTATGCTGCAACGGTTCCGACATCTGGTTTTGGAGAGTTTGAAGAAAGAATATGATTTCAACTATGAACGGGAAAGTTCATGGGAGTATTTTACCAATAGCATATTCTCCTTCCATTGGCCTATGGTTGATACAAGTGGTATGGATGAGGTGATGCAGTCATTTCTCGTACATAACTACTCCTGTGATGAATGGGCAGGATGGACGGGATACACTGAAAAGGCATTTACCGAAAAGGATTTTCCTCTGACTCATTTCGCAGTACTTCCAGAAGGTATCGTCTTGACCTATCATCCTTATCAGATTGATTATTTTGCTGCAGGCGAATATCATGCTGTTATTCCTTTCAAGGATGCTAATAAATGTTTGATGTTCGACTATTCCCCGTATGAGGATTTGAAGCCAAAGTTGCAAAGATTCATCAAGTGGTAATGAAAAAACAGAAAGAGGAGGGATGCATAAAAAAAAGGTCCCGACGGGGATGCTACTCCCCAAAGGAACCTTTCTTATATAATAGAAATGATAAAAATCTATCTTTTAGAGATTCTTGAACTCGATGCCGTTTGCCTCTGAGTAGTCAATGGTGATTGGCTTCTCGCGACTTACTTCCTCGGCAAGAATCTTCTTGCTCAAATCGTTCTGAACGTAATCCTGAATGGCACGCTTTACTGGACGGGCACCAAACTCTGGGTCGTAACCTACCTTTGCCAGATACTGGATAGCTGCAGGAGTCCAGAGAAGTTCAAAGCCCTGAGGCTCCAACATCTTCTTTACTCGCTTCATCTGAAGTTCTACAACCTCGGCAATCTGCTCCTGGGTCAACGGCTGGAAGGTAATGATATCATCAATACGGTTCAGGAACTCAGGGCGGAAGGTCTTCTTCAACATCTCACGGCTTGCGTTGGAAGTCATGATGATGATGGTGTTCTTGAAGTTGACTACACGGCCCTTGTTGTCTGTCAGACGACCATCGTCCAATACCTGCAACAGGGTATTGAATACATCAGGATGCGCCTTCTCAATCTCATCGAAGAGAACCACACTGTATGGTTTGCGGCGTACAGCCTCGGTCAACTGACCACCTTCATCGTAACCGACATACCCTGGAGGCGCACCGATTAGACGGGTGACACTGAACTTCTCCTGATATTCACTCATATCAATTCGGGTCATCATCGACTCGTCATTGAACAGATACTCAGCCAGCGCCTTGGCAAGCTCGGTCTTACCTACACCGGTGGTACCGAGGAAGATGAAGCTGGCGATAGGACGCTTAGGATCCTGCAAACCGGCACGGCTGCGGCGAACGGCATCACTTACAGCGGTGATAGCCTCGTCCTGTCCGATGACTCTCTTGTGGAGTTCTTCCTCCAGGTGGAGCAGTTTCTCACGCTCGCTCTGCATCATACGGCTTACTGGTATTCCGGTCCAGCGGCTTACAACCTCAGCGATATCATCAGCAGTAACTTCCTCTCTGACCATCGCTGCGCCACCCTGTGTACTCTTCAACTGCTCCTGGATTTTCTTGATGTCATCCTCGAGTGCCTTCAGTTTAGAATAGCGGATTTCAGCTACGCGTTCGTAATTGCCTTCGCGCTCCATGCGTTCAGCCTCAAACTTCAGGTTTTCTATCTCCTGCTTATCCTGCTGAATCTTGTTGACGAGCGCTTTTTCGCCTTCCCATTTAGCACGGAAGTCATGCTCCTGATCCTTCAATTCTGCAATTTCCTTATCCAACTGCTGAATCTTAGGCAGGTCATTCTCGCGCTTGATGGCCTCACGCTCAATCTCCAACTGCTTCAAGTGGCGGGTAATCTCATCCAGTTCTTCTGGTACAGAGTCACGCTCCATTCTCAGTTTGGCTGCTGCCTCATCCATCAGGTCGATAGCCTTATCAGGGAGAAATCTGTCAGAGATGTATCTCTCTGATAACTTGACGGCTGCGATGCAGGCATCATCCTGAATACGTACCTTATGATGGTTCTCGTAGCGCTCCTTGATACCACGGAGGATACTGATGGCGTCTACCTCGTCAGGCTCATTAACCATGACGGTCTGGAAACGGCGTTCCAGCGCCTTATCCTTCTCGAAGTACTTCTGATACTCGTTGAGGGTAGTAGCACCGATAGCTCTCAGTTCACCACGAGCCAGGGCTGGCTTCAGAATGTTGGCTGCATCCATGGCGCCTTCGCCACCGCCTGCACCTACCAAAGTGTGAATCTCATCGATGAAGAGGATAATCTGGCCGTTGGCGTTGGTTACCTCTTTGATGACGCTCTTCAGACGCTCTTCGAACTCACCCTTATATTTGGCACCGGCTACCAGCGCACCCATATCGAGAGAATAGAGTTGCTTGTTCTTCAGATTCTCCGGTACATCGCCACGTACGATACGCTCGGCAAGACCTTCTACGATAGCGGTCTTACCTGTACCAGGCTCACCTATCAGAATAGGGTTGTTCTTGGTTCTTCGTGACAGAATCTGGAGCACTCTTCTTATTTCCTCATCACGTCCGATAACTGGGTCCAGCTTGCCGCTTCTTGCCTGTTCTACAAGGTTTTTCGCATATTTCTCCAAACTCTGATAGTTATCATCAGCGCTTTGTGATTTTACGTTCTGTCCCTGTCTCAGTGTCTGGATGGCAGCGAGCATATCTTTGACATTTGCACCAGCATCCTTCAGAATACGTGCAGCAGTAGAGTTGCCCTGTACGATAGCCAACAGGATAGGTTCTACGCTAACGAACTCGTCGCCCATTTTCTTGGCGGTATCCTCGGCATTCATCAGTATCTGGTTAGTCTCGTTGCTGAGGTACGGCTGACCGCCGCCCTGCACACGAGGCAGATGTTGCATCTCCTGACGCAAGAGCATGGCGATTTGCTGTCCGTTCATGCCCAACTTCTGGAAGATGTAGTTGGTCACATCGGTAGCCTTTTCAAGGATACCGCTAAGCAGATGCACCGGTTCGATGGTTTGCTGACCATTTCGCTGCGCAATGTTTACGGCTTCCTGTACCGCCTCCTGCGCCTTGATTGTAAATTTGTCGAATGTCATATTAATATCTCCTTTCTTATATTATATATTCATATTTCTGTTATTTGGATGAGCCCCGGAATCTCCTCTTCGGAAACCTCCCGGTGCGTTCCTCCCATCCTTTAGCGAAACTTATGCCTATTCGTTGAAAATCAATGGTTTACTGACAATCTGTCTTGTTTTGGGTAGATAAAAGATAGAAATAAGAGATATTTCCGGACAGAATGACAGAAGAAGGCGGTTTGAGTACGGGCTTATTGAACTTTCGCATGTCAGGAAGTTAAAGGAGTTAAGGGAGTTAAGGAGTCAAGACATATGTCTTGCTGCTTAAAAACTACGCCCAAAAGACTATTGTCTTAACTCCTCAGCGACCGTAGGGAGCGATAACTTCTTTAACTTCTTTAACTCCTGAACTTGCGAAACTTGAATAAAAAAAGTAGAAAAAAGTGTTTAGTATCTATCTGATTATCCTCCTGGCGGTACTCGCAGCCTGGAAGAAGACACGCCGTTTTGCCTTCTATTTTCTGCCTTGGTTCCTCTTTGGAATCATCTACGATTCGATGCGCCTTTATCCTAACTATATGGTGAACGATATTGACGTGGCGAATCTCTATCATGCAGAAAAGTCGCTCTTTGGCATTGCTGCTTCATCCAGCGCAGAAATGCAGGCTGTAGCCGACCATAGCCAGCTGATGATTCCGGGCGAATACTTCAAGGTTCACCATTGCGGTTTTGCCGATTTCTGGGCAGGCATCTTCTATCTCTGCTGGGTTCCGGTGCCTATCGCCTTTGCCCTTTATCTGTATCTTACGAAACAGCTTAAATGGTTCAGACGTTTCTCCTGGGCTTTCCTGCTGGTGAATGTCATCGGCTTCATCGGCTATTACATCTATCCGGCTGCTCCGCCCTGGTATGCGATGAACTATGGCTTCAAGGCTGTGCTCAATACACCGGGCAATGTGGCTGGTCTGGGCAGATGGGACGCAATGACCGGACTGCATGTGTTCCACGGACTCTACGGCAAGAATGCCAATGTCTTTGCTGCCGTGCCTAGCCTGCATGCTGCCTATATGTTCCTCACTACGATTTATGCTGTGATGAGCCGTAAACGCTGGTATACGGTGGTGCTCTTCGCCTGCATCTGTCTGGGCATCTGGTGGACGGCAGTCTATTCCGGTCATCATTATATCATCGATGTCATGTTGGGTATTCTTACTACGATAGTAGGCGTACTGCTAATGGAATCCAAGAGAATATGGGCAAGATTAAAGAAGAACTCGTAACCTTCGGCAAGGCGGAACTGACCGCCTCCTGCGCCTCAGTGGTAGACTTCGGACTGGCATTCTTCCTCTCAGATATCATCGGCATTTATTACGGACTTGCCAATGCGCTGGGAGTGATAAGTGGCGGCATTACCAACTGCATACTGAATTACCGTTATGTGTTTGGCGATTCCAAGAGCAAGAAAAAGAGTGTAGCCTGGCGCTATTTTATCATCTGGGGTATCAGCTGGATGCTCAATTCGGGCGGCACTATCGCCCTGACCGAATTTCTGAATGCGCACGAACATATTCAGCTGCATTATATGATTCCGAAGAGTATTGTATCTCTGCTGGTAGCGATATTCGTTAACTATCCCGGACAGAAGAAATTTGTTTTTAAGCAGTAATAACCATATCAGATGGGGGCAGTATTCAGTATGTGCCCTCATCTTTTTTGTATCCTGTTTTTTGTATTCTGGCAGGTAATCTGTTGGCATTGGGACATAAAACACGCATTATGGAGCAGTACCAACGAAGAAACCTGGGATGTGGTGAAGCACAACGACTTTGTGGGCGGACAGTTTATCTGGACCTGTTTCGATTATATCGGTGAACCTACTCCTTATGCTTATCCTGCCCGTAGCAGTTATTTCTTTGGAGCGTTTCACCGATTCACATCGCAAGGCATTCTTCGGAAAATGTGTCGTTGTGATAAAAGGAAAGGGAACCCTCAAGGCTCAGGCAGTAGACTTAAAGGATGCTTCTGTAGCTTTGTGATTATAGTAATATTCTGAAAATCAAAACGTTAAGGATTTGTATTGCGAAGAAGGATACACTCTTTCGGTGTATTCCTTTTTCGCTCTTAAAAACGAAAAAGGTTTTGAAGCATTGGGACCCAAGGGATTTGGGTATCTCTATTATGCTAGTAATAGAAATTTAGCTTCAAAACCTGCGGCAAAGATACATCTTTTTTTCGAATAAAAAAACTTTTTCGAATAAAAAATATAAAAAACTTGCTCTTATCAAAAAATATACGTAACTTTGTAAACGATAAGGCATCAAACCCAATCAGCAATCATGGAAAAAGTAATCTTTGTAGAATTTCCTCACGATGCTGGAGCATGAAAGAAATAACAATAATAAAACAATAAACAAAAAATAGTATAATGAAAATTCAAATAGAACAGGCTACGCCAGACAAGGCTTCGCATATCGCATCGCTTATCATGGAGGCGATGAATGCGCAGTGTTGCCAAAATTTTGCTGGTCCTCAGCATACATTGGTTGATTTTCACCGTATGATGACTAAACTTGTAGAGATGGAGGACAGTCAGTATAGTTATAAGAATACATTGGTTGCTATGTCTACTGATGGCATTCTTGTTGGCATCTTGGTTGCATACGATGGTGCTGACGTCAAAAGATTACGTAAGCGCTTTATTGAGGCGGCAATCGTGGCTTTTGGAATAGACTATTCGGCTATGGAGCTTGAAACAGAGGAAGGTGAGTTCTATTTGGACAGTTTGGCAGTTTCTAACCAATACCGTGGAAAAGGTATTGCATCTAAACTGTTGGATGCTGCTATCTCTCGCGCAAGAGAATTAGGACTTCCTGCTGTAGGTTTGCTTTGTGATAAAGGCAATCCGAAAGCGGAGCGTCTCTATACGAAGGTTGGTTTCCAATATGTCAATGATACCACTTGGGGTGGTCATGCAATGAAACATCTTCAGTATAAATTGTAATCTGATAGGGCAAACTGTGCAAACGTTTGCCCAATAAAAAGTATAGAAATCAACAGAAAATGTGCTGTTTATTGCGCAAACTGTAGTATCTTTGCACCATAAGTTCATAATGAATAGGTTTTTTGGTTTTTAGAAAAGATATTTTAGTAGTTTTTGTTGATTTAATAATAAAAGCTCGGTCTGCAGTGATGCAATGCCGAGCTTTTGTATTTTTACTCCCATTCAGGGTATTTCCTTTCTGTGTCTTTTATTCTAATTCCTCTATTTCTTTTTCGTCCATGTCTTTATCTAACTGGTCTCTCCACAGATACTTTCTGGTTTCATGCACTATGATACCACTCAGGCAGAGCAAGGAGATAAGGTTTGGTATGGCCATTAAAGCATTCATGCAGTCGGCAATGTTCCAAACCAGTCCCAGACTGATGACACTACCCAGGAAGATAGTAGCAATATAGACTAAGCGGAAACAGAGCATCCACTTTTTGCCTTTCAGATATTCTACACACCGTTCTCCATAATAGCTCCATCCCAATGTCGTACTGAATGCAAATGTTGCCAGTCCGATGGTCAATATTGGAGCTCCGATATATGGAATCTTACTGAAGGCAGCCTTGGTGAGTGCTGCTCCGTTATGGTAGTCAATGTCTGGGTATGCTATGATACTTGAGGTGATGACGAGACCTGTAAGGGCACAGATGATGACAGTATCCCAAAAGGTACCGGTAGATGAAACCAATGCCTGACGCACAGGGTTACGGGTTTGGGCTGCTGCAGCAACGATGGGTGCCGAACCCAGACCACTTTCGTTAGAGAACAATCCGCGGGCTATACCATAGCGGGCTGCGATCATCATGGTACTTCCAGCGAAGCCGCCACCTGCAGCCTTTGTTGTGAATGCAGAGTCTAAGATTACGTGGATGGCAGGCAATAAATAAGCATGATTTACACAGAGAATGTAGATGCAGCCTAATACATAAAAGAGTGCCATGAAAGGTACCAGCATGCCACAAACCTTGGAGATACTCTTCACGCCTCCAAGAATCACTGCAGCTCCTAAAGCCGTAACGATGGCTCCAGTAATGTATGGAGAAATGCCGTATTGGTTTTCTACCAGGGTAGAGATGGCATTTGCCTGTACCGTGCTACCGATTCCGAATGATGCCAATGCGGCAAAGAGGGCGAACAGGACTGCAAGCCATTTCCAGCCCAATCCTTTTTCCAGGGCATACATAGGACCACCCAACATCGTGCCTCGCTTGGTCTTTACGCGATATTTTACGGCGAGTAATCCTTCGGCATATTTGGTAGAAATACCAAAGACACCGGTTAACCAGCACCAGAGTACGGCTCCTGGTCCGCCAAGAGCGATAGCTGTAGCCACACCGATGATGTTACCGGTACCAATTGTAGCTGCCAAAGCTGTTGTCAGTGCTCTGAACTGTGAAACATCTCCTGTGGCATTCTTGTCTTTCTTTACAGACAGTTTGATTGCCTTGAAAATCTTGCGTTGTGGAAAGTGCAAGCGGATGGTCAGAAAGATGTGGGTTCCCAACAGCAGGATAATCATAGGCCATCCCCACAGGAATGAACTAAATGCGGTGAAAAAATCGTTTATTGCATCCATCTCTTAAAAATTTTATGTTTATCTTATATCTATATTTTTTATACCTAATTCAAATTTCGCAAGTTCAGGAGTTAAAGAAGTTATCGCTCCCTACGGTCG
>ERZ780212.227-NODE-227-length-61856-cov-3.596754_pt1 | contig 61856 bp, 54 predicted proteins | sample MGYA00511364_ERZ780212 | MGnify/ENA primary metagenome ERZ780212 (study PRJEB29588, sample SAMEA2147991) | human gut metagenome | biome: human gut; feature: human-associated habitat; material: faeces | place: Denmark | collected 2008/2010 ... | reverse complement strand
TTTCATCAAGGTCTTTTAACCAACCAGAACACAACTCTTTGACATCGTGATTATAACCTATTACAGAAATAAAGCAACGATTCTTTGGAGCCTCACCATCATAATTCTTAGATATAATATTATCTATCACTTTGTTTACAGCCAAAGAAGCAAATTCTGTACGGTTTTTTCCTGCAGCATAAGGGCTTAACATTGAACCAGACTGATCCAACAAGATAATTAAAAGACCAGGAGTCGCAGAACTCCATTGTTTTTCATTTTTTGCCATAACTTATAAAATTAAAAATGTTTATAAACTTATTATTGTTTAAGTACTTTAAACTTCAACGATATACTATCTTTTAAATTATTCACATCAGCATCTAATGTATTGAACTCATAAAATCTTCGATAAATTTCATCAGTATACATACCGGGACCTCCACCATCCCTATATAATTTAAAAGGCAAATGAACCAATTCTGTCAATTGCATATTATCATTTACATATATATCCAGTTGTAGATACTTGTATTTTTCACATTTCCAATTATCGCCAACTTCTACAAAATCATCTTTTGCTGATTTTTTCGATGACATTATGTTGAAAATAATAGGCAAAGACGTTTCTCCTTGATTCTCTATCCATTTTAACAGTATCTTTTTAGCTTCATCTAAAGCTAGCTCCTTTGCAGAATCATCACTCTCGGATTTGACTTCTATCCAAACTGGTTGTTTTACCTCAACCTCGATAATTCCCCCATTACCATTATACTGTTTCTCCTTGGCTGTTTCATAACGCAAAGGATTTTCATCAAGGTCTTTTAACCAACCAGAACACAACTCTTTGACATCGTGATTATATCCTATTACAGATATAAAACAACGATTTTTTGGAGCTTCACCATCATAATTACGCATTATAACTGTATCTATTAATTGATTCACCAATTGAGTTGCAATAACAGCCTTACTTTTGGACACACTTTTAAGCAAACTATTCATTCGAATAGATTGTTCAATAACGAATATCCAAATGGTTGGATTGAAACTTGACATAATATATTTTTCCAATACCATAAGTATACCTCGATCCCCAACTTGTTCCCAGAAGTTAGCTTGTTAGTTGTTAAATACCAATGAAATGACGTGGGACTATTGTTCGGTCGCCGAAATAGAGGTTGTGGAAAGACCTTTCAACTAGCAACTAACAATAGCCCACGCCAAAAGGTATATCGGCACCTTCCTCCTATAGAGAAAAGGATACAATAAACCCATAGCGTGAGCCGTATTGCTGTTCGTCATAGTTGAATTTCGAAACTTCCACATTTCTATTCTAGGATAACGTTCAATACGCTCATTCATTTGAGTCTTCATCGCAGCCGTTCTTTTCCGTCTGCTCCAACTCTGACCGCAAAAGTAAGCATTATTCCTGATACTGCCAAACTTTTAGCGATGTTTTTTATCCCGAAGGACAAAAAAGGCATTGAACGCTGCCATTGCCGAGAGAAAAATACTTCCACATTTCTATTCCGTGACAACAATTCAATACCCTATACCTATATACCATCCCTTACGAAAAGGTAACCAACCAGTTACGATTACTTTTTAGTTATCGTTCCTTTTCTCATATTCACCGAGAAATTACCAAGGGATGTCTTGACTTTATAAACGCCATTCTTTGATGATACCAGCTTTGCCGACATTCCCATAAAGCTGACGCCGCCATCCTTCTTCTCAATGGTGTACTTTCCGAAAGGAGTAGCTACGATGATGTGATGCTTGGTATTCTCAACCACACCATACACAGTACCGGATGGAGCCTGCTTCACCTGCTCGGCTACACTCTTTACGGCATTTGCCACATCGGTGTTGTTACTCTTTGCAAAACTGGTTGTGGTGACAGCTACTACCATCATCAACGAAATCATAATCTTCTTCATACCTTATTATATATTAAAAGGGTTATACTTCATTTTCCTCGTTTCACGAATCATTCTCTTCCATCGCTTCCCGATTACGAGCGCAAAAGTAAGAAGATCATTTCTATTAGCCAAATATCTAAACCTACCTTGTATGAAATGCCATTCTGTATGTACCAAATGACAAAAAGGAGGCGTCATAAGTCTAAATTACAGTTGGCGCATAACAGTTGACCTACGCATGCACATCACCTGTTGTGCAAGCGCATATCAGCTGATATGCAAGCGCACAACAGCTGTTGTGCGACCGGAGATACTAACTAACTCAAAAACATATACTATCTTTTCTAACAACTTATACTATGTTTTCCAACAACATATCAGTAACATTCCAACAAACAAAAAAGGGTGAATCATTTACTTATGACACACCCTCTTTGCTAAATCAGACACACAACTGATCTTATCTTATAATATTATACTCAAACTCATAATCCCCATTCTTCAGCCATTCGGGAACATCTTCCCCATTTTCCACAAGGCCTTCAACATGAAACTCCAGACTTTCCTTTGCCTCCTTTTGCAAAGCTTCAAAGGTTGGCGCTGTAAAAACTACCACTCCTGGTACATTACTACCAAGAGAACCACCATAATTTCTGTCGCACCACGCAACGTCAACAATAATTTTTTCCATCATGTAATACTTTAGTTTTTGCAAACCTCCCCACAAGATATCATAGCTAGACCCGCTCCGTACCAACTCCGTACCCTCTCCGTACCAACTCTTAGTCTCTACAAAGTTTGCAAGGTTTGCAGCAAACTTTGCAAAGAATTGGCATTAATCGTGTCTAGAGACAATGTTTCGACTACCATACTTCTATCCCAATAGGTTCTTTACCTGTACGTTCAAGACAACTATTCCTTACCAAGGTTTCTAGCTTTTCAACCATCTTACGCTTGGTTTCCTTAGAAGCATTCCAACGGCGCAACGCTTCTTCTCTTGTTAACTTTGTTGTATTCATTCTTTATTCCTCCTTTTTTAGTTCAAATTACAATTGCAAAAATACCTCCCGTCAATATTTATAACCAAAATTCATATACCTACAAGTTTGGAATCTAGCGATAAAAATAAGGGGGATTTAGAGGCTGGAAATCCTTGTTTTCTGCTCTATATTAAGAACAAGACCTATAGTTGTACGACTATAAAGTTACAGTTGTACGACTATACATGCTATGGTTGTACAACTATAGAGTTATGGTTGTACAACTATAGGGGTAATAGTCGTACAACTATAGATTTTCCTCAACGGCATCATCTTGTCAAGAAATCACAAACACCTGACTATCAATAAGTTTCTATTCTTCTTCATATTTGCGATATTCTCAAAGGAACAATAAGCGTCTGAAAATACGAGAATCTCAGGCAAGCTAATGTAAAAAAGTTTCATTCTTAACAACACCACATCACTACATCTTCGGGATATTCTTACTGATTACTTACTTCATTTTCCACCCATCAATGGTTCCCGTCTTCGATGAGAAGTTGCAGCCTATCTGATAAATCTTTCTGCCATCTGCAGCATATTCCCTGGCATAACCCATATCCTCTATCTGCTTCAGGGCTTCTTCAGCCGAACCATCTCGCTTGAATTCGAAGATGTAGATATAGTTCGGCGTCTCTACCACACAATCTACCCTACCTTCGCTTTGCTGCTTTTCGATGAAGACCGTGAAGCAGCTGATCATTCTCAATACGAGATAAAAGGTGTATTGGAAGTAACGTTCCTTCTCGCGTTCATCGTCCTTACGACGCTGGTTATAAGGAATGCTGGCAAAGAAGGAAGTCATCAGATTCTCCAACTGATGGCAATCGCCCACGTCCATAGCACTCACCACTTGTAAAACAAAAGCATCTGTCGATTCTTTTGGCTGCAAATAGCTAGTAGCCACCAAAGTAAGGAATCCATTTTTCACCTCATCATTCGGAAAATCCAAAAGATAGGAATCCATATTCATGTTCCAATCCTTTATCGTAAGATAGCCACTCTGATAAATCATAGGCAATGGCGCTTCTACATCTGCTCGATAATCCACGAAACTACTTGTTGGATAATACTTGCCTGTCAATTCATTCAAATTCTCCTTAAAATGGGAAAGCAAGCGAACCAAATAAGTTGGTGTACCAGTACGAAACCAAAAGTCACTTAGTCTCTTCTTGCTCAAAGAATTCAAGATACTAAACGGATTATAGATATCGAGCATGTCTGAGCTAAAATGATAACCATCAAACTTCCTCTTCAATTTGTATTTCATCCCCTCCTCTGTGGTCTTATATCTCACAGCCATCGCTTTTATCTGTTCCTCGAAAGTGGAATACAGCTCCTCTTCCGTAATACCGCAAAGTGCCTCGTAATGCTCATCCATACTGATGTCATCAGGTTGGTTAAAACCACTGAACACACTCACCTGAGAGAACTTGGTAACGCCAGTCAACAAAACGAACTGCAAATCGGCATCGGCTGCCTTGAAAACTGAATAAAAACCTTTCAAAACTTCTCTATTCCATTCCTCCAACTTTCTCTTCTGACCATTGATTGTAATATTCAAATCTTGGTCCAAGACATCTAGCAAAGGCTTGTCGTATTCATCAATCAAGACAACAGCACGAAGACCAGTTTTCTCATGGGCAGCTTTGAGGACAGATACAAATCGGCTTCCCAATCCTTCAGCAAACTCATCCCTCCCATATATTTTTTCCTGTCGTTCAACAAAACCTAACAGGGTTTTATCCAACATTCCTGCATCAGTAAAATTAATGCCATTGAAGTCTAAATGAAACACAGGATATTGCTTCCATTCCTTCTCCAGCTTGTCGATGGCAAGCCCCTTGAACAACTCCTTTTTTCCCTCAAAATAGTATTTCAAGGTAGATACGAGCAACGACTTTCCGAATCGTCTAGGACGACACAGAAAGTATATTTTACCATTAGTCACTAAGTCATAGACCAATGCCGTCTTATCAAGATAAACATAATCACCTTCTATGATTTGTTCGAAGTCTTGTATTCCTATAGGATATTTCATATTGCTGCCTTTTTAAATTCTTTCGGCAAAGTTACAAAAAATAATGATACAAGCAAAGAAATAGCCCGAAAAAATAACGAGATTGCAAAATACCATATTTGTGGGATTGTTGACAAGGAAAAAAAATAATACCTTTGCCTTTTGAAAATAATAGTTTAAAATCATGGTAGAAACAATGAATAATATTGGAAATAGACAGCCGGATAGCAATGCTGGCTGCAGTAAGCAAAAAGGAGTGAAGAATAAGCAAACCCGGCAGCTGGTACTATGGATTGGCGCTTTGATAGTAGGCGCAGTCTTAGGTATATTCGGCATCAGCTGGCTGGATGGTCTGATGAACTTCATAGCCACGGTCTATACCCGCTTATTCCAGCTTCTGGCAGTACCAACCATAGCCTTGGCTGTTATCACAACCCTGGCATCCTTGGGCAACCAGGCAGATACCGGTAAGATATTCCGCCACGCCATCACCTACACCCTGCTCACGACGATAGCAGCTGCAGCAGTGGGACTGGTGCTCTACAACATCGTTTCTCCAGGCAATTTACCTACAGCCTTGGTACAGAGCGGTATGGCGGATGTTCCCCAAAAGCTGGGAGAAACCAGCTATTATGACCATATTCTTGGGGTAATACCCAACAACATCATCAAGCCGTTTGCCGAAGGAAATGTACTCTCCATCCTGATTTTGGCGGCAGCAGCAGGTATTGCTTTAACCAAAATGCCATCAAGCGATAAGAAAGAAGTCGTGATGAAGGGATTGTTTGGATTACAGGATCTGCTTTTCATGCTGATTCATGGATTAATCTGGGCTCTGCCTCTGGGTATCGTTGCCTTTGCAGCACAACTTTCAGCCCAGTTCTCTGCGGGTATCGTGATGGCTTCTCTAGGAAAGTACGTAGCTGTTATCCTGGGAGGTAATGTCATTCAATTCTTCATCATCCTCCCGCTCTTCCTCTTGGCAAGAGGCTTGAATCCTGTGCGCACTTTGGGCAAGATGATGCCGGCAGTATTAATGGCTCTGTTTACAAAGAGTTCTGCTGCTACGTTGCCGGTGACGATGCAGACAGCAGAAGATAGGCTGGGAGTTTCCAATCAGGTTTCCCGCTTTGTATTACCTATCTGTACTACCATCAACATGAATGGTTGCGCTGCGTTTATCCTCGTGACCTCCTTATTCCTGATGCAGAATGGAGGAATGCCTTTACCTTGGACTACGATGATTCTCTGGCTCTTCATTTCAGTTATCTCAGCAGTGGGTAATGCAGGAGTACCGATGGGATGTTATTTTCTGACCCTATCTCTGATGTCCGGTATCAATGCTCCTATCGGCATCATGGGCATCATCCTGCCAATCTATACCATCATCGACATGATTGAAACGGCAGAAAACGTATGGTCTGATTCCTGTGTCTGTGCCATGGTGGATAGGGATTTGAAAAGACAGAAACAATAGTGAGCATGCAAAAATATCACCATGATTGTAGGATAAGGGCAGAAAAACTTTGTGCTTTCAAGATTTATTCGTACTTTTGCAGTCAAAAACAGAAAGGGAGGGATGAATGCTGATGCAGAAATCCCTCTTTAAGTATAACAAAAAAGAAGAAAGCCTATGTTCCATATCGCTCAATACTTCCCTATCACTGACCCTACGTTGATATTCTTCGTAGTGCTCCTCATCATCCTCTTTGCCCCTATCATCATGGGTAAACTCCGTATCCCGCACATCATCGGAATGGTGCTGGCAGGTGTGCTCATAGGCAAATACGGACTGAATATCCTGGAGAGAGACTCTTCGTTTGAGCTCTTCGGAAAGGTGGGACTCTATTACATCATGTTCCTCGCCGCACTGGAGATGGATATGGAAGGCATGAAAAAGAACAAGTCGCGGCTGCTTATCTATGGCCTGCTCACCTGTTTTATTCCGTTCTTCCTCACATACAGCATGAGTATCTGGTTGCTCCACTACTCTGCCAAGGCTTCCTTCCTGCTGAGCTGCATCATGGCATCCAATACGCTGATTGCCTATCCTATCGTTTCGAGATACGGACTGCAACAGAAACCGAGCGTTACGCTGAGTGTGGGGTCGAGCATGATTTCGCTGCTCATAGCCCTGATTATGCTTGCCGGACTGGTAGCATCGTTCAGCAAGCATGACGGCGTACTGTTCTGGGTATTCTTCACCCTCAAGTTTGCTGTCTATTGTGGCGTGATGATCATGCTGATTCCCCGACTTACAAGATGGTTCTTGCGAAGATACAGCGATGCGGTGATGCAGTTTATCTTCGTACTTTCGATGCTCTTTATGAGTGCGGCACTTTCGCAGATAGTGGGCATTGAGGGCGTTTTCGGTGCTTTCTTCGCCGGTCTGATATTAAACAGATATATTCCGCATGTTTCGCCACTGATGAACCGCCTCGAGTTTATCGGCAATGCCCTCTTCATTCCTTATTTCCTGATAGGTGTGGGCATGCTGATCAATATCAATCTGCTGTTTCAGGGCAGTCATATTCTATGGGTCGTGTTCTGCATCGCCTTCTTCGGAACCCTGGGCAAAGCCATCGCAGCCTATATCGCCTGTCTGGGTTTCCGATTGCCACTTTCTTCGGGTCACATGATGTTCGGACTCACTTCGGCTCATGCTGCCGGAAGTATCGCCATGGTGATGGTGGGTATGCATCTGCTCGTAGCACCGGGCACTTACCTCGTCAACGATGATATGCTCAATGGTGTGGTTATGATGATTCTGATTACCTGCATCATCTCATCCATCCTTACCGACCGGTCTTCGCAGAAGATTATCCTGAGAGACAAGGAACTGCCTGATGCGGAAGACGACAAGAAGGTGATCGATGAGAAGATTCTGGTTCCTGTGAAATATCCTGAATATGCCGACAACCTGATGAATCTGGCGTTTCTGGTGAGAAACCAGAAACTGAACAGGGGACTCATCTGCCTGAATGTGGTATATGAAGACAAGGACATGCGATACAACCAGGAACAGGGAAGACGGATTCTGGAACATTGCAGTCAGCTGGCTGCAGCTACCGATGTGATGACACAGACCCAGGTTCGTATTGCCGCCAACATCGCCAACGGCATCAAGCATGCCTTCAACGAGTTCCAATGTTCTGAGATTATCATCGGAATGCACATGCATCCTGAGGTTTCGCCGAAGTTCTGGGGAGAATTCCACCAGAGTCTCTTCAACGGATTGAGCCGACAGATTATCATGGCACGCATCAGACAGCCGTTGAATACATTGAGAAGAATACAGGTAGCCGTACCTTCGAGAGCAGAGTTTGAGCCGGGTTTCTACCGCTGGCTGGAACGCCTTGCCCGACTTGCCGGCAACCTAGACTGCCGCATCCAGTTTCATGGCAGAGAAGAGAGTCTGGCGCTCATCAATGAATATATCAAGAACCGGCATCCGGAAGTGCGTGCTGATTATACCCAGATGATTCACTGGAACGAGTTGCCGCAGCTGGCTTCGCAGATATCTCCAGACCACCTGTTCGTGATAGTAACCGCCCGTAAGGGAACCGTATCTTACAAGACAGCACTGGAGCGTCTGCCGGAGGAAATCACGAAATACTTCTCAGGTACCAACCTGATGATTATCTTCCCCGACCAGCATGGTGATTCCTACGGTGACCAGCTTACCTTCGCTGAGCCTCAGCATCAGGAAGAAATCAGTGCTTACGAATCATTCCTGCAATGGTTTAAGAAGAAGTTCAGAAAATAAAGAGAAAACAGAGGATACTACTAAAAAAGGTCGCCAAAATGCTGGCGACTTTTTTTAGTATATAAACATTCAAAACGATTCGGATTAATCAAATCGATTCGAATGATTTATTTTTTCTTACAATCGTCTTTCAGGGGAAACTTACTAAGCATAGTCAAATGTTAAAAAACACCCAAAATACGAAGAATTCCACAACAAAAGCCTTTAATATCAATCTTTTTCCTTACCTTTGTGTTCTATATTTGGCAATTCTTAAAAAGAAAAGTCAATCGGTTTTTCATCTAACCTCTGGATATAACATTGGAAGATAAAATCAAACAGCCTTTAACGGCTAATGCTTCATTGTATAATGGGCAACCTACCGACACGGGTTCATCGTGTCCAAGTGCAAGACTTACCTCTTGTACGCCCCCCATCTCAAAGAACAAAGGTGGGGTGTCGGTAGAGAATGTGCCATCCGGAAACAAGCAATGGTTTGTATTAAGAGTTTCTTATGGGCGTATTATCAAGGCAAAAGCATTCGTTAAGGCTAAAGGATTGGAATGTTATGTTCCTTTGCGATATAAAGAGGTAAGAAAGCAAGGAAAGAAGCGAATCATCACGGAGCCTCTTCTCCCCTCATTTCTCTTTGTTCATGCATCAGCAGAGCAAGTTGATTCTCTTTTGCAAGATAAGAACATCAAGGCTTTTGAAAATAGAGCTTTGTTGAGTTACTATTACGACCATACTTCACATTGTGAAAATGCGCCAACCAAGAATCCTCCTCTTATCATTGCCGATACAGCTATGGATAATTTCATCCGTTTAACCTCCATACATAATCCTCACATTATCCCTGTTACTTCTGAGAATATCAAATATAAGTTAGGGGATGAAGTAGTGATTACAGAGGGTGAGTTTAAGGATATACATGGTAGAGTGACAAGGATTGCTGGGCAACAGAGAGTGGTGGTAGAACTTTTTGATGGATGCTTGGTGGCAACGGCGTATATACCGAAGGAGGCTTTGTCATTCTTTAAAATATAAAATCTCATAAAAATATATCAAAATGATATACCAATACTTGCCAACCAGATTTAGGCAACCTTATGAAGAATGATAAATTGCTTGAAGCATTTCATGTCTGGTATCAATGATCCACAAGATTTACAATCAAACTTATCTAGTATTTTTTTACAACTTTCATTATGAAGCGCTTTATTTTGCTTATTATAAGTGTTTTTACACAAATTCTTCTTGTAGCACAAACTCAGTTTGACTACATGGACGATGACGCAGTTGCTGGTGGTGCAGATAGAGCACTAAATGGCATAATAATTATTGTCGTCCTTGTGATTGCAGCGATTGTGTTGTTATTTATTATAAGTGGTTTATTAAATGTCTATTATTGGTTTAACCCAAAGGCTGACCCAAGCTATAAGAGACTTTTGGCAAAACAAGAACAGGAAAGAAAACATGAAGAATATGTAAAAGGGAAAAGAAGACATGCTTTTCCTAATGCTGTTGATATAGGTCTGTCTGTTAAATGGGCATCATTCAATTTAGGCGCTTACAAACCATCAGATGTGGGAAGTATGTTTTACTGGGCAGAAAATCAATCATCGACTATAGGATATCCGAAATATTGTAAAATCAAGATTGATGTTATTGGTGATATTGCAGGCGATGAAAAATATGATGCAGCTACAAACATGCTTGGTAGGAATTGGCGTTTACCTACAGAAGAAGAATGTCGAGAACTCTTAAATATGTGTAAATGGGAAACAAAAGTTATTGATGGCATTGAGGGCAGATTGGTTACAGGACCTAACGGGAACAGTATATTCCTTCCTTTTAATCAAAAGAACATCACATCAGGGAAATACGTGTCAGGACATTACTGGACATCAACTCCGCATCATGGGAGTGAAAGCGCAAATGATTTGAGATTTGGAGAAAATTGTAAACAACCTGCTGAATTATGGTGTGCAACGGCTTGTCGCTGTTTGTTCGGCATAAGACCTGTTTATACTACAGTTACAAGAGCTATGTCCGAAATTCAGAAAGTAACAGAGACAAAGAAAGCTTATGAGCAAATTCTGGAAAGAGAACCTCGCCTTACGGACACAGAATGTAATTATAAACTCTATCAGGAACAATGTATAATACACGAAGATGAAAAGGTTCCAAACAGAAATCCTCTATTGGGTGGCATTTGTTTTGTTGAAGATAAAATTCTAAGAGACGAGCATGGCATTATTTATAGTTTGGATGGGAAAAGGCTATTAGAAGGGAGGCATTGTGATTGCAAAACATACAGAATTAAGGAAGGAACCGAGTTCGTATGTAATGGCGCATTTAGCAAGGATGCCTGGGAAGACTTATTTAACAAAAGACAGAAAACGCTTGAAAAAATTATTCTTCCATCTACACTTCTATATTTTCCGAGAACAGCTGTTTCTGAGGATTGTTCGATAGAATCTTTAAGCCCCAATTATAGTATAATCAACGAACTACTTATTGATACAAGAAAGATGAGTGTGGTTAAGTGTCTCAATCGTTATATTCAAAAAATTGAAATATATGAACCCATTGAAGAAATAGAGGAATATGCCTTTGCCAACTGTAGCGTATTACAAAGCGTTTCTTTACCGAAGTCAATGCTGAGAATTGGAGAATACGCATTTCGAAATTGTGAATTATTATGCAGTATAAACCTACCGGATTCTATTGACACTATTTCAACAAGTGCTTTCTCTGGTTGTAAAGTTCTTCACATTAATCATTTGCCAAAGCATCTTTCTCATATTGGAGATTCAGCATTTCAGTGGTGTATAATAGATGGTGTAACAATTCCGGAGTGTATAAAAGAAATCGGAAAAAATCCTTTCTCGAAGAATACGAATAATTTAACTTCAGCATCCTCTCGATTTGTTATTATAAATTCATTATTAATCGATTCTGTAACTAACGAGTTAATTCAACTTGTTGATTCTGCTGTTAAAAATGTTTTTATACCAGAATACATAACCAAGGTAAGGGATAATGCATTTATGCATACAGACATTAAATCAATCGCAATTCCGTTTTCCGTGAAAGAATTGGGCAGTGGAATATTTTGGAATTGCAAGTTTTTATCAAGTGTTCAACTTGATTGTATAATAGAGAAACTTCCTAATTCTATTTTTGCATGCTGTTCATCTCTTACATCATTCGATGTGCCTGAGTGTATAAAGGTTATTGAATTCGGCGCATTTGATAGATGCACAAACCTTCAAGCAATTAATTTAAACAAAGGACTTAGGATTCTTGAGAATCGCGCATTTGAGAAATGTACAAATTTAGTGTCATTGAACATTCCTGAGTCTATAGAGAAAATTGGAAATGGTTATGGCTATTGTTTTAAAGATTGTAAGAATCTAAAAGATGTTATCTACGATGCAAGAGAAGCAGAAATTACAGGCTTACCTCTGGGTGTAAATAAATTGACAATTGGCCCCCACGTTAATAAGTTACCTAAGAACTTTCTATGCAAAAATCCTGTAATAGAGGTTTTAGTTATAACCAACAATGTAAAGCGAATTGAAAAAGGATGTATTGCCGATTGTCCAAATTTAAAAGAAATCTCAATAACTTCAAAGGACATTGTGATTGAAGAAGGATGGATTAGAAACTGCAAAATCCTTCAAATAATTAGAATACATGTAAATGCATATGAACAAATTCTTCCATTAATACCGAAAGAACAAAAAATAAAGGTTAAGAAGATATTTGATCATCAATTCCTATTTTTCAAATGGTAGCTTTGCAATGAACAAACCTAATACAAAGATTAAACGATGGGGTATTGTCGTAGTACAGTCACTTACCCCCAACGATGTCAAAACTGGAGAGAATCTGTATCATGATGTTCTCCAATATAAAGAATATCATAAAAGAGAATCATTCTCTTCCTTTTATGATGTCAATTCCTCTGATGAATTTCGTTTAGCAGTACTAGACATTGAAAATTCACTCTCGGAAGGGGATATTCTAACCCTACAACTCGAGACTCACGGCTGTGACGAAGGTATCGGTTTCAATAATGGAGAAATTCTTAAATGGAAGGATTTCTACGATATCATTAGACCTCTTAATATTAAAACGAGACACTTGTTATTTATTGTGATGGCTATGTGTAAGAGTATTGCCATGATTTCTTCGATAAATCCTGAAAAACGTGCTCCATACAGAGCGTTTATATGTACAACGAGAAAGGTTACTTCTGACGAAATATATAGAGGTTTTCTTGCCTTTTACGACAAATACTTCAATTTACTAGATGTTTCACATGCCCTCACTGCCTTGCAAAATGAAGTGAAAGATGATAATGAGTATTCTCCTTTTCAAGCGTTATCTGCTGAAAGCGTTTTTGATGAAACATTTAATCCCAACAGGAATATTTCTAGTCTAGTGGATAATCAGTTGGAACAATTAAACATCCCCATTACTGATTCAACGAGGTCAATAATGGCTTATCACATTCAACAGTTACTGAAGAATTTGCATAACAGGTTCTACAACTACTATAATTTCAAAGACCTTTATTGATTTATGCTAGAACTCGAACTACAACAATACCTCCGCCGCGAGTACCCACAAGAGAATGCTCGCTGTGAATGGAAGGAATTTAAGAATCTGAAGAACTCGTTCTGTGGGGACGAGAAGGACGATGTCGTTTCCTACGTGTCAGCTATTGCCAACATGGAGGGTGGACATCTTGTGATTGGTGTAAAGGATAAGACGCTTGAAATAGTCGGGACTGATATTTCAAGGCTTACTTTTAATGGGCAACCTGCAAACACTCAGTCGGCAACGTTCAAACTCACAGAACAATGCACTTATCTTTCATCTGAAGGTCTAAGCATTGAGGAGTTTATAACCGATGATACAAATAAGCGAGTATGGATAATACATATTCCCAAGCACTTGCCTCGTCGCCCTGTCCTTGCCCACAAGAAGGCATGGCAACGCATAGAAGATTCGTTGGTGGAATTGACCCAAGAAAGAATGGCTGTCATTCTTGAAGAGCCAATCTATGCAGCAAAGGACTGGTCTGCAGAAATTGTACCTGATGCTACAATAGACGATTTGGATGAGGTTGCTATCGCCAAGGCTCGAATGATGTTCAAGAAAGTCCATAGCCGCATACCTGCAGAAGAAGTGAATGCTTGGAATGTTCAAACTTTTTTGAGCAAGTGTGGATTAACGAGAAACGGAGGTATTACTCGGGCAGCTATCATTTTGTTGGGCAAATACGAATCCGCTTTCAAACTGCGGCCTGCTGTTGTACAGGTTACTTGGACACGGCGAGACAAGAACCAGGAAGTGGTTGACTACGAACACTTCACAGTACCTTTTATATTAACGGTGGACGAAATCCTCTCAAAGATAGAGAATCTGACATTGCGTGAAATGCCTGGAGGTACGCTTTTCCCCGACACGATGAAGCAGTATGACGACTATACCATCCGTGAGGCCCTTCATAATTGTATTGGCCATCAAGACTACACTCTTCAGCAACGCATCAATTTCGTAGAGAATCCAGGATATCTGTATTATTCCAATGCTGGCACATTCATTCCTGGCACTTTGGAGAATGTTTTGAGGAACGAAGAGCCTCAGACGTATTTCCGCAATGAATGTTTATGTAGGGCGATGGTAGATTTCAACATGATAGATACCGTAAGCCGTGGTATCAAGAAAATGTTCAATGAGCAATGGCGCAGACACTTCCCTATGCCTGACTATGAGATTGACCAGATCAAGAAGAAAGTAGTTGTCCGCATCTATGGCAATGAAATCAATAAACGATACACTGATTTGTTGAAAACAAACAACACTCTTTCTCTCTGGGATTGCATCTCACTAGACGCAGTACAAAAAGGCAGAACTATTCATGAGGATATAGCGCAAGACTTGCTCAAACGTGGACTGATAGAGGGTGAGGCCCCACATTACAGCATTTCTCTTAGCATTGCCAAGAACACTCACCAACTGCCTTCTTATACAAAAACAAAAGGATTGGATAAGGAGAGGTTGCGTCAAATGGTTCTCCAATATCTCAGCAATGCAGGAAGTGAAGGTGCCAAGAGAGATAGTATATACGAATATCTGAAGGATGTTCTTCCGCAAAACAAGACGGAAGAACAACAACTACGACTATTGGGAGATTTGCTTAAGGCGATGAAACTGGAAGAGATGATTAAAACAGATGGTCGCAATTGGTATCTTTTGCAATAATCCGTCGAATTTCGACGAAAAGCATTGTATTTCCGTCGAAAAATTAGCCAATCCGTCGAAACTATATCAGTTACATCGAATTTCGACGGATATAGCGAAATAAATCAACTAAAAAAGATCGCCAGCATTCTGGCGATCTTTTTTAGTTGATTTATTTCGTATTCAAAACCAGATTCTTGGCTTTCATCTTTTCGCCAGCCACCGAGAGCTCTATCTTTCCCGGCTTATCACCGGCACGCAATATTACGAGGGCGGAACCTTGGAAGAGATGGCGCTGAATGGTTTTCTCCAACTGAATCTTTCCGATATGAAGTTCATCAGATGTGATGTTTCCGTTATCCACCGCCACGATATTCGCATCGCCTTTCACTGTGAAGGTCAACTTATCGAATGCCTTGGTATTCTTATCTAAAAATATTTAATTTTCACCCAAATAGCCAAAACTACTGCCAATTAACAAGATATTTAAAATAGGGAAATATCAATCTAACATCTCAAAGAAATGCAACTTTAAAGAAATGTAAAGACAACTTCATTTCTTAAAATATGTTTAAGAAAAGCGGAAAACCACCCTTCACCCCCTTCACCTGTAATAAATTGATTTACAGAATGTTAAATAAAAAAGTGAAGGGTGAAGGTTTGAAAACTCTATTTATATATGTACGCGTGGGTAAAGAAAAAAGAGGGTAATTCCAAAAAAGACCCTAGGGTCAAAAATCGAAAAAGCCCTAAAAAAGAATATAATATAAAGATTTAAAATATACCCTTCACCCTTCACCTCGTCACCCCAACACGGGTTCCATATCTTCTTTATCGGAGATATTTTGCTATCTATCGGAGATAATTTCTTATCTATCGGAGTTATCTTTTTATCCTTCGGAGATATTTTCAGAATGATTTCATGGTATTTTCTGTACTTTATTTCCCGAATCCACGCAAATCGCACACATCGCATAGGTAGGAAACGGAAATGTTGTATCTTTGCAACGTCAATCAGAAGTAACAACGAAATGCAGGATTGCAGAAAAAAATAACATAAGAATTTGGAAGTTAGAATTATTCAGCGTAATTTTGCAGATGAAATAAAACAAGAAACAAGATGCAAACAAGCAAATACCTATTAGCTACGGATTGAAGACCACCGGCGATGCCGATGGGTTGAAATAGCACCTACATTTTATAGAAAGTAATACAGAATTGAGTACTGAAACGAGCTTTATTTGCAAGAATAAGGCGCGTTTTGTTTTTTTATGTCCCTCCTTATTTCTTTTTATCTCTTAAAATTAGGCATTTCCAAATATTTTGCTTAATTTTGCCTGCAAAATAATTTTGAGTTAGAAAATGATAGATATAAAAGGTATAACCAAGAGCTTCGGCTCCCTGCAGGTGCTTAAGGGCATCGACCTGCATATTGACAAGGGCGAGGTGGTAAGTATCGTCGGTCCTAGTGGTGCCGGCAAGACTACACTTCTCCAGATTATCGGTACCCTCGACAAGCCTGATAGTGGCAGCATCATGGTTGATGGCATCGATGTAAGCAGCCTCAGCACCAAGAAACTGAGCGATTTCCGCAACCAGCATCTCGGTTTCGTTTTCCAGTTCCACCAACTTCTCCCTGAGTTCACCGCCCTGGAGAACATCATGATTCCTGCCTTCATTGCAGGCAAGAGCCGAAAAGAAGCCAAGGAGCGTGCCGAGGAGTTACTGGCGTTCATGGGCTTGAGCGATAGAGCCAGACACAAGCCTGCCGAGTTATCTGGTGGTGAGAAACAGCGTGTAGCCGTGGCGAGAGCATTGGTCAATAATCCTGCCGTCATCCTTGCCGATGAGCCATCAGGAAGTCTCGACACCAAGAACAAGGCTGAGCTTCACCAGCTCTTCTTCGACCTCAGAGACAAGTTCGGTCAGACTTTTGTCATCGTAACTCATGATGAGGGCCTTGCTGCCATCACCGACCGCACCATCCATCTCAAGGATGGAATGATTGAGAAGACGGTGGAAGCAGGAGCTGCTGATAGCCGGGAAGAAACTGCTGAAGTTGCAGGAGCCCCAACAACAGAAGAAAAAACTGAAGATAATATTATATGAGCAAAAAGATAAAACTCGGCGATTACAATCGCCTCCGCATCGTAAAGAAAGTTGATTTCGGTCTGTATCTCGATGGTGGTGACGAGGGAGAAATCCTCCTTCCATCCCGCTACGTACCTGAAGACGCAGGCATCGGCGACGAGCTGGATGTCTTCATCTATCTCGACCAGGAAGAGCGCCTCATAGCAACCACCGAAACCCCTTTGGCAAAGGTGGGCGATTTCGCCTATCTCGAAGTGAAATGGGTCAACGAATACGGAGCCTTTCTGGGCTGGGGGCTGATGAAGGACATCTTCTGCCCATTCCGTGAGCAGAAGAAGCGTATGGTGCTCGGCAACTCCTACATCGTGCATATCCACATCGACGAAGAGAGCTACCGCATCGTTGCCTCTGCCAAGATTGAGCGTTATCTCAACGAAGACCATCCTCACTACAAGCATGGTGATGAGGTGGATCTCCTCATCTGGCAGAAGACCGACCTCGGCTTCAAGGTTATCATCGACAACCAGTATCCGGGTCTCCTCTATCAGGACCAAATCTTCCAGTACATCCATACGGGTGACAAGATGAAGGGCTACATCGGAAGAGTTCGTCCTGACGGAAAGATAGATGTCACCCTGCAGAAGACCGGCATCCAGCAGACAGCCGATTTCGCCGAAACCCTCTACCAGTATCTCCTGGACAACGACGGCGAGTGCAACCTTGGCGACAAGAGCGAGGCCGACGACATCTACGAGCGTTTCCACGTGAGCAAGAAGGTTTACAAGCGTGCCATTGGCGACCTCTACAAGAAGCGCCTCATCACCGTAAGCCCTATGAGCATCCGATTGGCAGAATAAAGATTTTTTAGATGTATATATAATAAGGTATATATATAAAAGGTGGAGCATCGAACCCGATGTTCCACCTTCATTTTTTTGAAACAATTTATTCAAAGCATTGTATCACCATTGCATTTCTCCTGTAATCTAATACCCCTACCTTTGCAACCAGAAAAGATTATCATAGAAAAGAAGAAGAAGAATGAGAAAGAAAACATTTACAAAAGGTAGTTTGCTGATGATGACCATGCTCGTTAGCAGCAACATGATGGCTGGCACACCAGAATTGGAAAGCAATGCCACCAGCAACGCAGTAAAAGCCCATCGCGTACTCGTGATAGGCGCTCAAGACAACGTGAAATCAAACTATTTCGTTACTGATATGCTGGCAGAGGATACGCAGATCAACCCAGACAGCGTATGCTACATATATAATAAGGTGATAGAAGACAACCTCGCACAACTTGCCCAGAAATCAAAGGCAAACTTCACCTATGTAGACGGTAATGCCATTCAGGGCACCTACCACGACATTCTGGAGGATATCAAGACCACAGGCGAAGGCGAGAACCAATCATCTGACCTTACATTCGTCAATGCCACCCAACTCCGTGGCATGCTCGACCAGGCAGAAGCCGATTATCTCCTCCTCCTCGACAATCACTATCTCAAGTATCAGGAAGAGCCTTTCAAGACCATCTTCCACTACGTGAACTATTCACTCTATGATGGCAACAAGAAGAAATTGGCACAGGGTAGCAATTACTTCACATCCATCAACCCACAGTCGGAACAGCAGATGCTCAAGGCTAGCCGCAAGAGTACTGCAAAAATGCTCAACGACGTGGAGAGTACACTCACAGCTATGAGAAAGTAAAAAACGTATTCAGGAAATAGCAGAAGAATTCTTTTAGGAAATAGGAATAGAAGAATTCTATGATATTCGGCAGAATCACGATAAACTTTTATAAACCAAAGATTGTATTTTATGAATTCAATTCGATTTGTCGCCACAGCAGCGCTGTTGGCGGCTGGTAGCACCACGTGCCTCTTTGCACAGAACACTCGTGCCACCGTTACTGGAAAGATTGTGGATAACACCAAAGAACCTGTAATCGGTGCCTTGGTAACCGTAAAGAACGAGTCTACAGGTTTCACCGTTTCCGCTGCCACTGATGCCAACGGAAACTATACCATCCGAGAAATTCCACTCGGTTCGCCTTACACCATCACCGCCAAATACATCGGTTATGGTGACCAGAAGCGCACAGGCTATTCGCTCAACCAGGGCGATATGCTGCGTGTTGACTTCACCATGAGCGACCAGAGCCAGGAATTGAAAGAGATTGAAGTGGTGGCAAACTCTCTGAAGAAGAACGTGGATAACGAGGGAGCATCAACCAGCGTTACAGCGCAGGACATCAAGAAACTGCCTGTAAACGGACGTAACTTCACTTCGCTCATCGACCTCTCTCCGCTGAGCAACGGCATGAACCTCAGCGGTCAGCTTGCCTCTTCCACCGGTTTCAACATCGATGGCATGTCATCCAAGAACCCTATCTCCGGCGGTGCTGCCAATACCAGAAAAGGCAGTCCTTACGCCATGACCATGGAGGCCGTGAGAGAGTTTAAGGTGGTAACCAATGCCTATGATGTAACCTATGGCCGTGCAGGTGGCGGACTCATTAACGCCGTAACCCAATCGGGTACCAACACCCTCAAGGGTTCGGCATTCTCCTATCTCCGCACCGACTGGCTCGCCAGCCAGTACGACATCCTCGGCAACAAGCGTACCTCTGATTTCTCCACCTATCAGTATGGTTTCTCGCTGGGTGGACCTATCATCAAAGACCGCCTGCATTTCTTCGTGGCATGGGATCATCAGCAGGACACCAAGCCATTGCGCATCGCCGACATTCATGGAGCATCGGATGAAAGCAGATACAATCTGTCGCAAGCTACACTTGATGCCTTCACCCAGATAGCAAAAGATAAATACGGGCTGCCTAACCAGCCGGAGTACGGTTCGTTTGACAAGAAATCAAACACCAACTCCGTGTTCGCACGCATCGACTGGCAGATCAACCCAACCAATCTGCTCAGTGTTCGCAACAACCTGAACATCAACAAGCAGCCATATAGCCAAGGTGACAATACCACCATCAACTTCCTGGAGTCTTACTCCGACTGCAACACCGCAGACAACAGCTTGATGGCATCTCTCCGCAGCGTATTCGGACCAAAGATTACCAACGAGGCGAAAGTGCAATGGATGTATTCGATGGAAGAGACCAAGGCAAACAGTCTCCTGCCTAACGGCACCATCCCACGTGCCATCGTGCAGAACGTAGCATCGGAAGTAGATGGAAAGACCTTGATGACCAACATCCAGATAGGCGGACAGCGATTCACCCCAGAGAATTTCCACGACAACGTATATCAGTTTGTAGATAACCTGCTCATCAATGCAGGCAAGATCAACTATACCCTGGGCTTGGACGTGATGTATTCTCACCTCTCCTCACTCTATGGCAGCGAAACCAACGGACGTTTCTACTTCAAGGGACTCGACAGTTTCAACAACATGACCCCTTACCGATATGCCCGCGACGTATATATGGTAGAAGGCGAAAAGAACCAGAAGGTAACCCAGCGCATCGTAAACGCAGGTATCTACGGTCAGTTGCACACCCAGCTCTTCGAGGGCTTCGACCTCACAGCCGGCGTACGCATCGACAACGCTTCCTATCTTGACCACGGCAACTACTACGAGCCAGCCGACCGTCTTCTCGGTGTAAGAACCGACAAGGGCATCGGTCTCTTCCTGGTACAGCCAAGATTACAGTTGCAGTGGGATATCAACAACAAGCATACCGATATTCTGAAGCTTGGTGGCGGTATCTTTGCATCAGACATCAACAACTACGCCACGGTAAACAGTCAGGTGTTCGACGGAAGCCGCATCGTAACCATCGATACCCAGGATGCGAGCCTCATCCCTACTCCTAACTTCCCAAGCTATCGTCAGAACCCAGCCACAACTCCAGGTGCTGATCTGCTGAAGAATCCAAATGTAGAGAAGCTCGTCACCATCAACTGCAACAAGGAGGGCTCCAAGGTGCCAACCATCTACAAGGCAAACCTATCGTATACCCACTACTTCAGCGACCGATTCAAGATGAGCGTAGCAGGATACATGACTCTGGCTCGCCACAACTATCTCTATATCGACAAGAACATGGTGGATGAGCCTTACTTCAGATTGGAAAACGAAGGTGGACGTGGCGTCTATGTGCCTGCCAACACCATCGATGCCAAGGGCAACACCAACTGGCTGGAAGGCAGAAAGACCAAGGAGATAGGTCGTGTACTGGAGCTTAACACCATCGGAAAGGTAAACCAGTTTGCCTTCGTCATCGACGGTAGCTGGAGATACTTCAAGGATGGATTCCTCTCATTCAGCTATACATGGAACAGCGTAAAGGACAACAACACCTATAATGGCGACGTGGCAAACACCTCAACACTGGTAAAGATGGTGAAGGATGACCCACGCGACATGAGTCAGCTGAGCTATGGTAACGGTCAGTTCCGCCACAAGCTGGTGGTTTACGGAACAGCACCAACCTTCTGGGGCATCCAGGCAGGTATCCGCTTCTCTGGCATCGGCGGCACCCGCTACTCTACCATCGTAGGCGGCAACGTGAATGGTGACTTCGTGGCAACCAACGACCTCGCCTATATCTTCGACCCTAACGACCCTAACACCGATGCAGGCATCCGCAAGGGCTTCGAAACCCTGATGGCTAACCCTAAGGTGGAGAAGAAGTTCAAGGAGTATTTGCAGAGCAACTATGGCAAGATGGCTGAGCGCAATGGCGGCGTAAATGGTTTCTACGGCACCTTCGACCTTCACTTGGAGAAGGCATTCAAGCTTTACAAGACCCATGCCCTGGAAGTTTCACTGGATGTATTCAATGTGGCCAACCTTCTCAACAAAGACTGGGGTGTAGGCAAGAACCTCTCTAACGTTCCTCTCTATTACATCACAGGTTTCGACCAGGAGAAGAAGCAGTATAAGTATGCCGTAAATACCAACGCCGGCGTAGCTGGTGGCAATGGTAATCCTTACCAGTGCCAGTTGGGTATAAGATACAGATTTTAAACAGATTTTTAGAAGTTATCTCAGACGTTTTCAGACGTTATTAGAAGTTTTTTAAAGAAGAATATGAAGAAGACTAGTATGATATTGTGCGGAATGATGCTTTTGGCATCTTCCGCCATGGCTCAAGTAAAGGTGATAGCCCATCGTGGCCATTGGAACAGTCAGGGTGCAGCCCAGAACTCCATCGCTGCCATGCAGAATGCCAAGAAGGCTGATGTTTGGGGAAGCGAGTTTGACGTACACATCACCACAGACGGCACCGTGGTGGTAAACCATGACGACGACATCCATGGCATAATCATCGAGAACGCCAAGTATGCCGACATCAAGAATCTGAAACTTGCCAACGGTGAGCCTATCGCCACGCTGAAGAGTTATCTGGAGGCAGGCAAGAAGCTTGCTCCCATGCAGCTGATTCTGGAAATCAAGGCCCATCAGACTCCTGAGCGTGAAGACAGATGCGTAAAGGCTTGCCTTGATTTGGTAAAGGCAACCGGCATGGAGAAGCAGGTGGATTACATCTCCTTCAGCATGCATGCCTGCGAGGAACTCGTAAAGCTGAACCCGCAAGCCCGGGTTTACTATCTGGGCAGCGACGTGGCTCCCAAAGTCATCAAACAGAAAGGCTTTGCCGGCATCGACTACTATGGTGGTGCCCTCCTCAAAAATCCGAACTGGATTAAAGAGAGTCACGACCTGGGCATGAAGGTGAATGTATGGACCATCGACCAGATGAAGGAGATTCAGAAATGCGTAGATTCCGGCGTTGACTTCATAACCACCAACAAGCCAGAAGAAGCCAAGAAGATTGCCGAAGGCAAGCTCAGCTTCAAGTAAAGAATAAAAGGAAAAATAGAATATGAATTGAGAATTCAGCAAATAGCCAAGATGCTAATTTGCTGAATTCTTTTGTTTTTGTATCTATCACTCATTCTTCTACTACAGCATCCAATACGTTCCGCAAATTACCTATCAGATAAAACGGAAGATTGATCAACGTAAACTCCTTGCCATGAATGGTCTTGACCTTATCTATAGAATAAGGCTTTGACCAGATACGGATGGCTATGTTTACATCAGAACTATCCATAAATACCTGGAGAGAACGGAGATGGGCATTGGTTCCACTCTTTACCTCTATCGGATAAAGCTTGGAGTTATGAGTAAAAATGAAATCAACCTCTGCACCATTATTCGGCTTTGCCCAAAACGAGCGATGCTGTCCCACCCTATCTTCCAAAGCCAATAACTCCTGAGCCGTAATTTGTTCTGCAATATGCCCACGCCAACTGTCCACCATATCGGTAGAGCCAATGATTTCCTTTCTGCCCCCCGCCTGATAGTTCACTAATCCCGTATCAAACCAGATGAGTTTTGGCATTCGTTTGGTCTCAGGAATAATCGGCAACTGGGTAGAAGATACAGGGTAAACTAGCTCCAGAAGCATAGCCTTCTCCAACAATCTAAATGCCTCGCCCACCTCTCTTGACTTATAGCCAGAATTGGCAAAGTTACCTAACGTAATGGTCTCACCCGAAAAAGCCCAACCATAGGAGAGGATGAATCTCACTACGTCTGTCAACTTATTACCTCTGACGTATTTTTCAGAATCATCCTTATAGGCTTGCACCAGAGTTTCATAAACATCTTCGATACCAATGACATCCTGGGTTTCAGCATACTGCTGCACAGCTTCAGGCATACCTCCCACAATGGTATATTGATTAAAAAGATGCATCAACTGTTCATGGAAGGCAACCGTATATTCTGCCTTCTGCGAGAGTACGGCAAGCAGATTATTCTTGCCGATAGCTCCCAGGAATTCCGAAAACGAACAAGGTCGCAAAGCCAGATATTGTACTCTTCCTACAGGGAAACTGACTTTAACATCCACCAGATTCTCCAACAGACTGCCAGCTGCAATAACATACAAATCTGGTCTCTGTTCATAGAAATACCTAAGAAGTGCTATGGTTTTAGGAGAATTCTGTATCTCGTCGATAAAAACAAGTGTAGTTCCTTCTTTCTTAACCTTACCGACACTTGCATACAGCATATTCACCAGGTCGTCTAAAGGAATCTCCATCTCGAACAACTTGGCATTCTCATTTCTTTCCAGATTGAAATATAGATAATTATCAAACTGAGAGCCAAACTCATTGACCACAGTTGTCTTGCCAACCTGTCGAGCTCCTCTCAGGATAAGGGGCTTATGCTTTTTGTCTTGCTTCCAAGCCTCCAATTTACTGATGATATTTCGTCTAAACATACGCATTTGTTTCAAATCAGGGGCAAAGATACTACTTTTTTGTCGCAAATCAGCGGCAACAGCGTTAAAGTTTGTTGTAAATCAGGGGCAACTAGGCAAAAAGGTGGCGCATCAAATGAGATGCGTCACCTTTATTTTCTTATACGGTTTACCACCCAAACCAAGGGCAGCCATCGTATGATCCTTGATAATCAACTCGCCTTTCTGCAAACCAGCTATCGCCGACTTGATTTCCTGGAAGTCTTTACCCGACACACCAAAGAGATCCTTGATGATACTGTCAGAAATCGTCTGCTGCTTCATAATGAGCGGATACTGTGCATTGGCATAGAAATCGAAAAACTTACTCTTGTAACTATCCATGTTTTGAGTGGCAAAGATGATGCTCAATCCCTTGTTTCTACCCACTGCTATCAGATTGCGAAGCGGCTGATTATCGAAGTCCAGCATATAGTGAGCCTCATCGATAATCGTGAAGTGGCGAATCTGTACATAATCCTCATTAACCGCCTGCTTCGGCAACAGCTCATAGATATTATTGAGCTTAGAAATGATGAAATACACGATAGCCCTGGCTATCGGACCATCTTTCGGGAAAGCATCCATCTTCACGACAAAACACTCATCTATCAGATTCGCCTTATCTTCCGATGCAAACAGATGATTGCGAATCAACTGCTTCAAAACCGAAGTGATGCTATCATCCTTATCCGGATTCTGCATTCTTTGCTGATACTTCATCAGCATCAGCTCAAAAGTGATAGGCTTGCCTGCCGTCTGCTTATAAGCCTCAACAATAGCTTCACTCAGTCGATTACTCATGGATGCGCTCACCGTTGCACGATCTACAGCGCAGAGTGCACCAGCCATCTCCGTGGAATAGAGATTGATTTCGTTGATGGTCCTGCCCGTAAAATCCTTGAACGGCGTGAAAGGCAATGGCGCAACCACAGGATCGAGAATGCAACTCCTATCTACATCGAAGTGAACAAGCCAACTAGCATTCGACGGGTCTGAGAATTCACCCTTATAATCGAACAAAAGGAAGTTGACGGGATAAGGCGTTTCCGTGGAGAGATTACGAAACTGCTGAATCAACACAGCCAGAAGATTGGTCTTACCTGAACCCGTGGTACCAGCCACCAGAATCTGTGCATTCGATACCGAACGCCCGTTGATATTCAGTTTCGCTTCCATATCCTCTGCATACTCGCCTATCAGCAACTCCAGGGCAGGAATGCCACTTCCGCCATGTCGCCTGTCGCTGGCAGCAAAGAGGAAAGCATTCAGATTCTCATCTTCCGAAAGATAAGCGATACCCCGATAGATTTCCTTCGCCACGATGCGACCCACGATACTGGCATTCTGCCAATCCACCTCACAATCTCTATATCTCAACTTCAACAAAGCCGAAAAAAGCGACTTCTTATTGTCCTTGGTAAAGAAACTAGGCATGATGCGCTGAGAAGATTTCGACAATACGATTTCTCCCAAACCATCCACACTTCTCTTCTCCGTTAAGCTCAAACTGGCTATCAGGCAGATTCGCATCACCTTATTCAGGGTTAGCATGGCATCCCTCTCCCCTTCCACTTGCCGCGAAAGGTTCAAACGCTTCTCCAGTTTCTCCTTCAAAGGCATGATGGCTTCTACCATACCTTCTGCCTGTCGTATATTCTCTAATGCTACTTCCATATTTATATTGCTCCGTCAATATGAAACATTATTCATTACACATTACTCCAAAGTATCCTTCCTCCACGTGGGTGCTCTGACTTTCCACATCTCTTACCAGTGTATAAGAACGGGAAAGGAATGGTTCCAGCTTCATGTAATCCTTATCCTTTCTGATTTCCGAAGTGGTGCAGAGCAGGATGGTTTGCTCGGCAAGTCCCGGGAAGTATTCTTCCATCAGCACATCACGGCTCTCCTCATCCAATACGCCCATCACCGTGTCTATCATCACAGGTGGATTATAGTCGCCCAGATTTCGAAGCACCTTCAGCAACACCTGGATAAAGATTTGCTTGGATGCCGCATTCAATTGGTTGAGCGAGATTTCATTTCCTGCCTTGTGATAGAGACGGATGGTGAAATTCTCCATACTGTCTGATAGCTCTACCTTGGCGATGCAGCCCTTGTAGGAAATAAGGAGTTTGTTGAGTTGCTCCTTCATATCCTCCTCAATCTTTTCCTTCTTGCGCTTGAGCAGAGTGTCGGCAACATCCTCAAAGAAAGGCTTCAGTTTCACCAACATGTCATATTTCACATCTGGTTCCTGCTGTATCTGCACATCAAACTGGTGAATCTTCCGCTCCAGTTTCTCAATGCTCACCTTTCTGTCATCCGCCTCCTTCTTCAAGATTTCGAGTTCACGGCTAGCCTCCTCGTATGCCTTGATGATTTCGGTATTGCCGCTTACCATGCTACGACGGAGCAGAGCAATCTGACTCTGCTGATTATCATAGTTCTCCAACCGCTTTTCCAAATCATAACGACTGTCATTAAGGGCGATAAACTCATTCACAGCATTGGCACCCAGCAGATTCTTGAGCGCATCAAACTCGCTTTCATCCAGGAAAGCATAGTCGTCCTTGCGCTGCAAAGCTTCCTGCTGACTCTTCAGGTAAGCCACCACTTCGTCATCCTCCACGGAATCCGGACAGAGGCACTTTGATTTCAGATAACCAAGAATCTTGGTAGTTACCTCACGCATCTGCTCCAGGGAGAGCACCCCTTCACGTTCCTGCTTCAAGGCTTCTTTCTGTCGGATAATGTCATTCACCTCGTTTGTGATTCCCTGTGCAAGTTTCGGAAAGAACACGTTGATTTCCAAGGTCTCCACCACCTGCTTCAATTGAGCATTATATCGCTTTGACAACTCCTGCGTATCCTTCACGCTGGCCTCCAGATCCTGAATCTTCCGTGCAGTCTCGGCAGAATCCTTGGCACCTTCCTTGGCGGCATCATATTCTGCCTGAATGGAAACCAGATATTTGTACTTATCATCCTGGTGCTTGGTATTCTCCTCCTGCAAAGCCACCAGTTGGTTGCGCTGTTCGCAAAGTCCATTATATTCTTCTGCCTCCTTCTGCGCCTCCAGTCTCCTTGCCGCCCATTCCTGCTGCTGATGCTCGGCAGCATTCTTTAATTGCAGGTACTTGTTGAATCCCATCACATTCTGGATATTATCCTTGATGATTTGGGCAAAGACATTCTCCTTCAAGAGCTCGCTCGACTGCATGGCATCAAAAAGGAAATACTTGCTGAGTTCCTGCGGCAGGTTTGCCTTGATGATTTTGTTCACCTGCTGCTCGTTGATGGCACGCTGCTGCGGAGGCGTAGCCGTGCCATAGGAGAAAGGCGTGCCATCCATATTGAGAAGCACATTCTCCACAGGCTTGTTGGCAGGATTAAGCTTATACGTACGACGCAGCAGATACTGCTGCTTACGTCCGAGCACCATACCTTCGAAAGAGAGTTCGAGCACGATGGTAGGCTCCACCTTTCCCAAGGCACCATTGTTCAGGAGTTCCTGAAAATGCGCCTTGTTCTGAATCTTCAGTCCATAAAGAGCCCCACAGATAGCCTCGAACAGCGTGGTCTTACCACCACCGTTCATACCACCTATCAGGATGATGGGCTGATCGGGGTTCACCGACAAATCCAAGTCAAGACTCAGATAAGTCTTATAGTTCTTGATTTTGATTCTTTTGATAATCATAATCTATTCTTCACTCTTCGTTCTTCATTCTTGGTTCTTTACTTGATCTGAGAAATCGCCTCGGCGATAATCTTCTCAGTATCCTCGTCATTCATTTCTATCTTATCCACCTTGGCTGCATGATATTTGCGGAGGATTTCCTCGCTCATCCAGTCGAAGTCAATCTCATGCTTCTCGCATAGCGTCCTGATCAGGTCGAGGTCTTCCTTTCGGATGCCATAGTGCAAGAATTTTCCATCTAGTCCCTTTGCCATCGTTATTACACCTTATTATATATATAGTGTTTATGACTTATTTATATTCTTTCGGATAGAAGCTATCCCACTCCACGATGTCTGTAGTGTTTTCTATCTTCAGCGGACAATACTTCCAGTTGTTATTTCTCTCGATGATGATACCACCTTTCAGATGCTTGTCCTTGTTCTCTTCGCTCGCCATATAGTCGATGAGGGCATTATGCTTTTCTACGGCATCCACATCACTTCCAGCACTCTTGGTATCGAAGAGGAAGACCTGACCATTCTTCATGCGAATCACGAAATCTACATAGAAGAGGGCTTTGTGCCCCTCCTTGTTCTCATAACTGATGGCATAATGCTGCCTGCCGGCATCACCATTCTTATACCACCAGTCAATATACTCCTTGTTGGATTCCAGGAAAGCTTCGAAACGCTCTTCAGGCTTAGAGGCATTCTTTAATTCTACAAATGGCAGAAGAGCATGATCTCGAACCTCATCCTTGATGTGATGACTTTCTTCCTTATAGAGTCGTTCCACTGGAACCTCCCAGTCATAAGTTTTATAAAACTTTGCATTCTGCAGATTCTGCCGCTCCTCAAGTATTTTCTGATAACGATTCAAGGCACGGTCTATCAAATCTGCAAATACCACCTTATTACCATGATAAAGAATCACCTTCACGGCATCCGTCTCAAAGAGTTCAAACAGGTCTTCCATCAGTTCCTTCAAGGCAAAAGCCAATGTCGTGACACTCACTTTCTCAAACTTCGAACCAATACACTTGGCACAGAAAGCATTGAATGAATTGTTCAATTCCTGCATCGTGCGGACATATCTTGCCTTCTTATCCACATGAGTCTCACCAGTCTCGCCCGTGATACTGACATCCTCTATCAAATCGATTCCAATGCTTCTTACCTTAAAGGTAATCTTATCCTCACATGCCTTTCTGTTTTTGGCATAAATGCTCTCTGCAGCCTCAACATCTTCGGAATCTTCTTCATCCACATTGCCCTCCAAGTCATCTATCGTGAAAAGAGATAACTGGCGGTTCTTAACCAGAAGAATATCTTCAAAGACTTTTGCAAGTACCTTCTTGAAATCTGGTCCCAGTCGCTTACGTGCAATGGCAGGACGCTCACAATATTCAGAACGCAGCACCACATTGCATAGATTCTCTCGACGAACAGCATGAATATTCGACATATAGTCCATATCATCTTGCACAATCTTGATGATGTCTTTGCTGAGATTGGTATATACATAGCCCCAATTCAGTCGGTCGTCCTCATAGAAATGCTGCTCAGGCATACGAAGAATGCGTCCCACGGTCTGAGCGGTGAAAGTAAAACTCTCTATCTTTCGGAAGATGAGGAGCACAGCGGCACGAGGGCAGTCCCATCCCAGAGCGATGGCCTGCTTGAAGAGTAACACCTCGGTCAGATTATCCGGTTTCTCTATACCATCCAGATTCTCCTTTTCGTTGCTGAGCCATATCGCCAACTTGCCATTGTCAACATTGATATTCTTGATGGTGTCCAGATATTGCATCACCTCTTCCTTGATACTTTCATCATCCTTATCCATCTTATCTTTATCATTAGGCAACTGAATAAGCAGCAGAGGATTGATATGAACACCTATCTTGCGATAAGCCTCAGCCAACTCTTCCCGCTTCTTCAACGCAAGGCTCACCAGATGCTGGTTCAAAGAGCCATTCGGATCCGTAAAGTTCAAGGCAGGATTCAATACCACACCCTGTTTAATCATACCTTCTCTAACAACAGCCTCTCTAGGTATTTTCACATCCAAATCGCCTTTTGTCTCAGGGGTTGCCGAAATACGAAGCTCAACTTTTGGATTGATGTTTTTCAACACCTTCTCTGTCTTGTTGGCGAGTTTGCTGGCAAACATGTGCTCTTCGTCGATGATAACGACGATAGGAATATTCTGTTCTTCCTGGGTTCTGCGAGTAAGATCATAGAGCGAAGCACTCTGCTCCGTATCACGTATCATCACGGCATTATCCTTATTGATACTCTCCCAGTTAACGAAAAGGATTTCTCCCGGATGGATGTAGCCTTCGGCAGAATGGTCGAGGTCGTCATAGATGACCGGATGCAACTCCTGTCCTTCCGTAAAGAAGGATTTCATCTTAAAGTAGCTCTGTTCATGAAGCTTGTTGGGAGCAATCCAAATATATGCCAACTCTTTATAAGGAACATCCGTACGGTCTCTCAACTCAGCATTCAGTCGGAGCAACATTTCTGATGCCATCACCGTCTTGCCGGCACCTGTTGGAGCCTTAAATACGAGTGTATGGCGCATACCTGAATAGGTAAGCAGATCAATTGTCTTATCTACCAATTCCTTGACTGCTTTCTGCTGATATTGTATCTGTTTCATTCGTCGCCTCCTTCCCTATTATCTTTGATTTCACTTGCTGCCATTGTATATGTTTGATTTTGAAATAAATCCGATTCTTCGACTGTTCTCGCTTCTGAATCCGTTTCTTCTGCAACATCATCCAGGAGTTGCGCTTGGCGCTTCTTTGGCAAAACCCTGCGATAAGCATTCTGTACGGCATCAGGCATGGCGCAAAGCGAGATATATTCTGCCACATCCTCAAACTCATCATCATAAGCATAGCCGTTTGGCGAGAAGACATAGACCATGAGTTTGCCGTTCTCCTTACTTTCGGCATTCTTGAATTCCTCCTTCATCAACTCTACCAGGGCTTGAATAGCCTCAACGCGATAAATCACCAACATTCGTTTAGTTCCATCATTGCTCTCGAAATAGCGAGCAATTTTGTTGTTGATGTTCTTGCCTGCAAATGACTTCTCGCTATATGTATCGTTGTGGATGCAAAGCATATCTGTAGAGAGTGCCATCAAATTACGCAGATTTTTCGGACTCTTATCACGAGACACAAACTTCGTTTTGTAATAACGAAGGTTGTTGCGGGTTAAGCCAGGAACCTTTTCTCCCTTAGGAGTTGTATAGCCCTGGATAACTCGACGGTTTCGCTCGTAAGTTACATTCTCACAAATTCCATTCTCGTTATTGGTAACCAAGATACATTGGCGATGCCCGCCATCTTCGGCATTCAATTGCATTGTGGCATGAAGAGTTGTACCGGAACCGGCAAAGAAGTCTAAAATAATTGCCCTTTTATTCCCATGATGGCTTATTACATTAGTTATCAATTCAACAGGCTTCGGATTAGTAAATATATCTTTTTTACCAAACAGAGAAGTTAACAAGTAGCTTCCATCAGCATTTTCTGCTACATCATACAATATACTTCGACTTTTCTTTACCTTGACTTTTTGAGCATTTATATCAAAGTATACTTTCTCATATGGTTTGCCTTTTCTCCATTCTATTAAGTTATTATTTAGAACATTTTCCATTCTTTGTAATCCTATACGCCAACGTCCTGGCTTTCCATCAGGAGCTATTGGAAAATAATCATTTCCTTGCTCATCCTTTATTGGAAAATACATACTTGGTCTGTCTTCTTTATGGGCAGAGCTTCCCCATTTTTCTAACTTAACCAAATTATATTTTCCACGTTCATCTTCATTTTTGAATTCGTCCGAAGATTGTATCTCTACAGGGTCTATCCATTTAAAAGCTGCACTTTTCTGATAAACCAATATATACTCATGTTCCGTTACAAAATAAATATCAGTTTGACCTCCACCACTTTTCTTCCTCCATATTAATTGACCACATAAGTTCATATTTCCAAAGACTTCATCACAAAGCATCTTTAAAGGTGCTTGCTCATTATCGTCGATAGAGATAAATATCACGCCTTTATCAGAAAGCAAGTTCTTGGCAATTTTCAAGCGCTTATTCATGAATGTCAACCATTTGGAATGGCGATAGCCGTCTTCCTTATCAACAAAAGAATCGTTATAAATAAAATCCTTATTACCAGTATTATAAGGAGGATCGATATAAATGACATCAATCTTCCCTGCATGGGTATAACTAAGAGCTGTAAGGGCTTCGAGGTTATCACCTTCTATAAGAATATGGTTTGGAGCCTCAGCGTCATCGCTGAGGATGGCACATTCAGGCACTTCAACAAGCACAGGCTGCTCGTTGACCATTCTTTGCTCAGCATCCTCAGGCTTGTCTTCCCAAACCAAACCATACTTCTTTTGCGAACGAAGTAGTTTGATTAACTCCGATTTCTCATCATTCGTAAGACCCTCCAATTCATTTATCTTCTTTGCGAGTTCGTATTTGTTCATAAGAATAACGACGTTACATCCCTTTGCTCACCCCCAAAGCAGATAAATATAATTCGATAAAATTAGTCTTTGTACCAACAAGTTACAAGTTAGTTGTTGCTTTCTAAGTAGGCACAAATTTATCTAAAAGAATTGGCGCAGGGGTGTCATTACTCCTTTTCATGTCCCCGTACACTGCGGCCTTAGGAAACCGATAACATCAAGGACAGGAGCAAGAGGACAACACCTACGCCAACATTGCATATATGTATGTAGCACAAGGAACACCCTTCCTATACGAAAGGGCGCACTTGTGCCGTGTATATATACACGTTATAGTAGGCGTCCACTGCCATTTTCCTCTGAATGCCATTTGAAAGTTCCTAAGTTTCAGTGTATCAGAAGCAAAACGTAGTAAACGTCTAATTCTAAAAGATATAGCCAATCCCCAGACTTTTCAGCCAGCATCTCTTTGCCAGCCATCTCGGAAATGACGCTACAAAATTAACGAAAAGAATTGGAAATGCCAAAGAAAAGAACGACTTTCTTCGCTTTAAGACACAAAAAACCTTTCAGCATCAAAAATACTGAAAGGCAATCCTCGTTATGAAATACAATAAAGTTCCACAATCACACAATCTACAAATTCCTTAATCCTCGATAAGGAGTTCTTTCATGCAATGTCTCAAAGCTCTTCAGCTTTTCTTCTGTCATTTCCCCACGCTCCCACATTGCATCTAATTCTTCCTGTCCCTTCTTGGCAAAGAAATCAGAGATAACCTGCTTCAATTCTGCCAATGCTTCTGGGCTTTTTACCCATTGCATCATATCTAAAAGTTCAAGCTGTGCTTGATTAAAAACAGTTGCTGCCATATTCTTTTTCCAGATTCTTATTCTGCGTATTATCCATTTTTACGTTTATCAAGCAAAAAACTGATAAACTCATCAGAGATATTAGAGATTTCTCCTTTATCATAGATTGTCAACAAATCAATGATAATGGAATCTCCTTTCTGGTAAAGATTATAAGTGATGACCCTTGCACCACCACTCTTACCTTTACCCTTACTAGCTATTGCCATTCTAACTTTTCTGACGCCTTTGCCAAGACTGCTACCTTGAAAAGGATCAATTACAAGAGAGTCTTTCAAATCTTTAATATCGCTTTTTAAAGAACGATATTTTTTAGAAAGACGCTTAAACTGTATTAAGAACTCACTCCCAACACGTATTTCAACTTCCATAACTAATCCTCCTCATCAAGTTTAGCCATAAAATCATCAAAACTCATCGGCTTAGTCCCATTCTTCTTATGAGCTTCCAGTTCATCAAGAGCACGGTTGAGGCTTTCTGCCACATAGGCTTCCTGCTCTGCCTGGCTCATATAAGTTTCCTGGTAACTGTTTCCTGATTTGGAGATAGAACTGGCTAATTTATCAGCATAGTCTTTGAGCTTGGCGACAAATTCGTCAAGCGTATATTGACCTGTAGAAGGTACTTGAAACTGAATATTAATCGTTTCCATCTTATTCCTTTCTTTCAAATTAACGCCACAAAATTAACGAAAAGAATTGGAAATGCCAAAGAAAAGAACAACTTTCTTTAGTTTAAGATACGAAAAACATTCAACAACAGTTTTTGAATGTAGCAAACTACATGATGCAAATTAAATATATAATCTGCAAGATGCATCATTTTTTCCTTTTCAACCCAGCCTAATAAAACAAGGGGGCGAACTGCATCGCAACGCAGCCCGCTCCCTTATCTATACAGATGATTGAATTTAATCAACCTTTTCGATAATCTTCATTCCCTCTTCCACTGCCTGCATGTTCAGCGGAATCAAACCATGATGGCGCTCTGGCAATGACTTGTAAAGCGCCTTGTTCAAACCATCGGTGCTCACAACAGGACAAACCTTCAGCAGACCGCCCAAAACAATCATATTGAACACCTTGGAGTTTTTCATCTCGGCAGCCTTATCCATCGCATCAATGCGATAAATGGTGATGTCCTTGCGCTGTGGAGGATTCATCACACCATAGCCATCATAAATCAGGATGCCGCCTGGCTTAATCTTCGGCTCAAACTTGTCGAGCGACGGCTGGTTGAGCACGATGGCTACATCATAATGGCTCAGGATAGGCGAAGAGATGCGACTGTCGCTCACAATGACCGTTACATTGGCTGTACCGCCACGCTGCTCTGGTCCGTAAGCAGGCATCCAGGTTACCTCCTTATCCTCCATCAGTCCTGAATAAGCCAGAATCTTTCCCATAGAGAGAACGCCCTGACCGCCAAAACCGGATATAATGATTTCTGTCTTCATTGTTCTAATCTTTTGTAAATGCCAAATTCAACATTCAACATTACATGTTCGTTGTATCCTTCAGGTCACCCTTAGGATACTGCTTAAACATGTTCTCTTCCATCCACTTGTTAGCCTCAACAGGTGAGAGTTTCCAACCGCTGTTGCAGGTAGAAACAATCTCTACCAGGCTGGAGCCCTTGCCCTGCATGCTTGCCTCGAACGCCTTGCGGATAGCCTTCTTTGCCTTCTTGATGCTTGCCACGGTCTCCACACTCTGGCGGGTTACATAACAAGTACCCTGCAGATGGCTTGCCAACTCGGTAATATTGAGAGGATAACCATGAAGATCAGCATCTCTACCATAAGGACAGGTAGCAGTCTTCTGACCCAACAGGGTGGTTGGCGCCATCTGTCCGCCGGTCATACCATAGATGGCATTATTGATGAAGATGATGGCGATATGCTCACCACGGTTCAGGGCGTGGATAGTTTCGCAGGTACCGATGCACGCCAAATCGCCATCGCCCTGATAAGTGAAGACGAGACGATCAGGCCACAAGCGCTTGATACCCGTAGCTACAGCAGGTGCACGACCATGAGCAGCCTCCTGCCAGTCAATATCCAAATAGCGATAAGCAAAGACAGCGCAGCCCACCGGACATACGCCTACCGTCTTATCCTCCATGCCCATCTCCTCGATAACCTCGGCAACGAGCTTATGAACTACGCCATGCGAACACCCCGGGCAATAGTGCATCGGGGTATCGTTCATCAGCGTAGGCTTCTTATATACCAGATTCTCTGGTGAAATGATATCATTCATTTTATTTAATTTATAGTTAATAGTTTATAGTTTATAGGAGGCTATGCCCTATCAACTGTTAACTATTAACTGTTAACTGTTTTAATGCTTCAACGATTTCCTCCGGCTCCGGTACGATACCGCCCAGACGACCAAAGTGCTCCACAGGAGTCTGACCATTCACAGCCAGTCGCACATCCTGAACCATCTGACCTGCATTGATTTCTACAACCAGAATGCCCTTCTTGGTCTTGGCGAGTTCATGAATCTCCTTTTCAGGGAAAGGCCAGAGGGTGATAGGACGGAACAATCCTACCTTGATGCCCTGCTCACGCGCACTCTCGATGCTCTTCTCGGCAATACGTGCCGCACTACCAAAGGCTACGATAACATAGTCGGCATCATCCATCTGCTCGGTTTCATAACGAACCTCGGTTTCACGGATTTTTCTGTATTTCTCCTGAAGAGCAATATTGCGCTCCTCCATCACCTCAGGCTTGAGTTCCAGAGAGGTCATGATGTTGACAGGACGACTCTTCGGACGGCCGATGGTAGCCCAAGGACATTCCTTCGCAATCTCCTCCTCGGTACGTCGAGGCTTGACAGGAGGCAGAACCACCTTTTCCATCATCTGACCAATGACACCATCGCTCAGAATCATCGCAGGATTGCGATACTTAAAGGCAAGCGTAAAGGCGAGATCAACGAAATCAGCCATCTCCTGAACAGATGCAGGAGCCAGCACAATCACATTATAGTCGCCGTTACCACCACCGCGGGTAGCCTGGAAATAATCACTCTGGGATGGCTGGATGGTACCCAGACCCGGACCGCCACGCTGCACATTGACGATAACGCCCGGAATCTCAGCACCTGCCATGTAAGAGATACCCTCTTGCATCAAAGCCACACCTGGACTTGAAGAAGTGGTAATGACACGCTTACCGGCACCGGCGCCACCATAAACCATGTTGATAGCCGCCACCTCACTCTCAGCCTGCAGAACCACCATACCTGATGTTTCCCATGGCTTGAGCAGAGCCAGCGTCTCTATAATCTCACTTTGAGGTGTGATAGGATAGCCGAAGAAACCATCCACACCACATCTGATACAGGCATGGGCTATCGCCTCATTGCCTTTCATTAATGTAACTTCCTGATTTGCCATTATTTAGTCCTCCTTCTTACGATAAACAGTGATACAGCCGTCCGGACACACGATGGCGCACGAAGTGCAACCAACACACGCATCAGGTACAGCTGCCTCTACATAACGGTAACCATGCACATTGACTTTTTTCTCTGCCAATGCGATGACATGATGAGGACAAGCCTCCACACAGAGCGAGCATCCCTTGCAACGCCCGGTGTCGACTACAATAGCCCCTTTAATCTTACTCATATTCTAATTTCTTACTAATTATCTTTACCATTGGAGTAAACAAAGCTCCTGCTGTCCACATGTCGGTTGTTATGGATTGTAGTAGTCTTTGCAATAAAAGCTCATGATATCATCCAGCATCTCCTTGGCTGCTACGGCAGGACTCTCCGGATCGAGGGCAATGGCCTCCATATAGCAGTCGAGGGCACGTTTAAAGTCACCCTGCTTGCGCCAAGCGTTACCTTGCTGATAATATTCTTCTGCTGTCATTTACTCTTTTCTTTTTAAGTTTTGCTCTGCGAAATTACTAATTTTCGGCTAAGAAAAAGAATATAAGCCTAAGATTTAAACTATATTAATGTAGTTTTTCACAAAAATGCGCACACTATAATTCAGTGTGCAATTTTTATGAAAGATGTGCATTATTTCTACTAAAATATTCTATAAAAACACAATTTGCCATTTACCGCAGTTTTTTACGATAAATGACAAGCAGTACGATTCCCCTCAACAGAAGGTAGAGAATGAAGGCCAACCACAGGGCATGATTGCCCAGGAAAGGATGCAAGCCAAAGAACAGACCGAAGAACGAAGCCGAGGCTACGGCGGTAGAACAGAGCATCGACTTAGACTGAGTGATGCCTACAAAGATGCCATCGAAGACGAATGCCGACATGCCAGACAGCGGAATCAGCACAGCCCACCAGAAATATTCGCCCGATGCAGCTATCACCTGCTTATCGCTCGTGAGCAAAGAGAGGAAATTCTCGCCACCCGCTATATATAATAAGGTGAAACCTACAGCCACGACAGCTCCAAAGCCCATCGTTCTTCTAACCACCTCGCGGAATGCCCCCATGTTTCGGGCTCCATAATACTTGCCGCTCAACGCCTCTGCCGCATAGGCAAAACCATCCATAAAATAAGAGAAGATGGTAAAGAGCGTCATCAGCAGCGTATTCACAGCCAGCACGATGGTACTCTCCCTGGAACCTGCCGCCGTAAAGAAGAGGTTGACCGCCACCAGACAGAGGGTGCGGAGAAAGATATCCTTATTGAGCGAGAAAAACTGCTTCAGCGGTTCGGCAGCAAAGAGATGCCGGCGATAGTCATACTTGCTTAACCGGCGATACCAGATACGATAGAACAGACATGCCATCAGGAATCCCCACCATTGGGCAATGACTGTTCCGAGCGCCACACCTTCTACCGTCATACCGCCGACAAAGACCAGCAGCAGAGAGGCTATGATGTTCACCACATTCTGCGTCAGCGATACCATCATCGGAATGCGCGTGTTCTGCATACCGATAAACCAGCCCGTAAATCCGTAGAGTCCGAGCACTGCCGGGGCTCCCCAGATACATACATAACAGTATCTTCGTGCCAGTTCCACGACATCCGCTTCCGGCGACATCGCCCAGAGTCCGCAGCCTATCAGCCATTTCTGGAGAACGAAGAACAGCACTCCTATCCCCATACCGATACTGAGAGAGCGCACCAGGAGCCTCAGCACCTCAGCCAAATCTCTCCTTCCCAAAGCCTGCGAAGTCATTCCGCTGGTTCCCATTCTCAGGAATCCGAAAAGCCAGTAGATGACATTGAACAGCATCGACCCCACGGCAATGGCTCCGATGTAAGCCGCATCGCCGATATGCCCGACGATAGCGACATCAACCAAACCCAAAAGCGGTACCGTGATATTGGATATTATCGACGGCACCGCTAATTGTAATATTCGTTTATTCAACATTAAATTTTATATTTCGCAGCCTGCTCCTCAATATAGGCAGCATCGCTGAAATAGTCGATACGCATAGCCTTGCGAACCTCATCCATAGTCTGGGCTGCAAACTCGCGGGCATCCTCGCTACCCTTCTTCAGGATATTGAATACCTCAGGAATATCCTGCTCAAACTCATGACGGCGGGCACGGATTGGGTCGAGCATCTTGTTGATGACGCTGTTCAGGAACTTCTTGCAGGTGCCGTCACCGATACCACCCTTCACATACTGCTCCTTCAACTCATCCAAAGTCTTGAACTCAGGCCAGAATTCAGCGAAGTCCTCTGGTGTAGAGAATGCCTCTAGATAGGTGAACACGGCATTGCCCTCCAGATGTCCCGGCTCTTCCATGCTCATACGTGGCTCACCGTTAGACATCTTCTTCACCTTCTTCCAAACGGTCTTCTCATCGTCGCTCATGTAGATGCAGTTGCCGAGACTCTTACTCATCTTCTCCTTACCGTCAGTTCCTGGAAGACGACGGCAGCAGGCAATCTCTGGAAGCAGAATCTCCGGCTCTACCAAAACAGGTGCATAAGTCTGGTTGAAGCGGCGAACCAACTCGCGGGTTACCTCCAGCATAGGCTCCTGGTCCTCACCGGCAGGCACGGTTGTAGCCTTGAAAGCGGTGATGTCGGCAGCCTGACTCACAGGATAGCAGAAGAAACCGAGCGGAATGTTTGCTTCGAAGTTACGCATCTTGATCTCAGTCTTCACGGTTGGGTTACGCTGAACACGAGACACGCTGATGAGATTCATCAGATAGGTAGTCAACTCAGCCAACTCTGGAATCATACTCTGGATATAGAGTGTACACTTCTGTGGGTCGAGGCCCGCAGAAAGATAGTCAAGAGCCACCTCTGTAATGTTCTGTCGAATCTTCTCAGGATTGTCGGCATTATCAGTCAAAGCCTGAACATCTGCCATGAAAACGAACATTCTGTCGAAGTCGCCAGCGTTCTGAAGTTGTACTCGGCGCTGCAGAGAGCCGATGTAATGACCCAGGTGAAGTTTACCTGTAGGACGATCGCCCGTCAATATAATCTTTCCCATTTTCTTGCAATTTATTATTATTTTTGTGCAAAGGTACAACAAAATATTGAGAAACTGCAAGAAATGGTGAAAAAATAACAAAATGAGCAGGAGAAGGAAGGGATATCAGACGCAAGTAGCTGCGTTGACCATCGCAAGTACTTGCGAAGAGCAATGAAGCCTGTTTCGAAGGACATCGAAACAGGCTTCATTTTTTTATTCTAGAATTCTGCGTTCTTTGGTGTACGTGGGAATGGAATCACGTCGCGGATATTCTGCATACCGGTTACGAAGAGAATCAGACGCTCGAAACCGAGACCGAAACCTGCGTGTGGGCATGAACCATACTTACGGGTATCGAGATACCAGTTCATATCCTTCATAGGGATGTTGCGAGCCTCTATCTCACCCATTAGCTTGTCATAGCTCTCCTCACGGACAGAACCACCGATAATCTCACCAATCTGTGGGAACAGTACGTCGGTACCCTGAACGGTCTGACCGCTCTTGCCACCGAAACCACTCTCCTCCTCGTCTATCTTCATATAGAATGCCTTGATAGCCTTAGGATAGTTGGTCATGATAACCGGGCGCTTGAAGTGCTCCTCTACGAGGAAACGCTCATGCTCTGAAGCCAGGTCATCCCCCCACTCGCATGGGAACTCAAACTTCTTACCGTTGGCAATAGCCTCCTGAAGGATGCGGATACCCTCGGTATATGGAAGATGAACGAAGTCGGAATTCAATACGCCTTCCAGACGGGCAATCAGACCCTTGTCAATCATCTTGTTCAAGAAAGCAAGATCGTCCTTGCAATGCTCCAGTGCCCAACGGATACAATACTTGATGAAGTCTTCCTCCAACTCCATCAAACCGTCCATATCCAGGAAAGCAACCTCAGGCTCTACCATCCAGAACTCAGCCAGATGGCGAGGAGTATTACTGTTCTCTGCACGGAAGGTTGGACCGAAGGTATAGATGGCGCCGAGTGCTGTAGCACCGAGCTCACCCTCCAACTGACCAGAAACGGTCAGGGAAGTCTGCTTGCCGAAGAAATCATCAGAATAGTCAATCTTGCCATCCTCGGTCTTCTTCAGGTTGTAGAGGTTCTTGGTTGTAACCTGGAACATCTGACCAGCACCCTCGCAGTCGCTGGCTGTGATGAGCGGAGTATTGAAATAGAAATATCCATGCTCATGGAAGTAGGTGTGGATAGCCATCGCCATGTTGTGGCGGATACGCATTACGGCACCAAAGGTATTGGTACGGAGACGGAGGTGAGCATACTGACGCATGTACTCGAAGCTCTGTCCTTTCTTCTGCATAGGATAGTCGCTGCCGCAGAGACCGTAAATCTCGATGCTCTCGCACTGGATCTCAACACTCTGTCCGGCACCCTGGCTTTCTACCAGCGTACCTACGGCGCTGATACAAGCACCAGTAGTAACCTGACGGAGCTGATTCTCATCGACCTTTGATGGGTCGACTACTATCTGAATATTATTAATAGTAGAACCATCGTTAAGAGCGATAAAATCGACTGCTTTGCTACTACGATGGGTACGAACCCATCCCTTGACATTCACGATTGAGCCGTAGGCTGTACTCTTGAGCAAGTCTACAACTTTAGTTCTTTTTACTTTTTCCATTGTTAATATTAATGCTTCAAGGAGTTAAAGAAATTAAGGAGTTAAGGAGTTAAGACAATTGTTACAAACCAAGAATCCTTACCATATAAAAACTCCCAGCTAATAAAGCACTTGTCTTAACTCCTTTCAACTCCTTAACTCCATATTATTGTTTTTTATTCAAAAGCACCCATGCGGAGCATGTCTACCTCCTTCTCAGTAAGGAAGCGCCAGTCACCGCGACGGAGATTTTTCTTAGTCAAACCTGCGAACTGTACACGGTCGAGCTTGGTAACACGATAGCCGAGGCTCTCGAAGATACGGCGCACGATACGGTTCTTGCCACTATGAATCTCGATGCCAACCTGTGCCTTGTCGCGATCATCAGCATACTCTACAGCATCTGCCTTGATCTCACCATCTTCCAAGGTGATACCCTCACGGATCTGATCCATATCGTGAGCAGTCAGGTTCTTATCGAGGTGAACGTGATAAACCTTCTTCTTCAGGAACTTAGGGTGAGTAAGCTTAGAAGCCAGGTCACCATCGTTGGTCAAGAGAAGTACACCTGTTGTATTACGGTCGAGACGGCCTACAGGATAGATACGTTCAGGACAAACATCCTTTACGAGGTCCATCACAGTCTTGCGCTGCTGAGGATCATCGCTGGTTGTAACATAATCCTTTGGCTTGTTGAGCAATACGTATACCTTCTTCTCCAAAGTTACAGGAGCGTCGTGGAACTTCACCTCATCGGTACGAAGGATCTTGGTACCCAACTCGGTAACTACCTCACCATTGACAGTTACCAGACCAGCCTGGATGAACTCATCAGCCTCACGGCGAGAGCATACACCAGCATTGGCGAGGAACTTGTTCAAGCGCAATGGCTCTGTTGGGTCGATGTTTTCCTCCTTATATTCGATACGCTTCTTCATGCTATACTTAGCATTTGGATCGTAACCAGGAGTGTGCTGACGGAAACCGCCACCACGGTTGTTGCCATAGCCACCACCCTGTGGACGGCCATAACCGCCACGGTTGTTGCCATAACCTCCCTGCTGAGGACGACCATAGCCGCCACCACGGTTGTTGCCATAGCCGCCACCCTGTGGACGACCATAACCACCACGGTTGTTATTACCATAACCACCCTGCTGAGAACGAGACTGGTAGCCGCCCTGCTGGCGTGGCTGATAGCCACCCTGCTGACAAGGCTGATAACCACCCTGCTCATCATTATTGTTGTAACGAGGACGATAGCCACCCTGCTGAGGACGAGACTGATAGCCTCCCTGCTGACGTGGCTGGTAGCCACCACGGTTGCTGTTACCATAACCACCACGGCTCTGATAGCTGCTGCGCTGTGGACGCTCGCTGCTGCCTGTACTCTGCAAGACAGCACCGAAACCTTCAGGACGGAAACCGCCTTCGCTGTTACTGCTACTTCTGTCGCTGCTGTATGCGCGATGTGAATTGATACGAGGACGCTGTGTGCGACCTACTGGTCGATAACTCTTCTGATAACCACCTGCTGGGTTGTAGCCCTCACGGGTTCTCTCATTCTCAGAAGACTGACCTTGAGGTTTGTTTTCAAATTCTGAATCCATTTTCTTAAAATACTTAATAGCCTCACGGCTGGGTTAATAAATCTAATTTTTACTTATATATATGTACTAAAACTACAAAATTCCTTTGTGTATATTAGATACCTGTATAATTGCTTGGTGTGATTGCCATCAGTTCAGCCTTAACACTATCACTCACATTCAATCCCTGGATAAACTCATGAATAGTTTCCTCAGTCATGTGCTGGTTGGTACGTGTCAACGCCTTCAATGCCTCGTAAGGATGTGGATATGCCTCACGGCGAAGGATAGTCTGGATAGCCTCAGCTACAACTGCCCATGTATTATTCAAATCTTCCTGCAGTTTCTCCTCGTGAAGAATCAGTTTACGCAAGCCCTTCAATGTACTCTGGATAGCAATGACGCTATGACCGAGAGGCACACCAATGTTACGGAGTACGGTACTGTCAGTAAGGTCGCGCTGCAAGCGGCTAACCGGAAGTTTCTGTGCCAGGAACTGAAGAATGGCATTAGCTATGCCCAGGTTACCTTCACTGTTCTCATAATCGATAGGGTTCACCTTGTGAGGCATCGCACTTGAGCCTACCTCACCTGCCTTGATCTTCTGCTTGAAGTAATCCATAGAGATATACATCCAGAAGTCACGGTCTAAGTCGATGATAATGGTGTTGATACGACGGATGGCGTCAAAAATAGCGCCAAGGTAGTCATAGTTACTGATCTGTGTGGTATACTGCTCGCGTTCCAAACCGAGTTTTTCGCTGACAAACTTGTTACCGAATGCTTTCCAGTCATACTGTGGATAAGCTACATGGTGAGCATTGTAGTTACCGGTAGCACCACCGAACTTAGCTGTAATCTTGCAAGCCTTGAGAGAATTGAGCTGCTCGGTAAGACGGTAAACATAAACCATGATTTCCTTGCCCAGGCGGGTAGGTGAAGCAGGCTGTCCGTGAGTCTTAGCCAGCATAGGCACATCCTTCCACTCATCAGCATAAGTCTGGAGCTGTGCAATCAGCTCTTCAACCTGCGGATTGAAGCACTCTTCCAAAGCCTCTTTTACAGAGAGAGGCACACTTGTGTTGTTGATATCCTGAGATGTCAAACCAAAATGGATAAACTCCTTGTAAGCATCCAAGCCTCCGATCTTATCGAGTTCTTCCTTGATAAAATACTCAACAGCCTTTACATCGTGATTGGTAATCTTCTCGATGTCTTTTACGCGCTGTGCTTCATTTTCGTCAAAATTACGATAAATGTCACGCAAACGTTCGAACAGCGACTTGTCGAAAGAAGCAAGCTGTGGCAAAGGTAACTCGCATAGAGTAATGAAGTATTCAATCTCTACGCGTACACGATAACGAATGAGAGCATACTCTGAGAAGTAGTTAGCGAGCTGCTCTGTTTTTCCCCTATAACGACCATCAATTGGTGATATGGCAGTCAATAAATCTAAATTCATAACAATACGTATTATATATAGGGTGCAAAATTAATGAATTATCGTGAGAAAACAGAGAAAATAGTGATAAAATAATTTAAAAGCATTAAAAAAGGTCTCTCAACGTTTGTTGAAAGACCTTCACCATTGTGGGCGTTGACGGATTCGAACCGCCGACCCTCTGCTTGTAAGGCAGATGCTCTAAACCAGCTGAGCTAAACGCCCTTAAAAAAATCCCTGCAACCACAAAAGTGAATCACAGGGAACACCCCCGTGGGCGCTGAGGGATTCGAACCCCCGACCCTCTGCTTGTAAGGCAGATGCTCTAAACCAGCTGAGCTAAGCGCCCTTACTTGTCGTAAGCGGTTGCAAAGATACGGCATTTTTTTTATCCTGCAAAATTTTATCAATGTTTTTTCGTGTTTTTTGTAGAAATAGTCTGTTTTTTTGCTATCATGTGAATGGCTTTTGCTTATTGCTTTTGCAAAAGACGGCAAAACGCATTGCGAAAGACCGTGCTTTATAACGTAAAAGGCCACCTTTTACAGTATGAAAGGTGGCCTTTTGCAAAGTGTTTGTGTGTCAATGTGTTACGCGCCGGTGTTTTGGTGGTTAACGTTTCCGGCCAAATAGTTTTCTATGTTAGCCGTTACTTTGTCGCCAAGTCTCACGAACGCTTGTCGCGTAAGCCCTGACGAGGCGTTCATGCAGCTTACGTGAGGATGTGTGACGGCGTGCTTGCCGCCTGCTGCCACCACGGTGTCGCAGTAGCAGCGGTTGTCGCCGTCAATCCAGCGGTTGAACGGTTCCTCGTCCCATGCCGGCGAAAGGCCGGTGTTGAAGAGTAGTTTGTGGTTGCCGAGCCTTTCAAATTCTTCAGCGTGCAGCAACACCGTATTACGGTTCAGGCAGCAGAACACTGCGTCGCTCCATGCCAGCAGGTCGCCGAGAGGTTTGAACGTGTAGCCTTTGTCGGTTGCCCACGGCTTTTCGCTGCGTGCAAAATAGCATATTTCAGCGCCGAAAAACTTGAGCGCGTCGGCTATCATTCCGCCTGATTTTCCCAACCCCACGATGCCTGCTTTCAGTCCGGTTATCTCGCTTGGACGGCCGAACCATGGCTTTACGCCGTATCCGTGAAGCCTGCGTACAAGCTCGCTTATGACGTATTCCACCACGCCCTCGTCGCCGTAGTCGCGTATTCCCGTCACGCAGATGCCGTGGCTCTCGGCGTAGTTGATGTCCACGTTTGCGCTTTCGGGCGAGTAGAGCGAGCAGCACATGCCTATGTATCTTACGCGGCTGCACCGCTCAAGCGTCTCCGCCGTCAGTCTTGAGGTCGAGCTTATCAGCACCGCGTCGGCGTCGGCTATGCGTTTCAATATTTCTTCCGGTCCCTGCGGTATGTCCTTATGCATCACCACTTTGTCTGCGTAAGTGCCCAGTCGCGCCTCGGATTCGGCCGTCATGTTCACAGGTTCGATGGCTACGAGTTTCTTGAATTTGTCCATGCCCGTATCATTTCTTTTTTCTGTTCAGTCTGATGCAGTCGTCCTCTATGGTTATCAGCCGCCGTTTGTACAAGTCGCCTACGGCCTTTTTGTAGTTCTTCTTGCTGATGTTGAATTGCGCGTAGATGTCTTCCGCCGGGCTTTTGTCGGTCAGCCGGCACACTCCTCCGTTGTTCCCGAGGTATTCCAGCAGCACTTCCGATGCCTCTTTCGTCATGCGTCGGCCTGTAGGTTGCAGCATTACGTCAATTTTCCCGTCCTCGCGCACGGCCTCAATGTAGCCCGTCATGCGGTCGCCGGTGTGTATGTCTTTGAATATCTGGTTCTTATATACAAGGCCGGGAAAGCGGTTGTCTATGATGACTTTGAAGCCGAGGTCGGTCTTCTGCCATACGAGCAGTTCCACTTCGTCGCCGTATTGGTATGGCGGGAACGCCGTGTCAAAGTAGTGTTCCACCTTTGCCGAAGCCACTATCCTGTGGCTTTCGTGGTCGATGTGCACGTGGACGATGTAGCTTTTGCCCTTTTCCATTTTCATCTTTTGCTCGCGGAAGGGGCAGAAAAGGTCTTTCATCAGCCCCCAGTTTAGGAACGCTCCGTATTCGTTCACCCACGAAACCTCTAGGTAGGCAAAGTCGCCGACCTTGGCAAGCGGTGTCTGCGTGGTGGCCACTAGCCGCTCCTCGTTGTCGAGGTAGACGAACACGTCAAGCTCGTCGCCCTCATTGCATCCGTCTGGCACATATCTTGCGGGCAGCAGCACTTCGCCCTCGTCGCCGCCGTCAAGGTAAACTCCGAAGTCAACCGTTTTCGTAACGGTCATCCTATTGTAGTCGCCTAATCGTATGAAGCTCATAGTTCTTTTTGTTTATCGTGATTGTAGGGGGTTAAGAAAAATTCATTCATCCTCCGTCTCCAGCCGTCCGTCCTTCATTTTTATGGTGCGGTCGGTTGTCTTTGCAAGGTTCTCGTCGTGTGTTACGATGACAAACGTCTGGCCTGTCTTGTCCCTTAGGTCGAAGAATAGCTGGTGCAGCTCCTCCTTGTTCTTTGAGTCTAGACTGCCTGAAGGCTCGTCTGCCAGTATCACGGCAGGCTTGTTTACCAGCGCGCGGGCCACGGCCACTCGCTGTTTCTCGCCTCCCGACAGTTCGGCCGGTTTGTGCTTGGCACGGTCGGCTAGCCCCATGAAGTCGAGAAGTTCCATCGCGCGCTTCTTCGCCTCGCCTTTCGCCTCGCCTGAAATCAGCGCAGGTATCATGATGTTCTCCACCGCCGTAAATTCAGGCAGCAGTTGGTGGAACTGGAAAACGAAGCCTATTCGTTTGTTGCGGAACTCCGACAGCTTCTTCGAGCTCAGTTTCCTTACGTCGGTTCCGTCGATTATTATCTCCCCGCTGTCGGGCTTGTCTAGCGTGCCTATTATCTGGAGCAGCGTGGTCTTGCCGGCTCCGCTGGGGCCTACGATGCTCACCACCTCGCCTTTTTCAATGTGCAGGTCGATGCCTTTGAGCACTTGCAGTTGCCCGAAGCTCTTTGTTATGCCTTTGATGTCAATCATTTTTTACGGTTTTACGGTTATATGGTCCTGCGGTTTTACGGTCTTTGTGGCAATCGGTTTAATAAGTTTTGGTATGGAAACCGTACAACCGGACGACCGCCAAACCGTGTGGCCTTATTTAAACTTTTTCCTAATCCATGTCGTAAGCACGTCGTATGCGCTGCGTTGTTCGTGGTGTTGCGGTTCGGCGAAGGTCATTGCGCCTACCGGCTCGCCGTATTGGTCGGGGAAGATTATCATTAGGCTCTTTCCCGAGAAGTGGCGTGTAAGTTCTTCGGGCAGGCGTTCGAGAGCCGATTTATATGAAATCGTGCCCTTGCGCGCGGTCACGACAACGAACAAATGGTCGTCGTTCACTCCTCCGGCCAGTTTCGGCATGTCAATCCAATGCGCCATGAAAGTGTACTCGGCGCGCACGTTGGGGTGGCGGTTCTGCACGTATTGGTTGATTAACGACAATGTTTCGTGCTTTGCGTGGAACTGTATGCGGCACTCAAGATTCTCCGCCATGCGCGCCAGACGCTCCAGCCAGCGGTGGAAGCCCGGCTCAAACTCGGCACGCGATGGCACCGCCACCTGTATGCGGCGTATCGTGTTGAGCGGCCTTAGGCATCGCGCTATCGTTATCTGGCGGTTCAAGCCAGAGAAAAGTCCCGGTATGAACTCGCCCCAGAACATGCCTGCTTCCTCGTCGCCGTTGTGCATGCCCATGACAATCTCTGACGCGTTGTATTCCTTGAAGGCGTGCTTTATGCCGTTGATGATGTTTGTCGCTATCCTCACTTGCGTCTGCACCATCACTCCCGAGCCGCCGGCGGTCTTGACGGCGTGCTCCAGCAGCCGCCGCCCGCGCTCTTGGTATTTCAGCCGGTTTGTGTCGTCGTACACCACGTTGAGGGCCACTATGCCGCGGTTAAGCTCCCTGTTGCGCATCATTACGGCAATGCTGACCAGCGTGTCGGCCGTTTCGTCGTGTTTCATCGGCACCATTATCTTCTCGTCGTCGCCGGTGTCTTCTTCGGGCGCGGCGGTCTGCGACTCAAGTGCTATCTGCTTTGAGGCGCGCTCGGTCATGAACGAACTGAACACGCATGTTACTAGGATGAGTATCACCGTGCCGTTCAGTACGTCGTCGTTGAGCAGCCGCTGTCCGTCGGGCATTATCAGGTTATATCCCACCATTACGGCGGCCAGCGTGGCGCCGGCCTGCGCGTTGCTGAGGCCGTATATCAGTTCGCGCTCTATGGCGCGCATACCGAACAGCTTTTGCGTAAACAGCGAGGCTATCCATTTGCTCGTAAGAGCCACCAGTATCATCACTCCGGCCACTTGCAGGGTGGCCAGACCGCCAAACAGCAGCCTGACGTTGACCAGCATCCCGACGCCTATGAGGAAGTAAGGTATGAATATTGCGTTACCCACGAACTCAAGATTGTTCATCAGCGGCGACACGTTTGGCACGTAGCGGTTGAGCACCAAGCCAGTAAGGAACGCTCCTAACAGTCCTTCCATGCCGATAAGCTCCATAAGGCCGGCGCCTAGGAAGGTCATGGCCAGCACGAAGATGAACTGCGCCACGTTGTCCTCGTAACGGTGGAAGAAGTACCGCGCTATGCGCGGGAAGAAGTACATTATGACGAAGAACACCGCTGCTATCTTCAGTAAAAGCAGCAGCCAGAACACGCCAGTAAGCTCGCCTTTGAACATTCCGCCGACTATCGCCAGCACGAGCAGTGTCAGAGTGTCGGTGATGGCTGTCGCCCCTACGGCTATTGTGACGCTGCGCTGGCGCGTAAGTCCGTAGCGCATGATGATAGGGTAGGTGATTATGGTGTGCGAGGCGTACATACTGGCCAGCAGGATTGATGTCATCACGCTGTACTCCAGTATGGCGCGGTTGATGAAAAAGCCCATCACCATAGGTATGACGAAGGCCATTATGCCGTGAGTGAACGTGCGCACGCGGTTTTTCATGAAGTTGGCCATGTTCATCTCAAGGCCGGCGAGGAACATGATGTAGTACAGTCCCACGTGCCCGAACAGCTCGAACGAGCTGTCTTTCGCAAGGATGTTCAGTCCGTGTGGCCCTACTACTACGCCCGCGAGCACCATTCCCACGATGTGGGGGATGCGGAGTTTGCCCATCACTATCGGCGCGAAAAGGATGATGCAGAGCACGATGAAGAATATCATCGTGGGCGACGTTATAGGAAAATATTGTGACAAACCGGGCATAAAATGTACCGTAAGTTGCGTTTTTATGTGCAAAAATGCAAAAAAAAATCCTCATTTAATAACGTTCGTATTAAAAGTTGTACTTTTGCAGGCAAAAACAATCCCTGACACCCACCTCAACCCTCCCCAAGGGTGGGTGCTTAATTTATTAGAAACATTATGAACGTAGCTATTGTAGGCGCGAGCGGAGCCGTGGGGCAGGAGTTCCTCCGTGTGCTCGCAGAGAGAGATTTCCCGATTGACAACCTCGTGTTGTTTGGTTCACAACGGTCGGCAGGCACTAAATACACCTTCAAGGGTAAGGAGTATGAGGTGAAACTGTTGCAGCACAATGATGATTTCAAAGGCATCGACATAGCCTTTACGTCGGCCGGCGCAGGCACGTCGAAGGAGTTTGCGGAAGACATTACCAAGCACGGCGCCGTTATGATTGACAACTCGAGCGCTTTCCGCATGGACGACGACGTGCCTTTGGTTGTGCCCGAATGTAACGCCGAGGACGCGCTCAACCGCCCCCGCGGCATCATTGCCAATCCTAACTGCACTACGATAATGATGGTGGTGGTGCTGCAGCCGCTCGAACGGCTCAGCCACATACGCCGCATACACATCGCGAGCTACCAGAGTGCCAGCGGCGCGGGTGCCGCGGCTATGGCCGAACTGCAGCAGCAATACAAGGAGATAATAGAGGACAAGCCGGTGACGGTGAGCAAGTTTCCCCACCAGCTGGCGTACAACGTCATTCCGCAGATAGACGTTTTCCAGCCGAACGGCTATACGAAAGAGGAAATGAAGATGTTTAACGAGACGCGCAAGATAATGCACAGCGACGTGAAGTGCTCCGCGATGTGCGTGCGTGTGTCGTCGCTCAGGGCTCATTCCGAGTCTGTATGGATTGAGACCGAGCGTCCGATAAGCGTCGACGAGGCGCGCGCGGCCCTTTCGGCGGCCCCCGGCGTGACGGTTGAAGACGACCCCTCGAATCTTGTTTACCCCATGCCGCTCGACACTGCGGGTAAAGACGACATATACGTAGGCCGCATACGCAAGGACCTTGCCGACGAAAACGGCCTCACTTTCTGGCTCAGCGGCGACCAGATACGCAAGGGAGCCGCGCTCAACGCGGTGCAGATAGCCGAGTACCTTGTCAAGGTAGGCAACGTGAAATAAAACAGCTTTGTAACCCGTTGGCTGTCAGCGGGTTTGTAAAAGGCCACCTTTTAGCTTGTAAAAGGTGGCCTTTTATCGTGCAAAACATGGCCTTTCGGGCTGCAAAACATGGCCTTTCATAATTCGTCCGAAAATCTTTTATGACTTATCCGTATTTAAGACGCAAAACCAACCTTGCAGAGACACGATTCATCGAACCTTCAAAATGCTGCAGTATGGTTGTTTGCTGTAGCCGCTATGAATAGTGTCTCTACAGGGGGTGTTGTATATCAATACTGCGGATGACACCCTTTTGCTTCATGCCGTGTTGCCGGCGGAGCGGCAAAAGTGTAGCCGTAAGGTTGACAGCGGGTTGCAAATATTTGTTTCAATGGCGATAATTTCGTAGTTAGACGTATGAAAATGTCGCATTTTTTTAATTTTTTCGCTATCTTTGTCGCACTTAAACAAATTTTATTAAATGAGAATGACAGGCGGTCTTGGACATGCGACGGACTTTACCTTGTGGAGGGGCGGAGACTTATGAGCGTTTTTGTTAGGTTCATATTGTCAGCTCTTGCCGTGTGCGCGTGGTGCGTAATGCTTTCATGCGGCGGCCGTCACGCCGACGGCGACGCGCGCAGCGATTCGCTCTTGGTGGCGCTAGCCGCTGCCGACGACTCCGCCGATGCCAACTCTCCGCATACGCTCGGCATTATAAAGGCCGCCATGCGCGCCTCGGCCGACAGTCTTGACTATTACGACTGGTACTTGAGGCTGATGCGCTATTACGTGCAGCATGGCGTGGCCGACACGTCCCAGTTCAACTGGAACCGGATAAGTTGCTACCTGTCGGGCCGGGAGCTTACGCCGCGCGTGCGCGGAATGTGGGGCAACCTGCTCAACACCAAGGCCAATTACAGTTTCAAGGTGCATCACGACCCGGCCCTTACGGCGCGCATTTACACCGAAGCCTACCATTGGCTGGCGGGCAGCGACGACGAGGATAACATGCCTAACGTGTGCGCCAATCTAGGCGATGCTTACGTGATGGCCAACGACATGCCCCTTGCCGCGCAATGGTACCGCCGCGCGTTGTTTCTTGCCGACTCGTTGAGGCTGCCCGCCGAAGACAACGTAGACCTTTACGTAGGGCTCGGCAGGATATACCTGAAGCTGGGCGACTTCGACTCTGCGCGCGGATTGTATAAGGAAGTGGGCGGGAGCTATTCGCGCATGTCGCTCAACATGAAGCTGTATTACCTCGTGAATTATGGCAACTACCTTTATTATTCGGGCGATTACAAGGGAGCCGAGACTGTGTTCGCAAAAGAAAAACGGCTGCTCGAGGAAGGCGGGATGAAAGACGGTTACGACATGTATGTGTGCAAACTCAACATGGCCGACGTATGCCTGAACCTCGGAAAGACAGAAGAGGCGCGCCGCCTGCTCGGCAGCGTTTACGGATATTTCAAGAGCCTTGGCGACGACACGGCCCTGCACTACTGCCACACTATACTGATAGCACTGGCATTGAGGGACGGCGACACAGCCGCCGTAGGCCGGATATTGGCCGGAGAGCGCATAAACACGACGATAGACTTCAACCTTGTGGACATACGCCACCGCTACCTGCGCGATTATTATGTGAAAAAAGGCGACTACCGGCGCGCCTACCAAGACCTGCAGGAGGGCATAAGGCGCAACGACTCGCTGAAGCACAACATATCTAACATGCGCGCGTCGGAGATAATGATGCGCTACGCGCAAGACACGTTGCAGCTGAACCACCAGATAGCGATGCAGGCCAAGGATGCCGACATACGCACGGCGCGCCTCGGCCTCTACATAGTGCTGATGGCTGCCGCCGCGCTTGCACTGCTGTTGCTTTACGGATACACCTACTCAAGGAAGCGGCGGTTGTCAATGCAGGTGCAGCTCATGCAGCTCAGACTGCTCAACGTGCGCTCGCGGCTGTCGCCCCACTTCATCTTCAACGTGCTCAACAACCGCATAGCCCATACCGACAAGCAGGGTGCCGAAGAACTGATGACGCTGGTTAAGCTGATCAGGGCCAACCTGAAAATGTCGGGCAAGGACTACGTTTCGCTGAAAGAGGAGCTTGACTTTGTAGGTTATTACGTCAGCGTTGAGCGTCAGTGTCTCGGCGGAGGTTTCGACTTCGAGGTGGACGCGCCGCCCGACAGCGTGCTTGAAAGCGTAATGGTGCCGTCGATGTTCATACAGATATTGGTGGAGAACTCGATAAAGCACGGACTGAAAGGCTGCGAGGGCTACAAGCGCCTGCGTGTGACGGTGACGGCTGACGGCGCTTACTGCCGCGTGACGGTGGCCGACAACGGCGCAGGATTCGACATCCGGCGAGGCGACCCGTCGTCGACCAAGACTGGACTGAAGGTGATAAGAAACACCATTAACATAATAAACCACGGAAACAAACGGAAGACAAGGCTTGAGGTAAGAAACATAAAAGGCGCCGACGGCACCGTGGCAGGATGCGAGGTTACGCTTGTGCTGCCATTGGGGATGAAGCCTGTTTGCGGAAGTGCCCGTAATTGAAAGACGATACAGATGAACGCGATAATAGTAGACGATACCAAGGAGGCCATCGACGGCTTGGCCTCGAAGTTAGAGAAGTATGCCGACGTGACGTTGGCGGCCACGGCCGCCAACGGCGAAGACGGATTGGAGAAAGTTTTAAGGTACAGGCCGGAGTTGCTGTTCTTGGACATGGAGCTGCCCGACATGACCGGGATAGGCTTTCTCGAGCGGCTTAAGGAGGAAAGCGATTACTGGTGCTACGTAGTGATTTACACCGCTTACGCCGATTATATGCTGCCGGCTTTCAGGAACAAGGCGTTTGATTTCCTGCTGAAACCAGTCGACGAGGGCGAGCTTGACACTATAATGAAGCGGTTTTATGCCGACCGTGAGAACGGCAAAAACCGCGACATGCAGGACGGAGCGGTGAAAAAGAACGGTGGAAAGTTGCTGTTTTACACCAACGCCGTAGACTTCCGCCTTGTCCAAATACGCGACATTTGCGTGTTTTACTACGACCATGAGTCTCGCGTATGGACAGTGGTAGCCGCCGGGTGCGACCGTCCGATGCGCCTGAAGCGCAATGTAACCAAGGACGTTTTGTTGAAAATCGACGATAATTTCGTGCAGGTGAGCCAGAAATACATAATCAACATCAACTATCTGCTTGAGGTTCGCGACAACATCTGCCGTTTCTATCCGCCTTTCGAGGACATAGATTACGTGAAGGTAGGCCGCTTTTTCCGCCGTAAACTGATAAGCCGTTACAATGCGTTGTAATGGTGTGTCTATATAAAAAGCGTCACAGCCGACCGGCTGTAACGCTTTATTTTATCAAGAGTAAAAGTTTTAGGGTTTCTTTAGAACCTTACACCGACGCGGAAGAAGAAGTCACCGGGCTTGCTGTCAACCTCTTTGCCAAGGTTGCAGAAGCCATACTCGTAGCCGACCTTCAGCGAGAGGAAGTTCCAAGATGCGCCGATACCGCCTTGCCAACCGAAGTCAACGGTATTGGTATCTTCCATATCGTCATCTGAAACCATAAAGCCTAAATACGGACCTGTGAAGATGCCGACTTTAGCCTCGCCGTTGTTCACGAAATTCCAAGCGGCGTTTCCTTCCAGCTGGATGAAGCCCGGATCCCAGTCTTTGCAACCTTTGGTAACGTAGCCTACGCCGGCAGACCAATCGAACTGGTCGTTGATGGGAGCCGTGTAAGATACTCCGATGTTCAGAGCCTTGAACTCAGACTTAACATCCCAGTCACCGCTCATGTCTGCGATGTTGCCACCCCACCATACGGTGAAATTCTTTTGTGCACTTGCGCCTACCGCAACTATTGCGAAAAGCGCCACCATCAATAACTTTTTCATAATGATATGGTTTTTGGTTAATAATAATTATACTTTTCTGATGCAAATATAAATATTATAATTAAAAGTTCCAAATTGTTAAAAGCCTTTTTTGTCGTATAATGCACATATATGTGTTTATTGTGCATATATTTGTGCTTGTTTGGTGAAAATGGGAAAACTTATTTTTTGAAAGATTTTTTACTGGTAGCTGTTTTTCGTAAAATTTAGGCTTATAATTGTTATAGAGAACGTTTACGATTAAAAATTTTACATAAACTTGGCCTTGATAAACTGAGGAACTTTCCACATCATTTTCTCAATCTTTGCCATAATGGGGTTTATACCGTGTGAATGATATACACGGATGTCTTCTTTCCACATTTGTTTGCGCTTGCAGTTATCCGTACTCAGCCCGCCCATACGCATCCTTACAATATATTCATTTAAATACGTAACAGTAAGATCTCCGCCCATAAGATATCTGAGCAGAAAATCCGAGTCTGCAGCTATCTTGTAAGTCTCGTTGTATAAACCTCGTTTTATTATAGCTTCTTTCCTGATATAGCATGTCGGGTGTAGTGGAAGCCATCCATGGCGCACTTTCCACGTCCTATAAGTTCCGCCAATCCAGTTGCGTATTACTTTGTCCGTGTTATTACTGTCAACGAAAAGGCCGTTGCCGTAAAGAAAGTCCGCACCGGTTTCCTCCAGTTGTTTTACAATATGGCTTATTACATGGTCATTATACAGAAAATCATCTGAATGTAATAATCCTATAACGTCCCCCGTGGCAGTACGTATTCCTTTGTTTATTGCTTCATACATACCATGGTCAGGCTCGCTTATTACTTTTGTTATACGTTCCCCATAGCTACGTATAACTTCAAGCGAGCCGTCGGTCGAAGCGCCGTCTACGATAATATATTCAATGTTTGGATAATCTTGCGCCAACACACTTTCTATTGCGCCACTAATTGTCGCCTTTCTGTTATAACATGAAGTTATTATTGAAACTTTCATTGTATTTATTTTTACAAAAATAAGCTATTGCGTAATTCGTCTTATTTTAGTTTTCATTGCAGGGTTGCCTTGATAAATACCATAGGCTTCCGTGTCTTTTGTCACGATGCTGCCAACTGTCAATATAGAGTTGTTCCCCACTTCAACGCCTGGGCAAACAATGGCCTTTGCGCCAATCCACGCACCATTGTTGATAGTTATAGGCGCATTACGGTAGGGCATATTATAAATTGTGTAGTCATGATTGCCAGTTAAAAGCATTGCTCCTTGTGAGATGCATACATTATTGCCGATAGAAACATGATCAAGGTTGTCAATCCAAACGTTTTCACCTATCCAACAGTCATTACCAATCTCAAGTTTCCATGGGAATTTCACAACGACATTATTCTTTATAACTAATCCTTTGCCAATACGTGCGCCGAAAAGGCGTAATAAAAATATTTTCAGACCCATAAAAGGGTTCCATGAGGCACGGACAAACATCGCGTTTACAAAATACCACAAAGCTTGTTTTAGTTTACTGGCTCCTTTGTCGAAATCATTAGGTGAAAACTCGGCGAGACAAACTTTAGGCAGCATACACCCTCCTTTCGCCAAAGAAGACGGTGTAAACATTTGCCGTATGGAGTTTAAGATTTACCCCCCCCGAGTTAATTATCGTTAAATATTTATTTTTTACATATTGCTTGATTTTCCCTTCGTCAAACGCAAAGCGTTTTTCCAATTCAAATATCTTAGCATCTACAAGCATCCTGTACCAGAAGCCCTGAAGGATATGCCATAAGAAACCTTCCTTGCCGTCAAGGAAGCCGAGTTTGAGAACATATCGCAAGAAGAAGTTGGCAAACGGCCGCACAAACAGCGGCGCCTTAACGTATTTCATCTTCAGCCACCGTTTGTGTTGCTCCTCCGTTCCATAAAACTTAGGTACAACTTCTTGCGACTTCGCGTCCAGTCCGTATTTCATCATCAGCATATCCGCCATCTCGCGTGTGGCATAGCCGTTGTGTTTCTCCGTCCACCATGTCAGGTCATTCAGGTTGGCATCAACCTGATTGCCGGTATTAACGGTAATGGATCTGCCGTCGAATAAACGTATATGCTCGTCCATCCAGCGGTTTTCACAATCGCCGTGGCCGCGCCTGAACACTTTTAAGTGATACGTAGGATACCAGCCTCCGTGCGTCAGCGGCCTGCCCATGAAGTCAATACGCTTGCGCACATATACTCCGTTCACGCCGTCGTCGCATTTATCCAACACCTCTTTTACCGCTTCGCCCAGTCCTCCTTCCAGATATTCGTCGGCATCGATGCGCCAAATCCATTCGGTATGGATTTCGCATTCATAAACACCATAATTGAATTGCGTCGCATAATTCTTCCAAGCATGGCGCACAATCCTTGCTCCCATCGCTTCAGCAATCTCACACGTGCGGTCGGTGCTGTAAGAATCGACTATCAGGATGTCGTCGCATACGCCTTTCAAAGAACTGATACATCTGACGATATGCTTTTCCTCGTTCTTTGTAAGGATTATTGCCGTAATGTCATTAGTCATATCAAAAAAACTATCCTCTTATTCTGAAATTATGATAAACTCTTTTCTTCAATACCTTGGCAGGATTGCCGCCGACTATTGTATAATCTTTTAATTATGCGCTTTACGTCACTTTTGCAAAGGTTTCTTTTGTATATGCCCCGTCGGCGGAATTGTTTTTAGTTGCACAGGGCGATGATTACAATTTCAAACGGTGTTCTTTCGGCTTCCAAAACATGGCTTTTTGCTTTCTGAAAGACGGCCTTTCACACTGTAAAAGGACACCTTTTGCAAACTTGCCGGAAGTAAACGGGAACCGTAAGTAAAAACCTATTTGATGTAACAAACCGAAAGCGCAGGCCATGAAGACGCACGGATAAATCACGCCAACTCGTCGTAATGCCGCTCGTACAAGTCGTAAACCACCTCCATGCGGTAACAGTCATACACCTTCTTGTATGCCTTCTTGCATAATTCGTCGGCTTCCCGCGTATTGTTTACGCACCAGTCGAGAGCCTTTACGATGTCATCAACTGATTTCTCTCCGACGAACACGCCGCACGGGTTACCGTCAAGTCCCGTCAACATGTCGCCAATCGCGGCTCTGCGGGTTGAGATGACGAGCTTGCCGAGGCTCATTGCCTCTAATATCGATATGGGGAAAGCCTCGTGCGACATATATGTAGGCAGGGCGAGGATGTCAACCGTCTTCATAAACTCTACGGCCTTGTCGTTTGGCAGGTGTCCTAGCATGAACACGGTCTTGCCCAGTTTCTCGCCGGCAGCTTGTTTTACGCGGTTTACAACGCCGTCCGGCCCGGTGCCGACGATAGACAGCCGCATGTCATCACGCCCTAACCTGACAAAAGCCTCGATAAGCTCGAACAGCCCTTTCGACGGCACAAGGTTGGCGATGAACGCCACATGGCGGTACGTTTTAGGTTCTATCGCGAGGCCGGGGGCTACGCTTATCGAGTTAGGCGTTACGTGTACGCGGCCGGCAAGCTCCTTGTATTGCCTCATTGCGCGGGCCGAGCGGTTGTCGAGCACCCACACTTGGTCATACATAGCCATCGTCTTTCGCAGGAACCGGCCGTACAGCGGGCGGCGCAAGTCTTCCGTTATACAGCCGTAACGGCAGTGCATGACGCACTTTACACCGAGTCTGCGGCATAGGCGGGCTACGCGGTAGTCGCGCCACGTGCCGAGTGAGCCGCTCGTTGTAGTGTGCAGCAGTTTTGCGTCGTTCTCTTTTATCGCGGCCTCAACGGCGGGCAGTATCTGTTTTACTTGTGAAAGGCCGGCCACGGCACGCTTCAGCACGTTCCAGTCTTCCTGTTTGCGCCCCGTGACGGTTCTGTCAACGGGTATTATCTTGTATTCGCCGCTTGTGAAAGTCTGTACAAACTTTTTCGACCACGATGCTATGCCGCCGTTGCCTTGGAACAGCGACAGGAGGATAACGTTTTTCATAAATATTCTATTATTCTTTATATTTTACGATTTTTGCAGGCACACCGGCCACTACGGCATTGTCGGGTATCTCACATTGCGTTACCACTGCGCCCGCCGCCACAGTCACGTTGTTGCCTATGCGGCACGGGGCAAGCACCGTGCACCCCGTTCCGAAATAACAATTATCACCAACGATTATCTGCCACTTGTCAGCCGTCCCGGGAATACGTTTGCCGAAAAGCGTGAGCGGAAGCACTGTACAGTTCTCGCCGAATTTCGTTATTCCCCAGCTCCTGAAGAAGCCGAGATGAACCAAATGAAACCCCCGCCCGGCATCGCCCGGCCCTAAATGTATGCCGTAACGTACCCTCAGCTTGCGCAGCCACACGTAATAAAATAGGTAAGGCACCGTGTAAAGCCATTTATGTCGGCTGCGGCGGTATTCCATTAGCTCCACATGGCGCAGCACCCACATGTAATGATATATGCAGGCAAACTCGCTGCCGGTGAGCCATTGCAGCCAGAAGTGCCGGATGTTCAGCTTTTCCGCCTCAACGGCAAGCCAGTCTTTCATCTGGCGTCTTGATGTTATCATAAGCTGTCTATTATTTTAATGTATTTCCCTACGAACGTTTCAGCCGAGCAAAGCTCCTCGGTCAACTTCCTGCTTCGCCGCCCCCATAAGACTAGTTCATCGTCTGCCATAGCAGCCATACGAACCAAAACGTCAGCCATGCCGTCAATATCGCCGGGGTTGAAAAGCATCCCGTTGACACCTTCTTTTACATAGTGGGCGTTGTCGCAGACGCGGCTTGCCGCCACGGGCAGGGCCGATGCCATAGCCTCGCATATCACGTTAGGCGTGCCCTCGAACAGTGACGGCAGGCAGAAGATGTCGGCCTCGCGGTAGGCCGCTTGTATATCGCGCCGCTTAGGCAGCAGGCGCACACAGCCGTCGAGGCCGAGTTGGCTTGCCAACTTGGCGCATTCGTCGGCGTATCTCACGTTTGCGGGCAGGTCGGTCGTGGCCGGATTGACACCGTACCACGTCACGTCGATGTCGGCTCCGCGCTCCTTGGCCCGGCCGACGGCCCGGATGAACCGCTTGGTGTTCTTCGACGCCTTTACCGAAGCTACCACAAGGATGCGCCTCGGACGGCCTGCGCCGCCGCCCTTCGGCGTAAACAGGTCTAAATCGACAAAGTTTGAGATAACCGAAATCTTATTTTTCAAGAATTTGAAGTTATCCCGTATGAAGTCGCCTTCCGAATAAGAGTTGGGCACAACGCTGTCGGCCAGCCTGTAAAGCCGGAATATCAGCCTGTCCTTCAACCCTATCGAAAGATGGGTGTTGCGTTCCGACACTATCAGCTTTACGCCCGTCAGCGCGGCGGCAACGCAGGCCAAGGCGTTAGGGTCGGTCTGATATGATATTAAGACGTCAGCCTTGAACTTCCTTATACACCTTACAAGCCTCGGCAAACACAGCTTTGAGTCAACGTTGAGACACTCATATTCGCAACCGTCATCGTCAAGAATGTACTTGTAAAACGGATGGTCGTAATACGTAACCACCTTCACCGCATACCCGCGGCGCTTCAGCATCACGGCAAGTCCCGTCAACTGGCGTTGCGCCCCGCCCGCCCCGAGGCTGTCGATGAACAAGAGTATTCGCTTCATTCAAAAATCAACTTAAATTCAAAAATGCGTGAGTTGTCAGATACATAAAACTGATAAAAGAAAATGAATGTATAAAGCACGTAAGCTACAAACCTAATAAAACCTAATTTTATTGAAGCAAGCGTTTTCGAGATGACGACAAACTGCACAAAAGTAAAATACAACAACAATCTTGGCACGATGTCTGATGTATTAGAAAAAGCTGCTGCCAGAGGTACGATGGCAGTCACGCCAAGCATTTTCACCATAAGCATGGTATCATCATCGACATCTTTCCGCCATACTAAAAAGAACCATGCCATGCCGAAAATGAATGTGTATATTAAAAATGTGGTAAATTCAACAGAATCACTTTCAAGATATGAGAGATAGCCTCCTACATTGCCAATGAACGCAGACATCATCATCGGGATGAATTTATACAGCAATAAGAAAAGCACCGCATAAAAAGCTATCAGCAACTTACGGCTTCTTATAAAATACAAGACGTAAATCAGCCCCCAAAAAACAGCCGTAGGATGGATGGCCATAGCCGCAAGCCACAATAAGCCACACCATATAAACTTACGCTTGAAAAGCAACGGAAAGGAGATTATGCAAAGACCTATTGCTGTGTATTGTCGTAAAGCCATAGTGCTTTGCACGAAGCTCATCAAGTAAAGAGCCAACGAGAACCATACTATCGGCGAATACTTCTTTATGAAAAATATATATGGCAGCGATGTTAGGCATCCCGTGGCGAAAGTGAAATAATAAGGATTGCTGGAAATTAAGGATAACAGCTTATTATAAAAATAATAACCATACTGCATCTTATAATATCCGGTAGCACCAAAATACGTCGCGTCTTCACGGCAAATGTATCGGTAGGCATCAACGTAACCCGGAATGTCTGGTAAGGAGTTCACGTCCTTGAAGGTCTGGAAGAACAATACTTGTATTATTGCGCACCAAACCAAGACTTTATTTTTATCTGCTTGCCGAGCGTTTTGACAGTTTACAATTACACAGATAACTAAGAATAGTATAAGATTAACCAGTAGTGAAGGCATATTTAATCATAAATAATAATGAGACGTTATATAAAGTGGCAAGCCTCTGATAATCAGTTACTTTGCAATATGCCGTCTTTTGGCCTGCAAGACGTGGCCTTTTGCATCGCGATTTGCGGCATATTGCGGCGCAAAAGGCCGCAAATCAGGTTCATCCGCAGTTCAGGTGTATAACGTATAGGTGCCAACCCCGTCCCCGGAGGGGGCGAACTATGCTTAACC